>ERZ1026888.1056-NODE-1056-length-13059-cov-3.445017_pt1 | contig 13059 bp, 11 predicted proteins | sample MGYA00380174_ERZ1026888 | MGnify/ENA primary metagenome ERZ1026888 (study PRJEB33269, sample SAMEA4719810) | human gut metagenome | biome: human-associated habitat; feature: organic feature; material: feces | place: Cameroon | collected 2013-10 ...
TGCTTCGAAAACGTGAGCCGTGTAGTAAAAAAACAACAATATATGTGCTTTTTTTCACATTTATTCGCTGCTGCTGCGAATATTGTTTCATTGTGTTTGGGCGGTTTGCGATTTTTTTGTAACTTTGCAATCTCTAAACTAAAGCAAATAATTATGAACAGTATATCACCCCTCCCGACCCTAAGACGACCATCTTTGTCATTAGAAGCGGCAATGCGGTCTGAGACTCCTACCTTATTTATTATATATACGCTTTTAGCCAATTGATATAAAACAGACATTTTTGAGATAATAACAAAAAAATAATCAATTTTATTTGTGTGGTACGGAAATTCTTTCTATTTTTGCACAGAAATATATTCCAGCAGGAGGTTTTTACTCGAATGTTGGACAAAACGACCTGAAAGGGTTGCGAGAAAGTACTATTAATACAGAATCTTTAGCAATAGAAGATAAATATTTTATTATTATAATTAATTTTTAACATTTGTCGTATGAATAAAAAATTTTTAGGCGCGTTGCTTATTGGTGCACTGACAGTGACATCAACTGGTACGCTCGTTTCATGTAAGGATTACGATGACGACATCACTAACCTGCAGAATCAGATCGACAAGAACGCTGAGGCAATCAAGAAAATCAATGAATTGATTGCTAAGGGTGGCGTTATTACAGGTACTACTTCTGTAGAAGGCGGTGTTAAAGTCACACTGAGCAACGGTAACGAATTCATCATCAAGAATGGTGAGAAGGGTGCTGACGGTCAGAACGGTGTTTCTTGGACAATCGGTGAGGATGGCTTCTGGTACAAGGATGGTAAGAAGACCGAGTACAAGGCTCTTGGCAAGGATGGCGAAAAAGGCGAACAGGGTCCTGCTGGTCCTGCTGGTCCTGCTGGTCCTCAGGGTCCTGAGGGAAAGCCTGGTCAGGATGCTACTGCTTCTGGTAAGTACTACGTACCTAACGCAAACACTGGTAAGTTCGACATCTACAAGGATGGTAAGCTCGTTGAGTCTACGAACATCAGCTTCCTCGGCTCTGGCGTTATCACAGCCGTTAAGGATGATGCCAAGAAGACACTTACACTCTACGGTGTAACTGGTGGTTCTGGTGAGAACAAGGCTGTTGTAATCTCAATGTCTGGTACTCTGAGCAGTCTTTCATATCGTCCGGCTCTCTATCTCGACGGTATCGAGACTATCGAGTATCCTTGGTTGAGTGGTGTAGCTATGAAGACCGTAGCTGCTACTGCAAGCAAAAACTTCCAGGATAAGGTTATCAAGGGCTTCTCTTGCAAAGACTATGTTGCTGATGCTACACAGTCGTTCGTATACGGTCCGGCTTGGTCAGTAGAGTATGATGCAAGTCCTTGGAATGCTGCTGTAACAGAGGAGGATCTCGCTGGTTACAATGTTCTTAATCCTACTGCTATCTACAACACACGTGCTGCTGTGGCTGCTTTGGGCGCTGTAACATCTCCGGCATACGCATTCCCTGGTAAGGATGGTGGTAAGAAGTTGTTCTCTATGAACAATGGTACTGGTGTCCTCACTACAGGTTTGCAAATTGAAAATCCTGACAAGTTCACAAACGAGGATCCGACAAAGGACTCAAGAAACGACGTTAATACTGTTGCTCTCCGTGTTAAGAACAGCGAGGGTACAGAGGTTGTTGCTGACTACGCTCTCGTTCAGCCTGAGAAGACTGTTATCGATGGTATGGTTTGGAGCCAGCAGGCTAAGTGCATCGATGAGAATGCTAATGAGAAAGTTCGTACTGGTGACGAGGATTGCGGATACTTCCGTGGCGAGTTGACTCACGTTTGGACTTCTCCGGTGAAGGCTCTTCAGGATGAGCGTGGTGCTGCCTTGAGTCTCTACTATGAGGATGAGGTTGGTGTTGATTTGAGCAAGTATGTAGCTGTACGCTTGGTTAAGTCAAAGAACCTTAAGGCAAATCAGAAGCCTGAGTATATCACCGTTTCCCCTGAGGAGGCTCTTCAGTGGGGCTTGACATTCCACTACAACATCGTTAACTACAAGCTTGATACCAACGAGACTTCTGAGTCAATGTTCTTGAAGAAGATCAACGCTAAGGATACAGACGGTAAGTTCCGTGCTCAGAATGTTAAGGAAAATCTGGCTATCGGTGAGGCTGCTAACGCTTCTGTAGGTCGTATGCCGTTGGTACAGGTTACTGTAACTAACCACAAGGGTAATGTCGTATTGGATGGCTATATCCTTCTCTACATCACTAAGTATGCTGATGCAAACGGTAAGAACGACAAGTGGGCTGTACAGGAGACAACATTCAATCCTTGCGACGCCAACGATGTATTCACTACGACTTGGAGTCAGTTCAACGACCTTATGCTTACTCAGTATCTTAACATGACCAAGGAGACATTCGATCATCAGTATGCTCCTGAGTTGTTCACTGATGGTTCAATGGCTCAGTTCGCTGACTACAAGGATAAGGGTGAGCAGGATTATAATATGAACGCTTTGGGTACTGTAACCTATAAGGGTAATGCTGAGGGTAATACCAACCACACATGGCAGTGGACAATTCCTGCTGAGGAAATTGAGGCTAAGCTCCACCACAGCGACTCATACACATTCACAACATGGGTTCGCTTCAAGGCTATCGACAAGAAGTCTGCTAAGTATCCGTACATCTATGTTAAGTTGACTGCTAAGGTTAACAACAAGAAGACCAACACTTACGCATTCGGCGAAAAGAACGATAAGATGTATTGGTTTGATAATGGTAAGGTAGTACAGTTTGATGCTGTTAACCCGTACAACGGAGGTTACCTTGCTACAATCAACCGCAGCGTACGCTCTACTCTTATGAATAACATTGAGAGCTTCAATGCTCCGCAGCATCGCTACTACTTCGTTCCTGGCGAAATCACTGTTAAGGACGAGTATACTGGCAAGACATATACTCTTACTCCGCAGTCAAGCGCAACTGACGTAGCATACAACCAGGTATTCTGCAAGTATGTTTCTACAGACGTTATTGCTTACAAGGACGCTGAGTCTCATTTGGCTACTTGTGCTCTTGACATCGATAAGGGTGCATACGCTAATACTGGCCTTTATGTAAAGGGTGCTACTTATGTTCAGATTGCAACAATCGATCCTGCTACTGGTGAGGTTAAGCTTGTGAAGAATGACGCAACAAAGGCAGTTTTGAACGCTGTTGGTTACAAGAAGGGAATAGAACCGCTTTACGAGCAGTTCCATGCACATATCGGTGTAGCTACTGCAAATTCTTGCGGTGTTGTTGAAAAGACAACTGAGGATAAGTTCTACGCAACTTGGCATCGTCCTATCAACATCTTCAAGTCTGTTCAGCCTGCTGTTGACGCCAACACTGACGGCAACACCATCAAGGTGCTTGATTGCATCAAGATGTACGACTGGCGCGGATGGAAGACTGCTGAAACCGAGGCTGACTGCGTTGCAAACCAGAGCAATATGTGGGGTGACAACTACTGGTTCTGGGCTTACTACGGAGTTTCTGCAGTTAGCGCTGATTTGACATTCGATCATGTTATGCTTCAGTTCGAAGGCAGCGACAAGTGGGTTAAGTTGAGCTCTGTAACAAACGAACTCAGTCTGTATGGCAAGACTGCTGCTGGCACAATTGTTAGAAACGGTGTCCTCACCTCAACATTCAATTTGGCTAGCTACAACAATTCTGCTTATAACTCTGTTCTTCATGGTTACTTGAACAACAACTTAGGTACTATCCACTACACTAACAACGGCGACGTTGTTAAGAAGTTCAGTGTTAAGGTTCCTGTGACTATCACATACGAGTGGGGTCAGATTAAGACTGATGTTGTTATCAACATCGATCGTACAATCGGTCACTAATAAGCTAAATTTGTAGAAGAATATCTATAAATATGCTCTAAGTAGAGGGTGTGCCTATAGAGCAGGCACACCCTCTTTTAGTTTAAAAAAATCAAGTCAGTTTAGCATGATTGCAACTTGATAAATATAACAATACACTATAAGTTATGAAAAGAACAACTTTATTTTTGGCTTTAGCTGTTTTGCTTGCTTTTACGTCTTGTTCCTCACGCAAGCAGTCGCGCTCTGAACAGGTGTCAGAGTTCAGATCACAGCTGACTCATGAAGATACCACAATAATGTTGAAGATGTGCGATGACGCAATGGAGGCATTGAAGACAAAGAACATCGACAAGGTATTGGCTTCATTGTGTGAATATAATGATTCCACTAAGGAGGTAAAGCCGTTAAGCCCAGAGACAGCAAAAAGATACCGCAGCCAATTTACAATGTTCCCAGTGTTGAGCTATGAGCGTAAGTACTATTCATTCCAACTTGAAGGATGCAACGATGTGAAATATGAAGTAGTTTTTGCCACTGCAGAACAGGCTGGAACAGAAGAACCTGCCAAAACCGCCTATATGTTCAATCCCGTTAAGATTGACGGACAATGGGTATTGTGTGTGAAGACAGCTGACGAGGAAATCGACAGAACTATGCATTAAACAATAAACAGTTATAAAATATTTATATGAGACTACTTTTATCATTTCTTCTGATTTTCCTCTCTACTTCTGTTTTCGGACAGAAAAATAAGACTGTGACATTCGTCTTTACTGATCCTGCCTGTCTCGGGCTTCCTACTGCTGTTGATAATGATGTAACTGATAATACTTACACAGTAGGAAAGGCCAACATATCATTCTCTCGTGGTGGTCAGGATTTGGGTGTTCGCTATGTTTCCCTGAATGGCAGTTACTATTTGGAAATGAACCGTGGTAGCCGATTGTTTATGAAAGGCGTTGATGGTGCCGTTTTGAGAGTTGTGTCATTCTCGGTCGAAAACTTCGGCGATTTGAGCCCTGTTGACCAAAATGTCGGTTCTTGGGATGCAGACAAAGGTATATGGAGTTGTAACGGAAATGGTAATATAACAAATGTAGGCTTCATGAATACTGGCAAACACACTCTAGTAAAATCAATTACCGTTACATATACCGAACCAATAAATGTACTTGCTCCTTCATACGATGCTTCTCAGTTGTCTGTAGCATCATTCAACTCTTTGTCTTTGAATTTTAACTCAAGCGTGACAAAAGTTGGGAGTCAATCGCTTTCAATCACAGGAAACGGCAAGACGTATCCTCTGAGTGTTGGTATTAGCGGTTCCAAAGTAACATTGTCTTCATCAGAGGCAATCAAAACCGACGGAACTTACACACTCTCTATTCCTGCAGGTTATTTCCAAAATACGGAAGGTTATCGCAACAAGGCTCTCACCTACACAATTGTGGTTAACACCCCTAAGAACACGCTCAATTATGTAAGTGTGAATCCTGCTGAAGGAGAAATCGAAAAGTTGACGAGTCCGATAATGTTGACATTCGGCGAGAATCTCAAGAATTTCTCGGCAAAGGTAATGATGTATAAGGACGGTAAGGAGTTCTCTCCTGTCACAATCGCAAGAAGTGCAGATAACGGTGAGGTTGTCAAGTTGTCGTTCGACATCCCTCAGGGAATTTCCGATAAGGGTATCTACACTATCAAGGTGCCTGAGAAGACCATTTACAATTTGTTGGGCAAAATATACAATCCGGCATTCACACTGACATATAAGGTAGGCTACAAGCCAGTGCCAGTCGACTCGGAAACAATGAAGAAGGCCAAGGCATTGCTTAAGAATTCTGGCGTGGGTTATCCTGCTGCCAACAGCGAAAGCCGCACCACACTTGCAGCTCTGACTACTGCCGAAGAAATACCGACTGACGAGACCTTGCAGAAGGCAATCGACGCATTCTATAGCGAGACCAATGTGGAGATACCGACAGTAGGCAATTGGTATTACATTTCAAACGTTGGAGCAACAGGTTCTCCGCTGTATGTCACAGCCAAGAACAACGAGCTTGGATTAACCACCGACAAGTCGAAGGCTACAGCATTCGAGGTGGTTGAGCCTATGCTGTTCAAGACAGTCAACGGCAAGTATCTGTTTACTGGTGGTATTGAGGATAATGCCGACAACAAGACAATGACTCTTGCGAAGATGACAGTGGCTGGCGTTAAGGCCGATAAGCTGTTTGGCTACTTCTCTATCTTTGGCTACTACAAGACCAATAAGTCGGGAGAGATAAAGAACGCCTATGCATCGGTTGACCGTTCTAACATGATCGTTTCAACAGATGATGACGACAACGCACCTGTATTCAGCGACACCTATTCTGGAGCGTTTGCGTTTACGGCGACTACAAAGCCAAGTGAGCAGCCTACTGCCATAGACATGAACTGCACTGTCTCACCCGCTACAGTCACTGACGCTAACACCACTCTGACCCTCACGTTTACTGATGCCAATACTATCAGCATAAACAGCCAGACTGAAGTAAAACTCTGTACAGAGGAAGGCACCACAATCCAAAGCCTTGACCTCCGTGTCAACGAGATTTTGGGCAATGCTCTTACTGTCAACGTAGGCAACTTGCAGGATGCCAAGTATAAGATATTGATTCCTGCAGGTTATGTTAGCTACACCATTGACGGCACGAAATATGTCAACAATGAGATGCATGTGATGTTTGAGGTTAAGAAAGGTGGTTCTGTAGACCCAACCCCGTCAGCAGAATTCAACTATACTTACGCTGGATACCTGTATTATCCCACTGACGACAAGGTTAAGGACGTGGACTTGAACAAATTTACAATCGGTAATGTCCATTATAACTATCCTGAAATGCCGCAGGGTTTGATGGTTGACGAGACTAAGGAGATACTTCTTATAACCGAATACTCGGGCAAGGTGATTCGTCGAGGCCATTTCAAGAGAATAGCTTCTATGCCAACCGACCCTTACTGTCCCGAAGCATATCAGATAGAATTTGACAAGCCGATTGCTGAAGGCGAGCTGAAAGCTGGTATATATATCTTTGTCATCCCGAAAGCGACATACGGCGATTACAATTTTGGCAAGTACTTGAAAAATTCTTCTTTCGTCAAGGCATCTGATTGCTACGTGAATGAAGAGGAACAATTCTCGTTCAGTGTTGACAACACCGCCACAGGCATCCACGGTGTAACAACCGGTGACAACGTGGAGAAGAAAATCTACACACTCCAGGGCATCCGCGTAAGCAAGATGACAACGCCGGGAATATACATCGTCAACGGCAAGAAGGTTGTGAAGAGAAGAGAGTAATAACAACAATTATAAAATAAAAGACAATGAAAGCAGTAAAAACTATTATGGCAGCTGCTCTGCTCGGAATGAGTACGACAGCTATGGCACAGGCCACTTATCTTGAGGCTAATGGTGACACCACTGTTTTTAAGAAGCATGTATTTATGCAGCTTCAGGGTGGTGCTCAGTACACTCTGGGTGAGGCTAAGTTCGGCGACTTGATTTCTCCGAATGTGCAGTTCGGTCTTGGCTATCAGTTCAACCCGTGGTTTGGCGCTCGCCTCGCTGTCAATGCATGGCAGAGCAAGGGTGGCTTCAACGGCAAGATTAGCGACGGAACAAACGGTAACATCGTTTACAAGTACAAGTACGTAGCTCCTACCGTTGACTTCATGTTCAACCTCTCGCAGGCTTTCTGTGGCTACAATCCTCACCGCGTGTTCAACGTTACAGCCTTCATCGGTGCTGGTGCTAACATCGCATTCAGCAACGACGAGGCTCAGAACGTAGCTGCAAGTGGCTATAAGATGCAGTATCTCTGGGACGGCACTAAGGTACGCCCAGTTGGCAAGGCAGGCTTGGCACTCGACTTCCGCCTCTCTGACGCCGTTTCACTCGGCATCGAGGGTAACGCCAATCTGCTTAGCGATAAGTACAACTCAAAGAAGGCAGGCAACGGCGACTGGTACTTCAACGCACTCGCTGGCATAAAGATCAATCTCGGCAAGAGCAAGAAGAGCCATCCTTATCAGGAGCCCGTTCAGCCGGCACCGGTTGTAGAGAACAAGTATGTTGAGCCTACACCAGCTCCTCAGCCAGAGGTGAAGAAGGAGAAGGAGGAAATCCGTCGCGATATCCACTTCAAGATCAACTCTTCGGTAGTTAATCAGGTAGGCAAGGACAAGATCAAGGAGCTTGTCGACTTCATGAAGAATCATGAGGACGCTAAGCTTACCATCGTAGGCTATGCCGACAAGAACACTGGTACAGCAGCTTACAACAAGCGCATCTCAGAGCGTCGTGCCCTCTCGGTATTCAACATCCTCACCAAGGAGTATGGCATCCAGGCACACCGCATCAGCTATACCTATAAGGGTGACGTTGAGCAGCCGTTCCCGTCAAACGACGACAACCGCGTTGCTATCTGCGTAGGCACTGCTGAGTAAAGAAATACGACAAATCAACTCGTAAATTTTAATTCTTCGAAGTCCGGATCTTCCGTTTGTGTGTGAACATAAACGGAGGTATCCGGACTTTTTTTGTATTTCTTCCCGTATTACAGAATTTTTAATTAAATTTGCAAGAGACTATCACTATAACAATAATACATACAAATGACACAGGAAGAAAAGACTCAGATAGAGGAGCGCATCGTTGATGTGCTGAAGACTGTTTACGACCCCGAAATACCCGTCAACATATACGATCTCGGACTCATATATAAGATCGATGTCAAGGACGACGGACATGTTGACATCGACATGACATTCACTGCACCGTCGTGCCCCGCCGCCGACTTCATTCTCGAAGATGTGCGCTTGAAGGTTGATTCGCTCGAACACGTGAAGTCGTCGACCGTCAACCTCGTGTTCGAACCCGAATGGGACCAGAGCATGATGACCGAAGGGGCTCGACTAATCGAATGTTGAATGTTGAGTGTTGAATGTTGAATTGTCGGCTTCGCCGATTTTGAATTATTCAATTTTGAATTGACACAATGAAGAATGTATATTTCCTTTCTGACGCCCACCTCGGGTCGTGGGCTATAGAACACAGCCGCACTCAGGAGCGCCGGCTTGTGCGTTTTCTTGACTCGATAAAGACTAAGGCACGTGCCATTTACCTGCTGGGCGACATGTTCGTCTTCTGGTATGAGTGGCGTTATGCGGTGCCCAAGGGCTACACGCGTTTCCTCGGCAAACTCTCGGAGCTTACCGACATGGGCGTTGAGGTGCACTACTTCACGGGCAACCACGACATTTGGTCGTATGGCTATCTGCACGACGAGTGTGGAGTGATAATTCATACGCGTCCCGAGACGGTGGAGATATACGACAAGGTGTTCTATCTGGCGCACGGCGACGGACTGGGCGACCCCGACCGCAAGTTCAAGTTCATAAAGCGTGTGTTCCACAACCGCCTCTGCCAGATGCTGTTCAGTACGCTCCATCCACGCTGGAGCATGTGGTTCGGTCTGACATGGGCTAAGAACTCGCGCCTCAAGCGTGTCGACGGCAAAGAACCGCCCTACATGGGCGAGCAGCGCGAGCACCTCGTATTGTACACCAAGCAATACATGAAGACCCATCCCAACGTCGACTATTTCATATATGGTCACCGCCACATCGAGCTCGACCTAATCCTCTCGCGCAAGTCGCGCATGATGATTCTCGGCGATTGGATTACGCAGTTCACCTACGCAGTGTTCGACGGTGAGCACATGTTCCTCGAAGAATATGTAGAGGGCGAAAGCCAACCTTGATTTATAGTTGCAGTCAATTAATCGGAGAAGCAAGATTATATGTTGTACACATGAAAATCATAAAACGATTGTCAATCATTGTCACTATTGTCGTTAATTAAAACGTACCATGCCTCTTGTTTTTTGAACGACAATGTTCGACAATGTTTGACAATAGGAGAAGCAAGATTGTATGTTGCACTCATGAATATCATAGAAATTGTCAATCATTGTCACTATTGTCGTTAAATAAAACGTATCAAGCCTCTTGTTTTTTAGAACGACAATGTTCGACAATGTTTGACAATAGGATATGCAAGATTATATGTTGCGCACATGATTTATAAAATTGTCAATCATTGTCACTATTGTCGTTAAATAAAAAAGTATCAAGCCCATTGTTGTTTGAACGACAATGTTGACAATGTTTTACAATAGGGGAAGCAAGATTATCAGTTGCGCACATGAATATTATAAAATGATTGTCAATCATTGTCACTATTGTCGTTAAATACAAAATAATCAAGCCCCTTGTTTTTTAGAACGACAATGTTGACAATGTTTGACAATAGGAGAAGCGAGATCATCCATTGCACACACGATTTATAATATTGTCAATCATTGTCACTATTGTCGTTAAATACAAAATAATCAAGCCTCTTGTTTTTTTTAACGACAATGTTCGACAATGATTGACAATAGGAGAAGCAAGATTATCAGTTGCACTCATGAATATTATAGAAATTGTCAATCATTGTCACTATTGTCGTTAAATACAAAATTATCAAGCCCCTTGTTTTTTAGAACGACAATGTTGACAATGGTCGACAATAGGAGAAGCAAGATTATCCGTAGTACTCATGAATATTATAGAAATTGTTGAACATTGTCAATATTGTCGTTTAATAAAAAAGCACAAAGCCCCATTGTTTTTTTAACGACAATGTTCGACAATGGTCAACAATAGGATATGCAAGATTGTCCGTTGTACACATTTATATATTTATAATATTGTCAAGCATTGTCAATATTGTCGTTAAATAAAAAAGAGAGTCACTTGTCTTTAAAACAACCTGTTATTCAGATAGGATTGCCATAAATATTCAATATTTCGTCTTTATCTTCATCGTATAAATAACGCTCAAGCTCAAGATGTCTTGGAGCAAAATTAACCAGAATACCACAACGAAATTTCAGAAGATGCATATAATTGAATAATTGTGCTCGATGATTTTCATTAAGTATTGAGACAGCCTTACATTCCACAATAACATTCTCTTTACATAAAAAATCCAAACGAAAAGAAGATTTCAGTTTTTTACCATGGAAATGTGGGTTAAAAGCCTTTTCTCGCTCATATACAATATTCATTTCAGTTAATTGCATCTCAAATGCTTCTTGATAACAGTTTTCATTAAGACCCACACCCATTTCTTTACGAACTTCATATATAGCACCTATTATGTCATACATATGAGTCTTACAGTCATTAATGTCCATCATAACTATAAAATTGTTAGTAGATTTCGTTGATTAGAAATAGCAAAGATACAAAAATATTGGATACTAAAAAACATATGAGTATACATTTTATCCTCATAATATCATATTGTCGCACTTTGTCTAAATTGTCGTTCATAAATAAGGAGAGAAACTAAAGATTTATGACTTGTTTTTTGAACAACAAATTAATGCGTAGTTTTTGAACGACAATGTTCGACAATGTTTGACAATAGGGGATGCAATATTATTCATACAACATAGCCCAGAGCCGAGCGGCCCTGGGCTATGGTCTTTCAGCCCCAGTTGGGGGCGTATAGTTTGTGAGTTATTACAAAGCGAACTTGTAGCCCAGTGTGAACTGGAATACGCTGTTCTTTGAGTCAGAGCCATCCATAATCTTGCTTACGCCGAGGTTGTAGCGACCGTCGATTACGAAGTTGTTGATTTCGTATGAGAGACCGATAGGAATAGAGAAGTCAACGCTCTCAATACCGTCGAGATCGGTAGTAACCTTAGTGCCACTCTTTTCGACAGAAGCCTTGCTTGTTACGTTGAAGCCAGGCTGGATACCGAGTTTAACGGCAAGACCCTTAGCAACGTAAACGTTGGCAAGGATAGGAATGTTGATATAGTCGAGCTTAACGGTAGCGTCAACGTCAAAACCTTCTACATTTACCTCGCCCTTGCATCCCTGCATAGAGTAGAGAGCACCTGCCGAGAGACTGAAGATGTCACTAACCTGATATTCGAATTCTGCACCGGCAACAGCACCTACGCGGATGTCACCGTCACCCTTAGTTACGTTAGCCAAGTTAAGACCTACCTTAGGCTGGATTGTGAATGTACCAACTGCGTGCTGTGCGAATGACGATACGGTTGCAAGCGCCATTACTGCCATTAAGATTAATTTTTTCATACCAAATTGTGTTTTTGTTAATGAATAATTAGTTGTTTTAGAGGTGTGGTTGCAAAGTTATGCCAAAAATGGATACCAAGCAAGCGTTTTTTGTGGAAATTTGCGTCATTTTATCTATAATATTGTTCTTTTTGTAGATTTTTATTTGTAAGTTTGTACAATTATGGCAAAACAACAAACTTCAGTACGCAATCGCACCAATGTCGACCTGCGCGAACCGCGTCGCTACAAGGTGATAATTTACAACGACGACTTCACCACCATGGAGTTTGTCGTACATGTACTCAACACCGTATTCTATAAGAGCCAGCCCGAGGCAGAAGCCCTCATGCTCGACGTTCACGAACGAGGCAGTGCCGTAGTGGGTGTATACAGCTACGATATAGCCACATCGCGTGTGCGCAAAGCCACCATCATGGCACGCGAGCAGAACTTCCCCCTCCGACTGGAGTGCAAGCCCGAATAGACCACCGGGCAAACCCTAAAGCCAACCGTTTTTAAGACCATACGTAAGATTACAAATTTTGAAAAATAGCAATAATACAGCCGCTGCCATGCGCATGGCAATAGAGTCGTGCGACACGTGGCGCCACGAGTTTGTGACACCCGAACACGTGCTTCTTGCCGTCAGCCGTCAGGAGCCGTTTCAGGATGCCTTGCTCGATATCAATGTCGACCCTGAGGAATTTTCGGCTGCCATAGGTGAATATCTCGACTCGCTTGACCGCGTGCCCGAAGGCGTACACTACACCATCGAGGGCTCGCACCAGTTCTCCGAGATGATGACTCTCTCTGTGCGTCAGGCACAGTATGCCGACATCGACGTTGTCGACGTGCCACAGCTCATAGCCGCCATGCTTATGCTCGAAGAGTCGCGCGCAGCCTATGAACTCAATCGCTTTATAGGCGACAATCAAGGCGATTTCATGGCGTCGCTCGTGAGCTACTATGATGCGCAGGAAGCCATCGGCAATGGCGAGGC
>ERZ1026888.1057-NODE-1057-length-13056-cov-5.759249_pt1 | contig 13056 bp, 25 predicted proteins | sample MGYA00380174_ERZ1026888 | MGnify/ENA primary metagenome ERZ1026888 (study PRJEB33269, sample SAMEA4719810) | human gut metagenome | biome: human-associated habitat; feature: organic feature; material: feces | place: Cameroon | collected 2013-10 ...
ACTCGGGCCGAGTCGCCCGCGACCGGCCCGCCATTATACCACATTTCCGTCCGGTTGTCAATAGGCAATTTATACAAAAATCTCGTTTGATTTTTGGTTTGTGAAAAATGCACAAAAAATCCCGCTCAATCGAGCGGGATTTCGTAGGTTTTGCGTATCGTCACTTTGACGGATTTAGGTTTCTTTTTGCAGAAAAATCTGTCATTTCTGACAAACTCGCCTATGCCCTCATTCTGCCACCGTTCGCGGGTCTTGTCCTCATATCTCAAAGTGTTATACTTTGAAAGAGGAAGCGAAAAGTCATAGACGAACTCACCGCCCGGCGGCATGGTGTAGTTGGGACTTTTCTTATAGTTGCGGTTGTGTTCCATTCGTCGGCGGTCAAGGTTGTTCGTTGTGCCGACTTTTAGCATATAGTTTCCGTCTTTGTCGATATAATGACCGACATACAAAAACTCTTTAGGTCGCTTTGCCGTATGCTTTCCCTTCTTTCTGGAAGGGGCGGGATAGGGGTTCCCGCCCCTATCCCTTAACTTTTCGGCTTGCGCTTCTGAACAAGCGTTAACTCGAAAGTTTCACCGCCCACCATGAAAGAAATCTGTCTTTCCTTATTGGTGATAGCAAGGTTAGAAACATCAAAGTTACTGTTGTGTTCCATGAAGTCCGCAAGCTCGGCAATAATGCCGCCCTTGGTTGCGTTGGGCTTGCGCTCTCGCTTGGTGAACTTGTATGCCGTAGGCGCTTTGCGTGTTCCCGCATGGGCGTACTTTTGTGCGGCTTTCAGCTTATCAGGCGGCAAGTCATATTCTGTCTTTTCGCCCGCCTCCACCGCCTTGTCATAGGCGAGAATATCTTGCGCTTCTTTCTCATCCGGAAATACTCGCTTGATACGCTCAAGGCGTTCTGCGTCTGTTACTCGCTGTGCGATACTGACCACTTCCTTTCTTTAGGGCGGGGATTATCTCCCCGCCCTATCGCACTCACGCCAGACGGAACAGAGCCTTGCCCTTGACCTCGGTTTTCGCCACCTTATCAGCCGCCATGAGCTGACGCACCAGAGGGGAAATCTTCTGAGTGCTGAAGCCCTCGAACTCGGTCACGCCCTTGATAATCTCGGTGCAGGTCACACCAGCCTTATCATCGGGCAGAGTGGCAAGGAACTCCAGAATGAGCGCCTTATAGCCCTCGTTCTCCTGCTGGGTCTTGGTCTGCTTCTTGTTCTCGCCGCTGTTCTTCTTGGCAAGCAGAGCCACCTCATGCTCGATGAAGTCAACGGCGTCCTCGGTGGTCGTGCCGTAAACTACGGGCTGACCGTTCAGCAGAGCCTTGATGTCCTCGAAACGCATAGCCTTGGTGATACGAGTCTTGTTGGTCTTTTCCATATTCAAATCCTTTCTGGTTTTTAGGACTGTCCTTGTCCTTTTGTGATTTTATTATATCATACTTTCGGCGGTTTGTCAAGAGGTTTTTTGAACTTCTTTTCAAACTTTCGGAAGTTTGATACCGAGATAAAATATTGACTTTTCAAGGTTCATTGGGTTTCCTTGTGCTTTTATTATAGCACTTTTCGCTTGGCTTGTCAAGAGGTTTTTTGAAGTTTCCGGAAGTTTCTTGACTGTCGCTTTTCGCCGTTTCAAGAACCGCTTTCCCTTAACTTCTGTACCTATTATATCATGCCTTGCGGAGTTTGTCAAGAGGTTTTTTCGATTTTTTTTAAAATCTTTTTGGAGCCTTTCGGCGCCCCTCTCTTAACTTCTCTTACATTGTACCACCACCGGCGCCAGAAGTCAAGAACTTTCTTTCAAAAAGTTGCACAATTTCGGGAGATTCTGAGTGTGATTTTTTGTGCAGTTTGCCGATTGACTTTTTGCTGGCGGTGGTGTATAATGAAAATTCGGCGCCCCACAGTCGTGGGCGCGCCGCTGAATCTAAAGAGGGCATTGTGCATTTTGACGAAAAAAGAGGGGCGTTGCCCCTCTTAATCCAGTCCACATTCGATAAAATCGAACAGGTGTTCATCTTCATCCGGAAGTTCATAAGTACAACGCTCATGCCCTCCCAAATACTTCCAACCCAGTCTGCGCATTAACTCCATCGCGGTTTCCTGAGCGTCAAAAGTCAGAAAAGATAAATCCATTGTCTTTTTCATTCTATTCCCCTTTCTACCTCTCCGCTCAATCAAGAGCGGAGAGGATTGCCCGCAGGTTTTTAATCAAATCTTTTTCGTCAAACGCAATTCCTTTCCACTCGTTGCGGTTCTTTTCTTCATCGTCGAAAAGAATGGCGTTCGCTTGTGTGGCACAAGAGCTTTTCGGCGTGCCGTACTTGACGATGTGGACTTCATCAAAAGTCACGCTTGGCACATGACGCTTGAACCATTTGCGTTTCGTTGCGTCAACTGCGGCGTTGTATTCCTCAGAGCCTCCCTTACTTAGCCAACTAATGATACCGACCTTGACGCCTTTTCTTTGCAGTTCGTGAATTGTCCTTGCCAGCAGGGAAAGATTTACAAGGGGCTTAGCGTTTGCGTAGGGGTAAACATCTTCCGCGAGCAGATAGTCAAGCCAGTTTTTCACGCCGTACAGGTTAATCCACGTTCCGTCACAGTCAAGATATATAGTCACTTTATCGCCTTCTTTCTTTTGATACATTGATTATATCAGATTTCGTCTTGTTTGTCAACACCTCTTTCACAATTTCTTCGGCTGTTTTGCCGTATAACATTTTTAAGGAAATGTCAGCCGTTTCTGACTTGATACGCTGGATTTCTTTAGATAGTATCATTGTCTTTCCTTTCCCTTAACTATGGGGCTTATCGCCCCATAGTTAAGACCGGAGTTTCCCGCAAGCTTGCCATCATCTGACGCTGAAAGTCAGTCATGGGCGGGTATTCTCTCTTATTTTCAAAGAGGGCTTTCCGCATGGGCTTATGCTGTCGGAAGCAATAGAACATAATCTCCGCTTCAATCAGCACATCTTCAAGCCCGGTATGGCTTTCTTCAAACTCGTTATTGCCGGAGATGAAGCGCCACAGGATTTCGGCAGTCTTGCGGCAAGCGCCATTTTTCAGCACATAACCGTTCTCTTGGCAGAACGCCTTATAGGTGGGCATTTTGCAGATAACATCTTGCGCCATCTTCATGGTATCCCAGATTTCCACGCTGTCGAACGGGAACCAGTAGCGGAAACGGCTTGCAGTGGTGTAACGCTGCGTCACATTCAAAGCGTTATAGTCAAAGCGGGCGTTATGGGCGGCAACCTCTTTAATGCCCCACTTCTCGATAGTGTCCAGCATAGCCTTGCGGATTTCGTAGGTGTTCGCCATTTTGCGGCTACCTGCCCGCAGTTCCTCGACATAGCGGGGGATTTTCCAGTTATAGTAAGCCGTCCGCATAAGGTCGCGTTCCTCGCAGAAAATGTCACGATTGACATAACTTGCGGTTTCGTAGATATTGCCTTTGGTGTCCACAACCGCCCAACCGCAGTCATATACAAGGACGTTGGACATATCCAGACTATCGCCGTTCTGGATAGTGTTGGCAGTTTCGGTATCAAGTACCAAAACATAGTGCTTGCGCTTGTCAATTTTTTCCATCTTGTCAAATCCTTTCTATTGATTGAGGTTTACCTTCGTTCCCTCAACTTCTGTACTTAGTATAGCACACTTTGCGCTTGCTGTCAAGAGTTTTTTTCGATTTTTTCAAATCTTTTTTTCAAGGTTCAAGGGGCGTTTCTCTTAACTTCTGTAAACAGTATAGCACTTTTCGGGAAAGCTGTCAATCGTCAGATTGCACAAAGATTGGTAGCGAAATTTGTGCAACTTGTGTATTGACAAAAATTCGGTCCGCGCCGAGCGTGCGCGGACCGCCCAAGAAGGGTTTGTGAAAATTGCACAAAAAAACTCGGTGGATTTCTCCACCGAGTTTCTATTGCTTAACTCCGCAGGAAACGGAGCAGGTCACCGAGGTCGAGGCTGGGTTCGTCCTCCTCTTCTTTCTCCGGCTCCTCTGCCAGTTTCAGAGCGTGGGGCTTGAGATTGTGAAGCATATACAGCGCCATGTCATCTTTGCCATCCCGCGCCATCTGGACAACTGTTGCCAGCATGGCGGAATCCGCGGTTTCGGGGTCGATAATCACCTGCGTCATCTCGTGGGTTCTCAACAGGGCGTCCAAATCCTTCTTGTCCTCAGTAGTCAACATAACTAAGTACCTCTTTCCTTGTTTTTTACTGTTCCCTTGGAACAATTTTATTGTATCATAGTTTTAGGGGTTTGTCAAGAGGTTTCGCAAACTTTTCACACGAATTTTACCACTCCGACCCAGCGAAAGAATTTTGCTTATTGAGCCAATGGCTTTAGCTCACTTTCACCTTTGCGTTTGGTTTTATTACATGATGTATTGCGTTTACTTCCTCTAATATCTCAAAGTTGCGCACCTTTGGATTTCGTGGGCTACTCCCTCTTGACAATTATATTGTATCACAAGACTTTCATCTTGTCAATACCTTTTTCAAAGATTTTTACTTTCCGCAACAAAATATTTTGCTTCGTACTGGTTGGCAATAGCCTTGACTTTTGCGCTCTCGGTCTGCGTAGCACAATAGAAATTGAAAAGCGTGTGTTTGTCGCTTAACTCAATGTAAGAATGGGGAACACCCAATTCATCAATAGTATCTTTGTACTTGGTGGGAACGGTCAATTCCACTTTCCAAAGTTTGTCTTTTCTCGCTTTAACCTCGCCATACTTCACGACGAAAACGCCGACAAGGTTACAGCCCGCAGTTACTACCACTTTCTGCCACAAGGGAAAATCTGCAACGGTGTAAATCAACACAATGTTGTAATAGCCGTAGTACAGAGCGGAAACAATGCTTGCGACCCATGGGCCGGACTTGATAGTTACAATGCTCTTGATTGTGGAGAAGATAACATTCACAATCGAGAGCAGAATGAAAACAATCAACAGATTCATTTCTTTCTCCCTCACTTTCTATAATTATTATAATATAAAATTGCCAAAATGTCAATAGGCAATTTTAATTAGTTTCTTTGTTCCATTCCTCCCACTTCTCATTAACAACTTTTCTGTGTGCCTCTTGCTCCAAACCTTTAGCAATAACACTTCGTACAGCTTCATCAATAGAAGTATACTTGTCAATGTCCAGATACTTAGAAATGAAAAACTTCGTGCGACCAAAGAACTTGCGGTTAGGGCGGATAACTTCTTGCACCCAAATTTCCATTAACCAACCGCAGTATTCATCAGAAACAACAACCTCGAAAGTGCGGTTCTCATAGCAGTAAGTTTTCTTTTTCATGGTGTCTACCTCTTTCCTTTTGTTGTACTCATTGTACCACCGTTTCGGGAGAAAGTCAAGCTGGCAATTTGCACAAAAATGCAACGAAAAATTTGTGTAATAATACTCTTGCGCAAACTCGGCGCGTTGTGGCCCACAACGCGCCGCCCAATTATACTATAAAGCTTTGGAATTGTCAATAGGCAAAATAAACAAAAAATCACCCAAATTTGGGTGATTTTTATTCAGTCCAGAAAATTGATTTCGCCGGGAATTTTGAAGCAATCAGCATTAAGTATTCCATTATCATTCTCGGTGAAAAACTCAATCCCGCCATAATCTGCGATGTAATCATCTACCGCCCGCATGACCTTTTTCCATGCGTCAAGTTTTCGGTCTGCTGAACGGCGTTCCTTGGCTTCCTTTGCTTTGATGATGAGTTCATCTAAATCTTCATCGCTCATGTTGACAAAATCGGCGTTCAAGCATTTAATCAAATCCATCTTTACAACTCCTTTCTTTGATGGTTTTATTGTAGCACAAAGGGCTTAGTTTGTCAAGCCCTTTGTGCTATTTTTTTTTAGTCCTCAAGCAGTTCCTGCGGAATAGTCCTGCCAGTGGCTCGACAAAAAGCGATAACCATACCGACAGCGGGGATGAAAGTATCTTCCGCCGTAGCGGTTGCCGTTCCAGTCATGCGGCGGTTGTTGCTGACAACCTCGCAGATGGTGGTCTTGTTCTCGATGCTGAATTTTGCGGAGGTGGCACGCATGGGGAGTGCGTTGTCCTCCAGCCACTTCTGAGCAGTAGCTGCCTTGGTTTCGGTGGGCTGTGTGTACTTGCGGAAAAGAACGCCGCCGTCTGTAGTGTAGATTTCCAGTGCGTCACCCTCTCGAATAGCCAGAGTGCGGCGGATTTCCTTAGGGATAACAACTCTGCCGAGATCATCAATGCGGCGAACGATACCAGTAGCTTTCATTTTATCAAATCCTTTCTTTTTTTTCTTGCGGTGGAGAGGCTTTAAGCCTCTCCGACCTTATCCAGCATAGCCATAAGCGTTGCCTTATCGCCGCCGAGTTCCATTTCCACGATAATGTCATTGACGATAGACCTTGCTTCCTCGTCCTTGCGTCTGCGCCAACGCTGGACGCTGTTATAGCTCTGTCTGTCCTTGATGGAGAACGCCATGTGTTTGCGGAGTTCGACACAGCGGCGTTCCTTGTCGGTATGCAAATCCTCAAGGAAGCCGTACTGGGCAAAGGCGTCCGCCATATACTCGTCATAGGCTTTCTGTGCGGCGTCCATAGCCGCCTCCCACACTTCCTGTTCCACTTTCACCTGAAAGTCGGCTTCGGCTTTCTCTGCCGCATACTTGGCGTCCAGACGGTTGGAAACTTCTTTCTCGATAAACTCACGAATGGTCTTAGTAACTCTCATAATATAACTTCCTTTCTGACTGTTTAGGTGGTCAACCTTAATTACATTGTTAGTATAGCATACTTGGTGGAGTTTGTCAACCCCTTAAATGAAATTTTTTGCGATATAAGCGAAAAGAATAATCTCAACGCCGAACATAAGCGCCAGCCCCATGCAGTCTCGCTCGATAGCAGAGACAAATTGGAAAGATAACAGGGCGGTTAGAATAATGACTGCAACCATCATGTGCTTCGCTCCTCTCTTTTGATGATACAAGTATACCACAGCCTACAAAGGAAGTCAAGGGATTTCGGGATAATTTCTTTCGTCAAATTCACCAAAGATGCGAAACAAAAATTGTGCAAATTGCCTATTGACATGAAAAACTGGCCGCGGCGTTCGCGCACGGCCAGCCGAGAGAAAAAAGAGACCTCCCAAGTGGGAGGTCAGTCTATATACTCTTGAAATAGGAGTGCTTCAATTTCCTTTGCCGTTTCTGGATGCCGGCGGAGAGCGTCGTCGTAATTATAGCCCCAGATGAAAGTGCGCTCACCATCTTTCAACAAGACTTCAAACTCATACATAACATCAAACCTTCTTTCTTTTGATGGTTTAAGTATACCATAGAAAGCATGGTTTGTCAATCGTCGGTTTTCACAACTTTTAGTCCAGCATTTTGGACAAGTTTCATAGCTTCTTCCAGTTCAGTATTCAAGCCACAATCAATGCAAATGTAGTTGCGTCCGTCAATCTAACGAACTGTGAATGAATACTCTCTGCCAGTAACAAGGCCGAGCTGGTCACGAAGTCGAACAGGAATCATAATTCTTCCCATTGCGTCCAATTTTCTAGAGTAAGTAGATTCAGCCATTTTGGTTTTTTATTTCTATAGACCTAGCCTGTGCGAAAATTCGACTCCAGACGGGAGCCGCGGCATTTTGCCGAAAGGAATTAGATTACCATTCACATGGCATCTTCTAACAGAACTGGGCCATTGGGCAGTTCTTGCAAGAATCTTGGTTCATGCAGAACTCCAGAATGACAGCCAGCGCTTTCAGCACTTCTAGCGTCATTAGAAAATTCTCCTTTCTCATTTCTTCTGTAATTATTATATCAAAAATTTTACCAAAAGTAAAGAAAGCCGGTTCATCACCGGCTTTCTCTTAGTAGGTATCGTATCCCAACATTTCTGCCTCTGCGTCACTCATGGAACACTTGTAAAAGGGACGCTGAAAGAAAAGATGCGCGGTCTGGTTAGCTTTCCACAGGTTGACTTCTTGTACGAAGAAATGCTCTCCGGTTTCTTCATCATAGAACAGGTAGTTCTTCATCTGGTAGGCACCCCTTTCTTATCCCACTTCTTGCCGAAGTCGTGGCAGAAACGCCACTGTCCAGCAAGTCCGAACATTTCCTTGTTGACTCTCTTAGTCAGGGCAACTGAACGCTTGAGCTGGTTTCCGCAGTCACAGCAGAGGATTTCGCCGGTGGTAATATCGTATGCACAATGTCTATTCGGTAACATAATCTCAAATCCTTTCTTTTGATGGGTCAAAGGGCTTAGCGCCCCTTGACCGATATAACGCAGTGGTCATCCACATATTCCACACAGGTAACTTCCAACTTGCGCAAGTCGCTCATCTTGAACCCTACGGGTTCACCACCCAGCAACAGTATCTCACCGGGGTTCGTCCGATAATGAGCGCCAGTCTCACTATCCACGACTTGAAGGAAACAGTCCGGGTCTAAGTCGAACAGACCCGTATAGGGCATAAGCCGGAGCAGAGCGTTCAGAGTAATCATCTTTTGTCAACCTCTTTCGTCTTTGATGTCGTTCCCCTTGGAACAATTATAGTATAGCACAGGGCATAGCAGAAGTCAACTGGCAAATTGCACAAAGATTTCGGGATTGATTGTGCAACTTGCCTATACCAAAATTTCGCTTCCAAATTTGTGCAACTTGCACAAACTCAAAACTCGGCGCGCCGCGGTCGCCAGCGCGCCGCCGACTTAAGGCGAAAATGTCTTTGGTAAAAATGCACAAAAATTTAGGGCAGATTTCTCTGCCCTAAATCTCACCAAACTTCTTTCCAGAGTTTAACAATCTCGTCATCATAGATTGAGTCAGTTCCCATGTTATCGAAGAACACACACAGGTAGTCATCCATTGAGAAGTTCTCGCCATATCCAACCTCGACCGTCCACTCCTCGCCATCTTCCAGCGTAACAAGAGTAAGAGTGTTGCCGTCAATGTTGGTTATGATTGCGGTTGCCAGCCTTGTCCGGTCTGTGAGCGGGCTTCCGCAAGTTCCCTCTATCTCTGCGGGTTCCTCTGTCTTTTCCTCTTGTTGCGTCATGAGGACAAAGACATTGTAAGGGCTGTGGTGCGGATTAGGTTCACAGTTATCCGCCACTATGTCAACCCATGAGAGAAAGAACCACAACAGGACTGCCAGACACACGCTGTATAGCGCCGCCTTTGCCATTTTACGCATTGTCTCGCACCTCTTTCCACAGCTTTTCAAGCTCCGGCGTCATGCACTTGTCGCACATACAGCCATTATCACAAGGCCGGTTGCCTACCTCATCTTCACTACAACCGCAGAACCGGCTCAGAAACTCGTTATAAGTCATAATAATACTCCCTTCTTTTGTTTGCGGGTTGGGCGCTCCACGCTCCCGCAGAGCGCCCGTTATGTCTTATTCTGCCATGTGCATGATTTCGCCAGTGTCGTTGTCAATGACTGCCACGCCATAGAAGCCGTCCTCTTTGCGCCAGTAGCCAGCCACCACGTCTGCCTGTTCGCTGATGTACTCAAGCCCGTCTGCCTGCTCAAGCTGGCAAGCGTCCTTGTCATCGAACACTATGGCAAGCAAGTAGCGATAGGCATGGGTCAACTCCGGCCACTCCGCAGGCTCTGCGGGTCTTGTGTGCAGAGGACTATTGATGCTCTGCTTGTTCAGCCATGCCCAGTTAGGCATAAAGGCGGCGCTTGTAGCGTTAAAGGCGTCTCTGTCAAGGATGACGCCATCCTCTACTGCCTTGGCACGCACATTCATGCGCAGGCGCAGCATATCTGCGAACTTGGCGTTATCGAACTGCGGGTTAGTGAAATACTTGATGAACTCCATAATATATACCTCTTTCTTTTGTTCTAAGGTTAGAGCCGCCCGCTCTCACGAGCGGCTCTATGGTGGTTGTTGTTACTTCACCGTCAGTCTTGCGGTGGTGCTGGCTACGACGTACTTGTCATAGGTAGCCTTGTCTGCCGCCTTTAGCGCAGAGCTGTTAAAGCGGCTACTGGTTACTTCCTGATAGGTGGCGATACAGCCGCCAGCCTCTACCTTGTGTTCGCCAGTCGCTACCATCTCCGCCTTTACAGCGTCCTTGAGTTCGTCCAACTCACGCTTGAGGGCGTCCATGTCGTTCTGCACCTTGCGGATACGCTGAAGGGTTCTTGCCATTTCTACTTTTGTCATTGTGTAACACTCACTTTCTTTTGATTGACTGTTTTTGTGTTTCCCTTGCCTTGTGACTACATTGTAGCACAGGCTGTCTTGCTTGTCAAGACTTTTTTTTGATTTTTTCAAGGTTCTTTTGCAAGTGGTTTTGTGTTTCCCGCCTTGCAAGCATAGAATAGCACAGCCCCGCTTGCTTGTCAACAACTTTTTTGCAAGTTTTTGCGTTTCGTCAATCTGCACAACTGAGTGCCGTTCTGGTTGTGCATTTTGACCAATTCCTCTTTACGCGCGCGTGATACATAATAATAGCGACAGACGCTTTAGCCAACTAAAGTAGGGGTGGCTGTCTAATTGTAGTGCTTTAGCGTGGTGAAGTGCGACAGTACGGGGGCGTGTATTTCGGGAAAAAGCGTGAAAATTTTCACAAACTCGTTCTCCCACGCCACTAAAATCTCGAAAACCATTTTCGATTTCGGATTACGATCTTCTTATGTGATAAGGATACGTACCCTCTATCCTAAGCATTCTCGCACAGCAAGGACAGCTAATCTATCGCTCGATATAAACTTCTCCATCCCGATATACCTAGAACTCTTCTGTCTCTAGGTCAAACTTCGGGTCAAATTCAAATACGCTCTTGCAAATAGGGCAAATCATCCGCACATTATTTGGCTAATAGTTATTCTTAATAATTCGCTTCATGGTTGCTCCTCCACAAAATGAAAAATAATATCATAGCCATCATCTGTCCATTCAATATCATAGCTATGTCCATCATTTAGTGTATACCCTTTCTCAATCTCGATCGTTCGATTATCTGCTCTATAAATAGTGGGCTGACAAACAATCCTCGGTGTCCATCTTGTTGCCCCGCATCCAGCCAACATCAAGAGAGAAAGAACCATGATGTTAATACAAATGAAAATCTTTCCCAATTTCATCAATCTTCTCTGCCTCCATAGGTCTAAATCCTATACACGTCAAAGTCCCCTGCGGGGTCTCTGGGGTTAACTCAGTTCTACAAGCATCAACAATAGGAAAGTAATCAACACCTTCAATCATGCCCAATTCCTTAGCTTTCTCAATGGCTTTTTCTAACTTTCCTCTATTGCGGGCGCCACATACTACCTTGGTCACTCCGTCGTTAATCCAGTTGTCATAAATATCTTCATCTAGTCGATAATTGACCTGATAGAATCCTTGCGCTTTCTCTGGCCAAGAGTCTCTAATCATCTCGATGAGGAAAGCAGATGATGCATGGGATACTTGCGCTGCTAACTTGCCGGGTGACATATTCAAATCACGTCTTGCGATAATCAACTGCTTGAAATGCTTTTCCACTTTTATTGCGGCCTCCTTAAAATGAAATGATGTTGGGCAGAACTGGATATTGGTTCTGCCCTATTTTCCAAATATAGTGTGTAAACTTTTATTCGCGGTATTTACAATTTCCGCGCATCAGACAATCAAAATGACATTGACCATCTGCTCCTTCACAAGGGAAGAAATCTTCTTTATTAACTTTGTCTCCTCGATATTGGAGCATAGTCACATATCCAAAATCTTCAAATAGTCTTTGAGCTACATATTGCTCCCTTCGAGTAAGCCATGTGTCCCTTTTCTTTTTGTCTATAGGTTTAAAAGAGCCTGGATCAATAGAGATAACACGGCTTCCATCCGGTTTATAAGAGACAGATGACTTAAAAGAGTTTAAGTAATCAGAAAAGGGGTCTTCTACTCCTTGTTTCTTCATCAATAGCGAAAACTCTTCTGTGTAATTCATGATTGCTGAGCCAACTGGCCCAACGGTTATAATACCTTGAGATCTAGACAATTTTTCATCAACCCCAATCTTGTCAGTAGACCAACGCCACCTGGAACTGGCGTAGACCAAGCTTCTCCGACAATGTTATTTTCATCCTCTACGAAATCTCCAACAATCTTACCATTGAGTCGACTAATACCGACATCGACAACAATAGCATGCTCGCACTGTTCTCTATAAATAGACTGCGGCTGTCCAGTTGCACAGATTACCAAGTCTGCGTTGCGGAGAAGATATTCTTTATCTCCATAGTTTGTTTTACTGTGACAAACAGAAACAGTCATATCTCTGTCCAACAAAGCCTTTGCCATAGGCTTGCCGACGATATCACTTCTACCAAGAACAACAGCAGTCTTGCTTGCATAATCAAAACCACAATCGTCAAGGTAATCAATAATACCTCTAACGGTAGCAGGAAGAACAAGAGCGTTCTTAGTCAAACCATCACAGTCAAAATAAGGTGGGATATCTTCGACATTAAAGTCAAATCTCTCTGCTGTAGGCATCTGAACGATTACACAATCAGTATGAAAGCCGTAGTTTAATAGATAATGTAATTCAGAGCTGTCTTTAGGTCTAACAACCTGTACCGGCCAACCCACAGATTCAAAATCTTCAATCTTCTTCTTAATGTAAATCTGATTGCCGACGTCGCCATCCGTGGCATCTACAATCGTGAGAGAAGGAGGCTCATAACCATGCTCGATGACGGCTAGCCGCAGTTTCTCCTTCTCTGTCTTAAAATATTCCTTTATGTTAATCTGATGCATTAAAATTCTCCTTCATACCATGAAATTGTTCCATCTGGATCTACTTCGACTACACAATTCTCATAATAGTCTAGTAACCAATCGCACTCTTGTTCATCATCGCAAGCATAGAAAGCATCTACATCAGCATCGTTGATAATCTCTCTTTCTTCTTTGAAGAACAGAATTGCTTTTGGTTCTGGTGCGGTTAGCTAGTCAAGATACCAAATAGAATCAAAATCTTCATCCCATATATCTTCAGCTACAGCGAATACTATCACACTTACATTATGATAGAACTATGCGCCTTC
>ERZ1026888.1059-NODE-1059-length-13049-cov-55.867785_pt1 | contig 13049 bp, 9 predicted proteins | sample MGYA00380174_ERZ1026888 | MGnify/ENA primary metagenome ERZ1026888 (study PRJEB33269, sample SAMEA4719810) | human gut metagenome | biome: human-associated habitat; feature: organic feature; material: feces | place: Cameroon | collected 2013-10 ...
ATTGGCTATATCCTAGCCTTTTCAGGCCCGATGATTTCTAAACGGGACAGCAGTGCCTCCTTTATCATTTTAACCTCACGGAGTCCTTGACAAATTCCTTCGGTTCTGTCAATTGGCTGCTGAGGAATTATTTCAAACAGAATCGTCTCTAAATAATTACTGAGGCTTCTGTTGTCTCTTTTAGCATTGCTCTTTAAAATATTGAGCAAATCTGTATCTATTCTTATAGAGGCGGAAGATTTTGTTTTTATTGTTGTACTCATATTACTTACATTTTAATTATATGTGTGCAAATATAGTGCAAAAGATTATAACTTCCAAAGTTTTTTGCTTTTTTTATTGAATTAAACTTTTGAGTTTTTTCTTGTAACTACTCAGCACCCCCCAGGGCATGAGATAGTCAACAGGACTCGTTAATAATTTATAAGGCAAGTTCTCAATAGAAGTGCAAAAATCTGAGGGGTTTCAGGCTTAATAATCTATACCTGAAAACACTGAGGGGTTGGGGGCGAGTAGCCCCCATGTATTGAGCTATGTCAAGAAATTCAATGAGCAATGCAAAAAACAAACGGGGAGACCGCTGTCTCCCCAGAAATAATTATATTTGCATTGCTATGTACAAACAAATTATTTCGGAGCAAAGGTACACAATAAATGTGTTACTCCTAAAGAAAATGAGCAAAAAAATATTGCCAAGGCAATAAATGTAGATTTATCCACCATTTATCGCGAATTAAAGCGAAATAGTGGTAGTCGTAACCATTACAACAGGGAAACAGCAGAAGCCAATGCCCGCCGCAAAAAGCGCAGAACTCCAGGCAATCGTCGCATCTCCCAGGAAGTAAGGGAAGAGGCTCTGCGCCTTCTAAAAGAGAAGCAATGTAACAAACAATATAACTTACGTTTCTAGCGAGGTCATTAGTGACGGATTCTTCATGGCAAAAGATGCCTTTGGAGTTAAGCGCATGACACTTCATAAAGATTGTACTATCAATGGTCGCCGAATAGCTGATATGACTAAAGAAGAACTGGATGCATGGATAGCTGAGAAAGCGAAACAAGATAAGATTATCACAATCCTTTGATGATATTACTTTTGTCTTAAATATTGGTAGTAGGACTCATTTCTACTGCCTTTTTTGTTCCCTATTGTACAAAATTTGAAAAAAATCTATCTGTTTTTGCAGATAGTTACAGATAGTTTCTTTTATGTCAGCAAAAATTAGTAATTTTGCATTTAACGTTAATTATTTAAATATGGATAATACAAAAAATATTAATCGATTGAAGGCAGTGCTTGCTAATGTGAACCAGACAAACAAGTGGCTGGCAGAACAATTAGGCAAAGATACTGTTACCGTAATCAAGTGGTGTAAAAATACCACACAGCCAGATTTCAGACGTTGTCAAAGATTACAGAACTCTTGAATGTTGATATTCGCGGGCAGCTTATCAGCACAGATAAATAACCTAAATGGCAGAATAGAAGGCTATCTTCGCATTCTGCTGCCATCGCTAATTCCATCAAAGAATGTCAAATACTTCTAAAAATATCACATTAGGTGAGGTTTCTGAGATAAAGAAAGGAACAGTCGAAAGCATTCAAACTTATCTTGCAGGAAAAGGTGTTGCTATTCCTGCTGACTCTAACTATGTGCTTTCCGTAGCAGAGTTAAAAGCCATTGATCCTATACTTGCATTCAACCTAAAATATAGGACTACAAAGCCAAAATCAAATATAATTCCTACAGAACCAAAAGCAGAGGACTCGGTAAAGCTGTCCATTGAGACAAGCGAACAAAGGGTTGAACCAATGACTGATCTGGCTCAACTATCTAAACTTGTGGAATCTGATGTAAAGGAAGAAAATAATCCTCCCAAAAACGAGCAAAAGAAAAAGCAGGAGCAAAGATTAATTGGCATCATCAAGTTCTATGATAATGACAAAGGATTTGGCTATCTGGTAACAAACAACAAAGGAATAAACAATGCACGTGGTATCGAATCGGAAATAAAAGAGATATTTGTTCATTCCTCAGGTGTAGCATGTGGATATACGCCATACGATGGACATTGGGTTACCTTTACAAAGGGAAAAGATCGACGTGGCGGACTTGCTGCTAAGAACTTGTCAAAACTGGAATTTGGCAAAGAGTCAATCATGCAAGCATTCAAATATCGTGGTTCATATGCTAAAATATTAGGTTGGGATAGTAAGCGAGAACATAATTATCAAGAGAATGTCATTTCGCATGTTTACAATGCATCAAAACGTGCCACTGGTAGTTCTGATGTATTCAAGGATGCCTTATTCGAATTTGTAGAGAATACAAAAGCTGAATATCGGGAATCTATTGTAAAGCAGTTATATCTTGACGAAGCAACAGGGAAGATTATTGACTCTATCATACGAGAGCCTAATGAAGAAGCGTCTATTGCATATACATGCCTCAAAGCTTTTTCAACCAAGATGCTATTTACCCAAGATAATACAGATTGGGATAAAATAGCAGAATTGTTTAATGCTGACACAGATATATCTGAATACTATTTCAATATAAAAGAAAATATCGAGAGGAACTCGAACTATAGGAATATTGATATTCACCAGTTTTATGCAGCAATTGGAATCAATGGAATACAGAAGTTGTATTCTATTGACGAATTATCTACGCTAAGTGGCGATATTGTTATTCTGTTATACAATGCTTTGGGAATCGAATTCTGCGATCTCTATGATGGGGCAGACAATATTTCAAGTATAATTAAGGCTCTGCTATTCCTTTGCAATGCGAACGAAGAATATCTAGATAATATCGACGATTGGACAGAAGTAATTCAATTCCTTAAAGACAAGGAGCTTATTGATGATTTTCTTGTTCGATATGCAAACTCTTCTTTAATGGTAGATGATTCTATACTGATACTTATTGGTATGGAAACTATTGCTAATGCAATATTACTTCAAGAAGAAGGCGAACAGACACAATTAATAGAATACATTGACGATGTGGCTACGGATTTCTGTATGGAACTTGTTGAAACGCACCTCAAAGATACAGAGCTCCATGAAATTTATATCGGTCAGAAATGGAAAAGATGCCAAGCCGAAGTACCATACGTAGTATTTGATATAGAATCCGATGGAAATAACATTTCGGAATTTGCTTACTTAAAAGAAGGCAATGTTAGGGAGTTTAGTTCTAATAATCAGCTTCCTAGCTTAGGTCGTGCCATTTCTAAGACAGCTATAGTTGTTGGACACAACATAAAACAGTGGGATTTACCGATATTAAATAAAAAAGGTATATCTACCTCATCTTTTATATGGGACACTTTAGAGATTGAAATTCTTCTGAACCCATGCCGCTACGCCTACTCTCTTAGGACAGAACATAACGCAAAAGCTGATACAGAATTAGAAAATGAACTTTTCTGGAACCAGCTATATAGGCTGTCTCTAGATAAAGAATCTTGTCAGGAATTGCAAGATTTCCTTCCGAAAGAAATTAATACTATATTGGCAACATTGCAGAAACCTGTGTTTAGAGAATACTTTAAGAACTCCAGCAATGTAGAAAAGCATTTCTTCCAAGAGCTAAGACCTCTGTCTAATAGAGTTCATTCTCAGATTTCAAACATAGTTGCGGAAACCGAAGATAGCAATGTCTTGGTTATCGCTCCAAAGGATTTGTGGCCACGAATCGCTCAAATTATACCTCTTCGTTTCCCTTCTGTTGGGGATGACATAGAATATCAGGCTATATATGAGGATAAACTTAACGAATATCCAATGCCTTCACATTTGTGGAATACTGTTTTGCGCAGATTCTGCAAGGTGTCTGCAACTCCTATTATAGCAAACTTAGCACAGTATTTAAGAATCGAAAATGAAGGTAGTGATAAAATTACCTTTACAAATAGCATACTCTCACGATTTGCGGAAAAATCTAACAGCAGAATTGACTGTATTGATATAGATGCATTCCAGTCAAAGGAAATATGCTCTAAGGACTATCAACACATCTACTTTATTGGTTCTGAACGACAAGATAGAGTACATAAATGTAAAGAACAGCGTGAATGGAAGTTTTCCGATTTGTTGGAAGTCGGTAGCAAACTACCTATGCAAATGGCAGCAACCAACATTACCGTTATATCTGATGCTGACCAAACAAAACTTGGCATAAAGAAACACCCATTGACTGCAAATGTATGGTGCGAAAGACAACCTAATGGAACTTTTGTCATCTACCAGAACTATCAGTATCAGAAATATAGAGATCATTTCCTGTCTCATTTTACTGGTATAAAGCATAATCCAATATACTGGGAAACAGAGGGGGAAAAATCAGATTCACAGAATATTATACAGGTAAGAACACAATTAAGGGATACATACGATGCTTCTGTACTACGTGTAAATTCTGTAACTACCAGAAGAAGCAACTACTGGGCATATCAATTTGCTCTTGTTGATAAGATTCATGAGCAGAACAGAAGTCTTCCAATAGTTTATGTCGTAAATACCTTGGACGAATACGACGAACTATTCAAATATGCTACTTCTAAAGGATATTTCATTCCAGAAGAAGGTAATAGTTTCCGCAAACTTGAACATATCGGTAGCCATCCTGATGGAATGATTATTATTTCTAAGGAACAATTCATGACAGGTCTCGGTAGTTACAGAACAGATAAGCCTTTTTGTTATATATGGGACAACATGGATATAGACCGATATATGGTCATGTGGGACACGTTACCTTTTGAAGGCGATTACGAGGATTCATCTGATTCTGATGCAGATGAACAACACAAGCGCACTACTGCCAGACAGTGTATTCTTGCATCATGGCCAATATTTGAGCACTACTGTTCTTTGGCAATGGCAAATAGTCCAGAAACTAAGTTCTATATCACTGATTCTCATTTTGAAGACTATTCTGGTTTAGCGAAGGCTTGTAAAGGAAAAGCTGTAGAGTTCCAATTATGGAAAGATGATGATGAGTTCCGTCGAATCTTAGAACGTGCTTCTATATATTTTAAGGATAATGTTGCTGAAACTGATCAGTTAGGAACTGACCAGATGAAGCAGATGATACTCTCTAACTGGGGGTATAGTGGCTGGAGAAACGGTCAGGAAGAAATAGTCGATTACATGCTATCCAAGACTGGCAACTGTTTGGTTTCAATACCTACAGGTGGTGGTAAGTCCGTGCTATTCCAAGGTCCGGCTTTGTGTAGAGCAATTACGTCTCACAAATTGACATTGGTTGTCACTCCATTGCGTGCCCTGATGCAAGATCAAGTAGAGGAGTTGCAGTCAAAAGGATTCGTAAGCAATGTTGATTACCTTAGTGGCGACAGAATGATTGTTGAAACCCAACAGATTTACAGACGTATTCAATCTGGTGAGATTGCACTTCTATATATTACTCCAGAACGATTCAGAGTTAGATCTTTCATGGATGTGCTATACCAACGTCTTCGTATGGACGGTGGATTAGAGTATGTTGTATTTGATGAAGCACACTGCGTATCACAATGGGGACAGGATTTCAGACCTGACTACAGAAATGCAATAGTACGTTGTGTTGAATTGCAACAAACTTTTGACATAATGATAGCGATGTTCTCTGCAACTGTAACAACTCAGGTAGAGGCAGACTTCAAGAAGTTCATTCCAGATATTACAAGATTAGGACAATCTGCAGAAGAATATAATCCGATACGTAACCATATCGGAATTTCCTTTGCTGTAGCCAACTCAGGAAAGAGAAAACAAGGTCATAATGATGATGCACGAGTTCAGGCGATTGCTCAATACATTACAGAAAACAAGATTGATTTCAAAGAAAGCTGTATGCTTATATTCTGTAGGACGCATAATCAATGTTCCGAAACAGCCGAAGCTTTGAATGCTTTATGCGAAAAGGCTTCTGAAGATTCCGTTTTGCATAAATGTTTTGACCATATAGACTATTTCCATGCAGGTCTTGATGCAGAAGAGCGTAACGAAAAATATTGTAGATTCAAGAAAACTCGTAAAGAGAATGGTGTAGACGTACCTGTTGCAGAGTCAGAACACATTTATATTTTGTGTGCGACAAAAGCATTTGGTATGGGTATGGACATTCCAAATATTCACTATCTTGTACATTTTACACCACCTTCAGTACTTGAAGATTACTTACAGGAAGTTGGACGTGCAGGTCGAGACTATCAAGAAGATCCTTCTGAAAGACCTGAGTTCTATTTATCTCATAATGAACTACCTGCAGTGTGTATTACATCGGACGAGGACTTCCATAAGCTGAAAGATCTGCTTGTCCGTAGTCAGATGAGTTGGTCTGACCTAACAGACTGCAAGGATAAGATTGTGGCATTTATAAAACGATTTAGGACTATAGAAGAAGTCAAGACAAAACCATTGGTTGTACCATATGGTGTGTGGTCAAAGAATGATGATTCTGATCATTTTACAGATACAACAGCTTCACGACTTGCGTTCCATTGGCTTGAAACAATGGGATTCATAAAACTGAAATATCTGAGTTCTGCATATTATGACATGACTATTATGTCTAATGCTTCTGGTGTTAATTATAGGGATGAACGTCATCGAAACGTTTACGATTACCTAAAAAGGAACGCAGAACGTCTTGATGAACCATCACTGTTTTCTATCGCGGATATGAGAGCGGCATTTAAAATGTACAAAATGTCGTTCCCACAGATAATGAATGCCATTCTATACTGTCAATCACTGAATTTACTCTCATTGAATGAAATGATGCGTTGTGAGATAAAGACCCGAAGATTTTGTGAAGCAAGATACATGGTTAATCATGATGATAACACCTTTGCGCTTCATATAGCCATGGAAGGCGTTCGCAATCTGTTATATGATTGTAAGATAGGTGTTACACAAATATTTGATGTAGAGAGTCGGGAAGAAATATACAGGCATCTTCTCGATGATGTTTATTATGAAACAATTAAAGAAGAAAAGAAACGTAGGAAGAAGGTTGAGACTACAATATACATGCCTTGGAAGAATGAAATTCTGAATCCTCCAAAGGGTGCCGTTACTGTTGCGGAAACATTCAAACGTAATATCATAACGAGAGTCGGTCCACAAATATTCTCGATTCTACGCTATATACCAGGAGTAGAGTTCCATATAAAGCAAGTTGAAGAGAAATTTGATTTCCATGTGAAAGTAAAGAATGAACAATGGAAGGATTTCCTTAAATTCTTTGAGGAAGACTGCTTTAAATGGATAAAGTTTGTGTGTGAGCAGGCTGGTTCTTTTTACTGGGCAGAAAAATTGCAAGAACTTGATTTCCGTCACAATGGCAATATGTATGGCTATTTCGAGAAGGTTTTGACTGTTCTCAGATTGTTGGCATACATTGAACATACGCCATTGATAAGCTCGGGTATTGAGGTTCTTGCCAATGACAAGACAGTATCTGATATAGATGAGGGAACTGATAAGGAATCTGAAATGTATGATTTCAGACAAGACTTTGACGAACAGGAAAGAGTAAAGAAAGTGCGTCTTACTGCAATGCACATTTTCTCGTTGATAGGAAGGGAACAACAAGGCGAGTTCATACGTAGATACTTCATGTGTCGTAACTATCGGGATTATCTCGCTTTGGCAGGTGAGTATGCCCCTGAAAGTTCTGATATTATGTCCGAATTGACAGATGAAGCTCTTCGAGAAGAGGAAAAGAAGTTCTATGGTGACAAAGAAAAAGGATATTTGAAAAATGAAGAGCAGATAAAAATATACGAGCAGCCTAGAAATGAGACCATAAATGTATTGGCAGGTCCAGGTTCGGGTAAGACTCACATGTTGACTATGAGATGTGCAAAGCTAATCTATAAAGAACATGTTGAGCCGAGCCACCTTTTGATACTTGCATACAACAGAGCTGTTGTTGTCGAACTTAAAAACAGACTTGACAACCTCTTTACAAAGTTGGGTATGAGTCGTATCGGACATCATTTGCATATTCATACTTTCCATGCGCTTGCAAAGATCTGCATGGGAAGCCGTTTAGATAATGTTCCTACTGAGCTTTGGGAAAAGATGTTCTTACAGTTCCTTCAGAATAACACTGTAGAGTTCAGAGGAATATTCCCTCAAATTGAATACGTTCTTGTGGATGAGTTCCAGGATATAACCAGGGACAGACTACTTTCGTTACTTGAAATAAAGAAGATTTATCCAGATGTAAAGTTCTTCACTATTGGTGATAAGAATCAGAGCATCTACGGATTTGACAGATTGCCAAAGGATAGTAATGGTCGTGCACTACAGGTGAATAACCCTATAACATATGCTGCATGGTTAAATCCTGATGCATATTATAAGAAGTTGGATGAAGAGCTTCATCCTACTCAGCTGACAATGTTCACAAACTATCGCTCATATCAAAAGATTTTGGATAGTTCTGCTAAGTTTGTCCCTACTGATAGTAATATGCCTATCTCAGCAGCAACGCTAATGGCGCATGAGCCGCATGAACCATACACTATATTCAACGATACATCCACATCATGGACTGGTGATCTGTTAGTATATATAAATAATGTAAAGGAACAAAATGAAATAGCAAAATCTAATGGTAATGAGTACGCTATTATAAAAAATGTCGCTGTGTTCTTCAGAACCAACAATGAAGTCTATCGAGGATATGCTGATATAAGATCACTAGTGCCTGAAGATGTAAGAATACGTATTCAAGGTGCAAGTACGTGCGAGTTATGGCGCGAGAGAGAAGTGTATGATTTGATACATTTCCTGAATCAACATCCAGATACAGAACTGTTGCTTGATGATGATAGAACAGCTCATGGAATGAAGGATTTCTTAATGAAAAAAATTGAAGACAACCCATCTTGGGATGCCTATAACATAGATTTGGCATACACAATTGTTCTTAATTATCTGGAATCCATTCGTTCTGACGAATCTATTCATAGCTATTCTGACTTGGCTAATTATATATTGGAAGTTGCAGGAAAGGATGATGGTGGTCAAGTATATAAGATATACGACCGTTACAAAGAGCAACGCATTCTACAAGATGATACTCTTACCGTCATTCTGACAACTATGCATAAAGTTAAAGGTCTGGAGTTTGATGCTGTATTTATCACACCATCTTCCATTTCGTTGCCGATGAAACCTCACCATACCTATGCCAAAGGTCAAGAACTTCAATTAGACGATAAAGCAGATATAGAAGAGGAACGCCGTCTGATGTTTGTTGCTTATACTCGTGCAAAGAAGTATCTGCATGTTTACAAAGGACAACGTGAGGCAGCCATTGAAGAAGCTAATCAAGTTTATTTGCCAGTGGACGATGGAACCATTGTATATGCAGAACGTGAACCAGGCATGAATAAATACTATCTATCGCAAAATGTCTTTGCTAATACATTCTTTATGAATGACAAAATAGCGCAGAATGTTAAAAAAGACGATGACGTTATGGTTGTTCGAGAGTCTGATGGCAATTACTATGTTCAACATGGTAATGACTTAGTCGCTAGGTTATCAGGAGCAAGCACAATTGCAAGAAATGCGCGAAATAATAATATCCTTCGATTGCGTGGATTCTTTGTGAGTGATGTAAGTATATGGTCATGGGAAGATACCTTAAAGGCAGATGAAAGTGCTAGAGCTAAGGCAATAGCCCAACATCGCGAATATAGACCTTTCGCTAACGATTGGTGTCAAGCGGCTCGTGAACGTGGATATATCTATGTAGTACAAATTGCAGGATTTGGTACTCCTGCTTAAAATGATAACAAATGGAATCGATAAAGAATAGTTTCAAGCACGACTACAACTTAGCAGTCGATTGTTTCAACAAGAAGGATTATACATCTTTCTTTAGAAACGTTCGACCTGCTATTGAGTTATTGTGCAAACTCGTTATTTACGACATTATAAATAATGATGCCACTTCTACAGACATCGTGGAAGGTCGAAAATCAATACAAAAGAGTAAGGATAATCTCTTTTACCTTGATACAAGACCTACCTCAAGAAAGCCAACAGGTAGTATCTTTACTGCAATATTCCCTCGTGCTTATTTTATGTATCATCCAGATGTGTATAGTGCAAGAGAGGATGTACAAAAGAAAAGATTGAAACTGAGTATTGAAAGTTATAGCTCCGAATTGTGCCGTTGGTATAGCTTTGCAAGCGAGTTCGGAAGCCATACAGGTGGCTCATCAATGCAGGAAGAAGAGCAAGCAAGAGGTTGCGCAACTTGTATTCCTGGTTTTTTTGACTTTCTAAAAGGAAATTCCATACTTTCTGCAGATACAATAGTATTTCTGAATGGTTTGCAGTCATTCTCCTTTAACTCTGTAAGAGGAAAAGAGTTAAACCAAGCGAAGAATCAAATAGAGCTCGCCAATAAAACTATTGATGAGAAGGAAGCAGCTTTGATACTTGTAAAGAAACAGTTAGCAGAAGTAGAGCAACAAAACTTGGCATCACAAGAAAGAACTTCAGAAGTAGAATCCCTGTTAGCAGAAAAGCAAAAGGAAATAGAAGAACTAAAGAATTTACTATCAGCTACACAAGTACTTGAATCTCAAGCAACAGAGGAAGAGTTAGTTCCTGAAACTCCTATTGTTTATAGACCACAAAGAGAATGTCAGCTTCGGGAACGTATGCGACTTGCAGTAGATGACTGGGATTTAGACGAAGACTCTCTGGATGATGACCAACTTGATTTGATAGATATAACTATTGATCAGTCTATGTTGGTAACAGGCTGTGCAGGTAGTGGTAAGTCTGTTATTGCTATGCATAAAGCTGAACAGATTGCAAATGAGGGTAATTCTGTGATACTTATATCCCTTACACGTTCTCTTAATAGTTTTATGAAGACAGGCAGAAGCTGCAGTTCTTACCAGTTCTATCATTATCATTACTGGAAATATCTTGGTATGCCTTCCGCTGACTATATCATTGTTGATGAAATTCAAGATTTTGAACGTGAAGAAATTCAGGAGTTCATAGAGGCTGCTGCTAAGCATTATTTCTTCTTTGGTGATTCTGCTCAGTCAATCTATAACCATTTTGGCAAAAAGACTCTGTCCATTGATGAAATTGCTGATATGACAGGTCTTGTTCCTCTTAGGTTATACAATAATTAACGACTTCCACGTAACGTTGCAAAGATTACACAAGACTATGTCGGCGTAAATGTTATGAAATACGAGGAAAAGGTTTATAAAAACAAGGAGAAAGAGTTACCCCATTTCGTTCATTTCGAGACTGTAGATGAACAAATAAAAAAGATCATTGAAATCTCGAACTCCAACCCGGAAATGAGTATAGGGGTATTACTCCCAAGTAATCAGAACGTAATTGAAGTTTGCGAAAAGCTTAAATTACAAGACTTTGATTATGAGTTCAAATTCAAAATTGAGGCTCAGGACAAAAGGGCTCAGGGCGAACTTCACTTCACAAACAACCTTCCAAAAGTAATGACCTATCATAGTGCAAAAGGTCTTCAGTTTGATATAGTTATCATACCTATGTTTGATGGAGCAAATAATGAAGAAACAAGGAAAGCGTTATATGTTGCCATGACACGTACAATGCACCAGTTGTATTTGATGTATAATACTCCTAATCTGGCTTCACCTTTAGATAAAGTGCCACCAAGATTGTACAAAAAGAATTAAGATGTAAGCCATCGGCTAACCCCGTCTTGCAATATTCTCTGAAAATCTTGTAGGAATCTTCAAAATTCTACAAGATTTTCGGAGATATTCAAAGAAATTTAGAAGAAGTTACAAGAATTTCAGAGGGAGATTACAGAATTCCCTTCTCTCTTAGCCTCAATGGCAGGAAGTTTGCCAAATCTCTCGAATAATCATTATCATACTCATGTATATGAGTCAAGAAGTAGGTTGTCCATTTTCGGAAGTCATCACCAGCCAGCTTGCAGCTTCCTATCATAGTGTACATGATGGCAGCTTCCTCAGCCGCATCATGGTTCCCACAGAACATATAGTTGTATCTGAAGGAGCATAAAAGGGAATAAGTGTTGTCGTTAAAAAAGTGGAGTTGTGTAATCGGTACAGCACTATTGCCAGATATGGATGACTTTACGATTTGTTGAATGTATAAACAATAAAAAATGGAAAATGAAACTGTAAAAGAAAGATTCCTCGGCACAATCTTTGGGCAAGCTGTAGGAGATGCCTTGGGACTGAGCACGGAGTTTATGTCCAGGCAAGAGGTGGATCGTTTTTATCCTAATGGGATAGAGGACTATTCACAAATCGTACAGGATGATCATCGTCGTTGTTGGCAAAGAGGCGACTGGACTGATGATACCGACATGATGTTGTGCATCTTAGATTCCTTTGTGGCTTGTCAAAAAGTAGAAATTCTTGATATTGCCAGAAGGTTTAAGGAATGGATGATGAACGGAGGCATGGGAATTGGCCGGCATACTTATAATGTAATGGCTCTTGGCGACTATACTTCGAATCCACAGAAGGCCGCAGAGATTATCTGGAAAATGGGAAAGAAAAAAGCTGCAGCTAATGGGGCCGTCATGAGAACTTCGGTGGTAGGACTTATGAAGGACAATGTGGCTAATGCAGCAGTAGCAGGAGCTATCTTGGGTGCTAAATTTGGAATATGCCATATTCCTGACGAATGGAGAAATGGTCTTCTCCATGCTTCTATGCTCCATGACAAGGTGCAGGAATTCTACGCAATGTATCTATAAAAACGTATCATTGTCTGTTCTATCAACCATACTTCACCTGTATTCTCATCTACCAATGTGGTATATGTGATAACTCTAGCTCCTCCAGCTTTACCTTTTCTTTTGGAATCAATAGCCATACGGATTTTTATAGCTCATCGAAAAGTTCGTCTGCGGATTTTGCTTTCAATTTACCCTCCTTTATCATTTTTACTTCACGTAGAAAAAGCGTAGAATCCTGCCGGCATCACTGCCAGCAGGATTCACTTTCAAAAACCGAAC
>ERZ1026888.1063-NODE-1063-length-13030-cov-40.512601_pt1 | contig 13030 bp, 8 predicted proteins | sample MGYA00380174_ERZ1026888 | MGnify/ENA primary metagenome ERZ1026888 (study PRJEB33269, sample SAMEA4719810) | human gut metagenome | biome: human-associated habitat; feature: organic feature; material: feces | place: Cameroon | collected 2013-10 ...
GAAATAGAGCAAACAACTAGGATTAGTTGCTTGCACTATCCCGAACTGGGGTATTTAATAACTAAAAATATAAAGCCCTGCGTCTCTTTCTAAAGGCGCAGGGCTTTCTGTTATATCTTGCCAAATAAAAAACGATGTCTTACTTTGCCAAGTCGAAACCGACACGTACACCATCGTAGTTCTTGGTGATATTGCCGATGGTGCTGAGGGTAGAGTTGCCACTCAATGCTGTCAAGGTCTGAACCAAGGTCAAGAGTTTCTTCGACTCAAACAAGAGGCTCACACCACTCGTCTTCTTGGTTGCGAAGCCAGAGATGCTGAGCAACAAGCCCTTCATCGTGATGGCGTGGGTCTTCTCATCGAAGGTATAAGTACCCTTCCAAGACTTGCCATGAATCTTTGACTCGAAAGTGCCGTCTGTATTAAACTTGAAATAAGTATTGGAGCTAGTGAAACCAGCCTTGGTATAATAAGTGCTCAATTCACTCTCTATCTTGTTGGCTGCGATATCACCACCTGCCTTAGCCAAGAGATTCTCGGATGTAAAAGCGCAACCTGGCTTATTGTATTTCCAAGTAGAAGCACAGAGGTCTGCCTGCTTGAAGGTAGAAGAGCCAATGACATTGTCCAAGATGCCATTGATGATGCTTCCAGCAGTACTGCTACTACTACTGCCACCACCAAGCAAACCACCCAATACGCCTGCTATCGTAGAACCGGTAGAGGTGGCTGAAGAAGCGGTGGAAGTAGTTGTGGATGTTGTAGAAGTGCTAGTAGATGCAGCCGTCGTAGCAGCTGTGGTCGTGCTAGACTTGGTTGTCTTAGAACTAGTTGTCTTCTTGGTTGTTGTCTTTTTAGTTGACTTCTTGGTTGTTGTCTTTTTAGTTGACTTCTTGGTTGTCTTCTTCACAGGGCAACTTGTCGTCTCTGACAAAGAAGTCTCATTCATCTCAGTTGCAAAACTGCCTATTGCACCAGCGAGCACAAGGGCAGCCATTAAAAAAACTTTTTTCATACCTATCTTATATATTATTTAAAATTCGAGTGCAAATTTCGCAAAAAAATAGCAAATAGAGAAAGTTTTTTCCCTTTTTCTTGTGGAAAATCCCTATAAAGAGAGTTAAGAGTGTGAATATTCGGTTAAATCGGGATGAAGATTTGCCAATTGTTTGATGTATATCAAAAAATAGGGCAACGACCTTGCATTTTTATCGGTTTTTCTTTCATTTTCTCTGAGAATGCTCTATCTTTGCAACGTATTCAAATCACAATAGGTTTATCAAAACACAATAGGTTATGAACGATTGTTTAGTAAAGGTTAACGAAGAGAATCAGAATCAGGCTATCAGCAGATGCCAGAGCATTCTTCGTGATCGCCGCGAGGCTCTTGCCTCTAAGGCTAAAAGCAGAAATTAAAGAGATTATCTTTTAAGAGAGATTCTCGTGTGCAGCTTTGTTTTTCTTCCAAAGGGAAGGCACTCGTATGTGGTAAATTCCATTGATAAGGAAGAAGGTTATGCTGTAAGATTATGATCTTTATCCCCCGCTCGATAGAGAGTCGAGGACATCACGAAAAAGTCCCGCTGTAAGGAATTTCATCCTAACAGCGGGACTTTTTTGGTTTCTGAAGGCAAGTTTACATTAGCGAGAAATTTGCCAATTTCCTTGATGGTAGCTTTGGCAATTATTCCCAAATATTGCTTTGCTTTTCTTCTTCCTCGTCGTCAAAGTTCCAAGTGTTAAATTGCTTGGCTTGCATATCCGCGCCATCAGCACCTAGAGAAGCATTTCCGACTCCTGCGCCTTCTTCCAGGACAGAAGAGGAAAGGTTGAGCTTGATAGTCTCAGCCATGGGTGCTATATATGTTCTTTTCATCTTTTTACTTTTTTATTTGATTATTATCTTCTTACCATTGATGATGTAGATACCTTTCTGGGTAGGACTTGTTACTTTTCTTCCATCCAAGGTGTAATAGGTTTTGCCACTGGTGACCTGTGATGGAGCAGTCATGCCATGGATACCCGTGGTATCGCCAAACCAGTCCAAATAAATGACGGTCTTGGCTGCAGTGGCATTGCTGCTTGGATTCTTCAGCTGCAAGTATGCGAAGTTGCTCTTGGCATTGCCTTTTACCCATTTATAGAAACACTGTTGGTTGCCATCTTTCACCGCACCCGACGGATTCTCATCCTTGTCCAAGTGGAAATACCTGGTGGTCAAGATGTAGTTCTGGTAGCCCTCTTTCTTCGCTGTTGCAAATTCAGTCGCTTCGTCACCTGTTCCTACCAAGGCATTACTTGTGAGCCTGTCGGGATTAGTGTTGACATCCGTGGTGAAGATAGGATGGCTCTCGCCTAAGTTGCCGGAAGTCTTCAAGATGACACCTTCGTCAGAAGCGGATTGGTTGTTCGGTAATTCCGTGAAATTCACAAAGGTGGCATTCGACTGATAGTCGGCAGAGACACTGTAGGCAGTGACTGCCGTTCCGTTGAGACTCGCGTTCAAGTTGTAATCTACAGGGTAGCTCTGGCTATATGTGGCATACTTGATGTAATTTTGGGTAGCACTTCCTATAGTCTTGTAGTCCTTGACGACGGCTATGCGGTATAGTTTGCAGTTCTGTACACAGAAAGTTAAGTCCTTGGTCGTATTCCCGAGTTGATAGACTGAAACGCAATTATTATTACTGTTTGTAATTGTTTTGATGCTCTTGACGCCTAATGTGTTCAGATTGAACATCTCATTGCCATTGTGTTCTATGTAAACCATTGCCTTGGCAGGAACCGATTGAATGGTGACGTAATGTGTTCCACCATTGAGGTACAGATAGGTGTCACCTTTGGCTTTTGACCCATTTTTACATACTATTTGGAATCTGTCGCTATAGTTTTTCACTAAGTTGAACAGCAAGCCTCTTAGTTCTCGCAGAGGGGTATTGCTTGCACCTGCTTTTATCTCTTGTCCTTGTGCAAAGCTGCTCTGTTTTGCATTGCTACTTCCGTATTCATGATCACCATTTTTTGTATCTCTCTCCCCCCAATAGGTATTTTTATTACCTACGCTTTCTTTGATTTTAGCGAAAGTGTCGTCTGAGATATTTGTGAAATCCCAGGTATAAACATCTTTTCTAGCACGAGAGTCAGAGGCCTCTGCAGACTTAGGGGTCTCGAAATAGAACTTGAAGTTTTTCTCCATTGGCTTCCCGCCATTTCCTACAATGGCGTATGTAGGAATTGTCACCTCATAGCGCATGCCATAGAATAAGTTCTGGCCAGAGTACTCAAAACACAATTTGTTTCCTTCGGCATAAATAGGATTGTCGCTTTTTGCGCTGTAGTATTCTATAGATTGATAGCTTTCGCTACCACCCATAGGGCGACAGAAAATCAAGGCACCATCCAAAAGTTGGATGTCTTCATTGAATTTTATTTTTATCTGCTTGGGTGTAGTCGGCTGAACATCTCCCACTGGTATGGTAGATTCTGCTGCAGGGGACGTAGATTCTACTGTTGGTGCGTTACCTATCACTTTGGCTGTTGTAAATACAAAGGAGTCATCTTCAAACTTTCCGCCTACTACATTTTGAAGTTCTGCCTTTTCTTTCAAATGTAAAGTATAGGTATAGTTGGAACGAAGCTGCTGACCTTCTTTGGGCGTAAATACAAGTTTGTTGCCATTTGCGATACCCTCCACAATTCCTATGTCGTGGGTCTGTTTTCCGTCTGCGCTTTTTCCCACGAGAGTCGCTTTTACACTGTTCTTGATTAATGTATTGGCAGACAAGATGATACGTGTGGTGAGAGGAGCCTCGTCCTGATTGTATGGGGTGGTCATACTCAGGCTTACACCCTCCAAGGAACTAATCAAGTGCAATACAATCTGACTGTTCTTCAAGGTAGAGCCTGCTGTAGCATCTTTCAAGCTACCGGCAGTAATCTTGATGGAGTAATACTTACCTGCTTTTAATTGAACTGGCACGTAAAGTGCCCTGGAATCATCGCTTAAGCCGCATTTTTGAGATTCCTTGGTATATGTATTTACTGTCGTACCGTCGGATACGATAACTTTGAAGTTGTCTGTTTTCTCAATTTCTTCATCGAAAGCAAACGCCACTCGGTTGTTGTCGAGTGTGGAAACTTTATATGGATTATTAGCTTCAATTTTTGTACCTCCATTGTATGCTCCCAAATAGCTCAATCCCTTGGTTGAGAATGTGAAGCTGCAGTTCTTGTTGCCCGTACCCGAAGTCTCCATGATCACATTTGCAGGAATATTCAAGGTATATGTGGTAGCTGACTCCAACTGCTTGTCTTGGGGTAGTGTAAAGTTGAGTACAGTTTCACCTGCGTTCAAAGTGGCAGTTACATCCATGTCGTTGTCTACGTCGTCAGAGGTCAATGTGGCCTTGATGGTTTTCGCCGTAGAAGTCTTGTTTCCATTGACATCGTAAGCCCACAATGGTTTGTCAGAAGTCACCGTGATGGATCTGAGGTCAGGATCGACTCCTGTTGCTTCCGCAGGTGCTGTCATGGTAAGAACAGGTGCGGCATCAAGTACAGAGATTTGCGAAATCCATGCTCCCCAATTCAATTCTCCCCAATCAGTTGTGTTGGTAGGGTCAACTGTTAGGCTGGCATCACCATCTTGAGTCACTTTGTATATTTCTATATTGTCCTTTCTTTCTTGAGAAACTTTCAGGTTGGTCGTCGGAAGAATGTCTACACCCGTATAAGAAATCTTTACCTTCTGTCCTTCATGAAGAGAAGGAATGGTGATGGTGGCTGTTCTTGGAAGGGAAACGCATTTTCCTCTTCTATCTGCGCATACGTGAACTGTGAAGCGAAGACCACGAAGTAAGTCCACATCATAACCTGTGGAAACAGTAGGTGAGTTTCGCCATTCATCGGCTCCGTTTTCAGTGTTATATTTCCAAATTTCAGATACGAATTGGCTTTTTGAGTTTTCCCATAGGCTCTCGTCTGTGAAATTCCATGTGTAAGGGTAAGCCTGTACCGTATGATTGTCCAAGCCACCTGTTTGATAAGTGATCTCAATGGATGTGATGTAGGCTTTATTATTTGTATCATCACTGGTAAGGGATACAGAATTTGCACCTTGGTCTGATGACCAGGTTTGTGTGGTGACATAACTTGTGGCTTTCGTTGTGGCTAAAGTGCCGCCTGTAGTTGAGCTTTCAGCAAAGTGCCCTTTATTATTGTTTCCAAAAGTGAATACAATTTTTGTAATCTTCATTTCTGCTGATGAGCTTGAAATCGTGATTTTGGCACTTGCCTTTAGCGCAATCGTTTGTCCATGGTTAGAACTAGCATCGGCAGGGTTCCAACTGGCATTGTCATCGCTTGCTGCAGTGATTGTCAAAGTAATGCCTCCTGCTTTAATCGAGTCGGAAGTTCCTTGGGTAACCCTCAGTTTGGCTAGGTTACAATCGTTTGTCGGTGATGCGGCACCGAATGTCATCGTCTTGTCCGCCCAAGCATTGCTTCCCCAGAATACCATCAGGAGAAGCAAGCAAAAGTCAATCAATCTTTTCATTTTACTTTCATTTATATTTATAATGTTTTTTGTTTTATTTAATCATCGTTTTCTTGTTGCCTATATCTATTGAATGTGATTTATCAAAACAAAGAATGAATCTTTGTATTGCACTCAAATGTTTTTCAGATACGGTTTGACAAGTTCATTTTATTATTATATTGCAAAATTACTTCCTTCCATATAGATAAAGGTGCAATATTGAACTTTTATAGTGGACAATAATGAAAGTGTATTCGAATCCGATTCATAAACTACATTTTTTCTTCTCTTTTCGTGTATTTCCACCAATTTCTATTCGAAAATCCACCATGCCGATTCTTTTTTGTTGTAGTTTGCCATCACAGAATAAAATAGTTCTATATAATTATTCACTGAGCCCACTTAAAAAAAAGGGGCTCAGTTTATTACTTTTCTACTTTGCAACCCGCATTGCGGAGCAACTGGAGAAGACCATTCTCACCACCTAAATTGGCAGCGTCAACAACAAAGAATGTAGGCTTCTCTGCCATCACAGTCTGCACCTTTGCAGCCCAAGCCTCAAGAGTTGCCTGAGAAACATGAGCGCCAGTAGCCTTGGCTGCAGCATCTACGTCCTGTGCCTTGAAAGCACCTACAGCCTTATTCAACTTGGCCAACTCAGTAGGCTCATTCTCCAGAAACTCTACCAAGCGTGCCACCTGCTGCTTCAGGTCACTCTTATAGGTAGCATTGATATAAGCATCCACATCACTTAAACCACCTACAGTCTCATTGTTTGCCTTTGCCTGTGCTTCAAAATACTGGTCGAAAGTATGAGTAGGATCATACATACCCATGTGGTTGGCCACAAAGAGCAGTTGCTCCAAGTCCTCCATCAAGGCAGCAGGAGTCAAGTTGCCATATTTCTTCTGCACATAGGAACTACGGAAATCCACCTCCATATATTTCTTCAAGAAGGCGTTCAGCTTCGTTTGCTGGGCAGGAGTCAAGAGGCTTAGGAGTGTCTTGCCATTCTCCAACTTCTTGGCATCCTTGAGCGAATTGGCGTAAGCCGCCTTGTTCACCTCAAAATACATCTGGTCGGTATCGGTCATGGCATTTCTCAGCTCACTCACCTGAGTGATGGTACCCATCGGATTGATCAAACGATTGGAAGCCACGATATAAGAAGGCTTCACGTCGGAACTGTCTTTGCTCACCTTATACAAGAGCTGAGCCTGACTTCCCAAGACACATCCACACAAGAGTGTCAAGGACAAAATAAACTTTTTCATCTGGTAATCAAATTAAAACATTAAAACGGCGGCAAAGTTACGAAAAAATCCCGATACAACAAGATTTGTATCGGGATTTTTACTATTTCGAGTGATGTTTACTTATTTTCACCAGCCTTTGTTGCGTGCATGATGACCTCGATGTGGTTGCCATCCTTCATCACAACATTCTTCAAGAAGTCCTTCACAGCGTTGGCATCTACTGCACTTACAGTCTTCTTATAGTCAGTATGAGTATCCATGCCATAGGTCAAGTATTGGGAGATAACACCCATCCAGTAACCATTCTGCTTAACGCTGACATCAGCCTGCTTCAAGAGAATCTCCTTTACCTTCTGGAGGTCCTCTACATTAGGATTTTCCATGGCAGTCTTCAAACCAGAATAGAAGCAAGGGATTGCATCCTTAGACTTGTCTGGGTTCATCATCGCATTACCTACGAGACCTACTAACATAGTCTTGCCATCCATTCTCAAGCTTGCCATGCCATCTGCTCCTGCATAGTAAGCTGCACTGAGGGTCTCACGGATGTTACGGTTGTAATCCATACCTACCAAGCGACCTACGATGTCTGACAATACAGAGTTCTTCAATGTATAAGGAGCCTCTGAACACCAAATCTCAGCTGCGATGTCCTGTGGGTTCTCCATTGCTTTGGTGAACTTGTTGACTACCTCGCCCTTCACTGGCAATGTCTCCTTGTTCTTAAACTGCTTGCCATTGCTTGGCAATGAAGCGATATACTGCTCTATCAAAGGAAGAATCTGCTTCTCATCGAAGTTACCTACGAAGTAGAAGGTATAATCCTTGGCGTTGCCATAGAGCTGCTTGCCGAGTTCGAGAGCACGGTCATAGTTGACACTCTTCACGTCAGCTGAAGTCATGGAACGATAGAACTTCTCACCGTGATACATCGTACTGCTCAATGAATCCTGGAACACAGCCTGAGGATTGTTGCTCTGGTTGTCAAGGGCATTTGCCTGAGTAGCGATGAGGTTGGCCACGTTCTTCTCGTCCTTGCTGATATTGGTCAAGTTCAAGTAGATGAGCTGCATCAAGGTCTCCAAGTCTTTAGGAGTAGAGGAACCGCCCAAACCATGGCGATACTTAGAGAGACTGAAGCCGCAAGAAGCAATCTTACCAGCCAAAGCCTTCTCCAAATCATGGTTGGAGAAATTGCCCAAACCACTGGCATTCATCAAGCTAGGCATCATCTTCACCTCACGATAGTCCTTCTTGTCGAAAGCAGAGCTACCACCCAAGGCAGATGCAACAAACTGTACCTCGTCGTTCTTGTAATCAGTCTTCTTCAATACGACCTTGGCACCATTAGAAAGTGTCAAGAGCTTGAAACCGAACTGCTTGTTCTCTGTAGTCTTCTTGATCTTGCCAGCCTTAGGAAGCTGTGCCATCAAAGGCTCCTGCTTTACATTGTCAACATAAGCCTCCAACTTCTCGCCACGTACCTGCTTAACGACATTGGCGAGCTGCTCCTGGGTAGGATAAACACCACCCTCTACATCACGCATCATCACGAGAGTAACAAAGTTGGTATCGGTCTCACAAATCAACTTCTTGGCATAAGCATTCACGACATCCACAGGGAGGTTTGGCACCATCATCTTATAGATCTGATACTCATCCTCCACTGATGGGATAGGCTCGTTGGCGATGAAGTTATCCACATACTGAGTAGTGAACTGCTCGTTCTTCATCTTATCACGATTAGAGTAAATCTTGTCCAAACCGCTCAAGAAGTCATCCTTGAAGCGCAAGTACTCTGTGGCTGTGAAACCGAAATCCTTGGCACGCTTAGCCTCACGGAGGGCAGCACCGTAAGCCTCCAACATCTTGCCTGGCTTAGCCACCACATTGATATTGAAAGCATCCTTGGTACGAGAAACCAAGTACTCGCTGTCATCGCAACCAGCCTGCAAGAATGGGCAGTCAGACTCCAATGCCTTCTCTGCATAACGGGCATTCAACATAGAAGAGAGAGCACTCTTGACATAAGAGCTAGCCAAGTAGTCGATGCCACCCTTCAAAGAGTCAGGAGTAGCCTCGTGCTTCATGCTGACCATAGCCACGTCATAGTTCTGTTCCTTATCCTTGTCAATCACATAGATAGGAGTATTGTTGTCTGGCACGGTCTCAGGAATCACCTTGGCAGCATTGGCAGGAACCTTGATGCCACTGAAGAGTTTCTTGATCTGAGCCTCGATATGATCCACATCCACATCACCTACGATGATGATAGCCTGGTTGTCTGGACGATACCACTTGCGATAGTAAGCACGCAAGGTCTCTGGATCGCAACCGTCGATGATGCTCATCAAACCGATAGGCATACGATAACCATACTTGCTGCCAGGATAGAGAGCAGGGAGAGAACGTTCCAACATACGCTGCTGACCTACCATTCTCATACGATACTCATTGTGAACGACATCACGCTCACCCTCTATTGCCTCCTTCGTCAGAGAGATACCATTACTCCAATCCTTGAGAATCAACATGCAGGAATCGACAGCGGTGGCACGGGTAGTAGGAACATCCGTGAAATAATATACCGTCTTGTCGATGCTAGTGTAGGCATTCAAGTTCTTGCCATACTCCACGCCGATGCTCTGGAGATAGTTCTGGAGACTGTTTCCCTGGAAATGTTCGGAGCCATTGAAAGCCAAGTGCTCCAAGAGGTGAGCCAAACCACGCTGGTCGTCATTCTCATTGATGGAACCCACCTTCTGTGCAATGTAGAAACTAGCTACATGCTCAGGGAAATTGTTGTGACGAATGTAATAGGTCAAGCCATTGTCGAGGTGACCGATTCTCACATTCTTGTCAACAGGTATCTGTGGCATCTGCTGTGCCATCATACTACCTGTAGCAAGCAGCATCATCGCTGCTACGAAAATTTGCTTTAACTTCATTGTTATAGTTGTAAATTAAATATTTTCCTCGTCTTTCGAGTTGTTTGCCATGTTCCTCCTCGATACTAAAGATACGTAATACCCTTCATTTTAGGTAACTTTCGGGGTGCAAAAATAACATAATTAAAGAGACGTTGCAAGTATTTAGAGTGAAAACATCCTAAATACCTGCTTTCTTAACATAAAACTAACATTTGCCTCGATGCGCTCTAACGTTCCGTTAACACACCTTCATCGGCTCACGTTGAAACTCTTCGTCCAAGACCCACGGAAGAGTCGCACCAAGAAGAGGATGCCTCGGAACGTCAGCTCCACTGCCATGGCTATCCAGACTCCCTCCAAGCCGTAACTCTTCGACAAGCCGTATGCCAAGGTGAGGCGCACAAACCACATCGTACTGAGGTTGATGGCAGCAGGCTTGAAGGTATCTCCTGCTCCCACACAGACACTATAGGTGACGATGCTTGCCGCAAAGAACGGTTCGGCGAAAGCCTCGATGCGCAAACAGGTGGTACCCAACTCCTGGATAGATTCCACTGGCGACAACAGACCTATCATCTCTGGAGCGAAGACATACATCACGACTCCCATCAGAGCCATCACTGCCATGCCCAAGCCCACCGTCATATAAGCGAAGTTCTTGCACAAGTCCATTCGGTTGGCTCCATGCGTCTGTCCCACCAAGGTGGTAGCGGCATCACCGATACCATACCCCGGCATATAGCAGAGACTCTCCGCAGTAATGGCAAAGGAATGGGCGGCGATGGCGATGTTGCCTAGCGGAGCCACAATCATGGTGCTCACTATCTGCGCACCACTCATCAAGATGTTTTGGATGGCAATAGGAATGCTAATCTTGCAGGCATTGCGAACATACTCCTTCACCCAATGGAAACGAGCGGCATCCTGGCGAAGATTCAAAATCTTGTTTTGGCACGCCGCCAACCAGAGGTTAGGCAAGGAGATGCAGATGTATGCCAAGGCTGTGCCATAAGCTGCCCCGACCACTCCCATCTTGAATATATATATAAACAGGTAATTGAAGACCACGTCACAGATGCACACCAATATCGCCATGACGCTCGGTGTGTGCATATTGCCAGCCGACTTGAGCATCATCTCCGAAGTATGATAGAGGAAGATGAAAGGCAAAGCCAGCGCATAAATCAAGAAATAGCGAGAGGAATTGTCTGCGATGTCGCTGCCGCCACCCAACCAATAAGGCAAGGGCAGATGGATCGCCACTCCTATCAGGGCAAGACAGACACTAAAAAGCAAGCCACAAATCAAGGCATGACGAAAAACCTGTCGAGCCTTGACAAAATCGTTGGCACCGATGAAATGCGCCACTTGCACCGAGAACCCCGTGGCTGCCGCACTGAGCAAGCTGCCTATCAACCAAGTGGTAGATTCTATCAGTCCGATGCTAGCCGAAGCCTCAGCACCGAGATGTCCCACCATAGAAGCGTCGATGAAGAACATCATCACCGTGGAAATCTGCGCCAACATAGAAGGGATGCTCAGCCCCACAATCAGGTTGAGTTTCTCCCGGCGAGCCATGTCACGCCCCAAGCGGATGGACTCCATCAAATAATCAGTCTTTTTACTATATAGCATAACTTTTATCAATCGAATGACATTCCATTATCCAGCAAAACGAACGCCAAATAACAGAAAATGGCGACCCCAATTTGAGGAATCGCCATTTTTTATAAACATAAAATAATTACTTCTCTTCAATCATTATTCCCAAAATACTCACTAATTACCTTTATAAGATAACCAAACCTATTTGTCGTCCTTGAATAAACAATCTTTTATTTACCTTTCTAAACCTAATACCTGTCGTCCTTGAATAACAATCTTAATTTTTACCTTCAAACTAATAACCTAGAACAATCTATTACCTAACTAAAAACCTAAAACTTATTTTTTCTGATGCAAAGGTACAACTATTTTCTGAAACTGCAATACTTTTAGCCGAAAAAATGCAGAAAACTAACATTTTTTTAATATAGACAGCGTTTTGTGTGCGAACACGAACACTTGTTAACACATCAAAAAGGTATGTTAACACAAAGCGTTCCTAAGAATGCCATCAGATGGCAATCCTAGGAACGCTCCTATTCTATCACCTATATATAATAAGGTGTAAATCCCCCAAAAATCCTACTCTGTAATCCATTCTCCCTTGAGTGCCTGGGCAGCAGCTCTGGAACCCGGTATTACCTGACCCGGACGATAGTAGCTGTCGAGCACTATCTCGAAGCGAAGCATGGAATAGGCAGGGATTACGCTACTCGAACTCTGGGTAGAACCATAAGCCAGCTGATATGGGATATACACCAGCCAATGATCGCCGATGTGCATATTGAGCACGGCTGTGGTAAAACCATCTATCCAGCCACTCGCCAAATTGGTTGTTACCTGAGCAGTGACCTTGTCGTAGGTACCCTCGAAGGTCTTATCGAATACATAACCTGCAGGATAAGTATCAGTGCCCAGCAATCTGCCAAGATAGCTCACCTTCACAGAATCGGTGTACATAGGGCATCCGCTGCCCTTGCCTTCCTTCAACACGCGAACCACGATGTGATCAGCATCCTTGTAGGAAAGCGGAACATCCATACCAGTCACATCCTTATTAGGTGTCTGGTTCTGGAGCGACCAGTTGCGAATCACCTTCCATTCGGTGCTGCCGTTGGCTATCTGCTGACGGGCATAAGCCAAAGTATCGTCAAAAGCCTGCTCGTTGCGTTCCTGCCAGTTGGCATACTCATCTACGGTGTTATCATCCTCGCTGCATGATGACAGGGCGAACACTGCCATCACGAGCAAGAAGAGATATTTAGAAATTCTTAATTTCATTACCAAGTTTCTTTAATACGCTAGTAATACTTACGCGCTCCTCGATGATGCTGCGGAGGTCAGAGATAGCTACACGCTCCTGCTCCATGGTATCACGATAACGCAGCGTTACCTTGTGGTCGTTTGGTGTCTCGTGGTCAACGGTGATACAGAATGGAGTACCGATGGCATCCTGACGGCGATAACGCTTACCGATGGAATCCTTAGGATCGCCATAGTGGGTATTGAAGTGGAACTTCAACTCATCTACGATTTCATGAGCCAACTCTGGCAAACCAAACTTCTTATCCAATGGGAATACGGCACACTTCACTGGAGCCAATGCCTCTGGCAGGCGCAATACTACACGTGTCTCACCATTCTCAAGCTTCTCCTCGCAGTAAGAGTGGCACATCACGCTGAGGAACATACGGTCAACACCG
>ERZ1026888.1066-NODE-1066-length-12997-cov-7.456575_pt1 | contig 12997 bp, 11 predicted proteins | sample MGYA00380174_ERZ1026888 | MGnify/ENA primary metagenome ERZ1026888 (study PRJEB33269, sample SAMEA4719810) | human gut metagenome | biome: human-associated habitat; feature: organic feature; material: feces | place: Cameroon | collected 2013-10 ...
AAAGGAAGATTGGCAGAGTGACCGAATGCGCTGGACTCGAAATCCGGTATACCCTTTTCCGGGTATCGGGGGTTTGAATCCCTCATCTTCCGCAAACCTAAGGTGAAACCATCATGAAAAAATTAATCATTTCCATACTCTTATTTTTGCCCTTGATGTCTGTTCAAGCGCAAAGTGTCCTCACACCCCAACAGCAGTTGGAGGAGGCTCAGAAAAAGCTTGAGGAAGCCAAAAAGGCGGTAGAGGAAGCCAAGCAGAAGGCGGAAGCGGAAGCTGCCAAACAAAAGGCTGCTGCCGAAGCTGCCAAGAAAAAAGCAGAGGAAGAGGCTAAGAGAAAGGCGGCTGAGGAGGCAAAAGCCAAGGCCGAAAAGATACAGCAACAGATAAAGGAAGCTGAGGCTGAGACTGCAAGACTGAAGGCAGAGGCGGCAAGACTGAACGCAGAAGCCAATGGTGCTGCGGCAACAACAGCGACTCCTGCTCCTGCCACCACAGCATCGCAGGGCTCGGGATGGGTAATTCCTACGGCAACAAAGAAGGAGACACCTAAACCTGCAGCTCAGGTTAACGGCGCGAAACTGAAGGAAGACCCCAAATACCTGGAAGGCGCCATCACCTTCGACGAACAGGGCAAAATCGTGTTTGACACAGAGATAGAAGCCCCTGGCAAGAGCGCAACCCAGCTTTACGACCTGGTGTTCGACTACATGAGCGGCCTGACTCAGGACAAAGAGAGCAAGGCAAGCCGAATGGCGCTGGTGAACAAAGACGAACACATCATCGCCAACGCGATGGACGAATGGCTCGTGTTCAGCAACTCCTTCATCTCGCTCGACAGAACAGAATGCAAATATAACCTCATCGCCAAGATAACAGATGGAAAGGTGAGCCTGTCGATCAACCACATTAATTATATTTATGAGGAGGGAAGACAGACCGGATTCAAACTGCCAGCCGAAGAGGTGATCATCGACAAGGTGGCGCTGACCAAGAAAAAGAACGACCTGGCACGCATCTTCGGTAAGTTCCGCAAGAAGACCATCGACAGAAAAGACCAGATTTTCAACGAAATAGCAGCTCTGGTGAAATAAATTTCGAGGGAATAGAACAGTAACAAACGCAATATGACAACAGAACAAAATAACAACAATGCTGCCGAAAACAAGGAGCAGCAACAGCAAGAGGCTCAGGAGAAGACAACCTACGCCGTGAGACCTCACCACCACTATAAACGACTGGACTACAGCGACCCGACCAACCTGAAAGTGCGCAACAAGTTGAACACGGCTTTCATCCTATTGGTCATCGTGGGCATCACGCTGTGGTACACAATGGACACACACACACCTGCCTACGTAGTTCTGCTCGTAGGAGTAGTGGTGAAAATCGCCGAAGTATGTATTCGACTATTCAGAAAATGATGAAGAAAAGTAAAGTAATCCTTACGATAACTCTGTTTTGTGCTGCGACATCGCCTGTCGTGGCACAAACCGATTTTAGCAACAACGAGGACTCGATGTTTGCACCCGTCAACAACAGGAACGTCAGAACCGACTCATTAGGGTCGGACAAAGAAATACCCAAGGGACTGAAGGTGTGGACCATAGACGAGCGATTCGGCGACCGACAGGAGGCACAGGTGGACACCCTGCAGCACATGTACATGAACACCCCATTCACCTCGGGACTGAGGGGAGAATACAACTCGCTGGGCAATCTGGGCTCGCCCCGCATCAACCGTATCTTTATCGACCGACGGCTGGACCAGGGGCAGTTTATCTTCGCACAGCCCTTCGACTGCATCAGCACGCCCGTCAGCGAATTCCACTTCACCAACACCTATTCGCCAATCACCAACGTGACGCTCAACAGCTGCGGAAACCGTACCAACGGCGAGGACGACTTCAAGGCGATGTTTGCCGTCAATGCGGGAAAACGACTGGGCATGGGATTCAGATTCGACTATAAGTACGGACGTGGCTACTACGACAGCCAGAGCACCTCGCACTTCAAGTACACCATGTGGGGATCGTACATAGGCGACAGATACCAGGCGCACCTGCTCTTCTCTACCCTGCACCAAAAGGCGACAGAGAACGGCGGAATCACCAACGACGACTACATCAAGCACCCAGAACTCTTCGAAGACACCTATGCCGAGAACGAGATTCCTACCGTGCTGCAGCAGAACTGGAACAGGAACAACAGCGTGCACGTGTTCTTCAACCACAGGTACAATGTGGGATTCAACAGAAAGGTGCGCATGACCGACGAGGAGATCAAGGCGAAGAAGTTTGCCATGGCCTCGAAAAAGGAGAATGCCGCCGAGGACGCCAAGGAGGAGGCAAGGAAAAAGGCTCGCCAGGAGGGCAAGAAGTTCGACGAGGATGCCTTCGGCAAGACACCTAAGTTTGCCGGACGACCCGACGACGCAAAGATAGCGGGCGACGAGCCTGCTGCCGACAAGAAGGATGCCAAGCCGACAGAGCGCATCGCCGTGAACGGTAAGAGCGCCGCCGACAGCATCATGGCACAGGAGAAGAAGGCGGCTCAGGACACGGCCTGGATGAAAAACGAATACGTGCCGGTGACAAGCTTTATACACACCTTGAAGTTCGACAACTACAGCCGTACTTATATCGCCTATCAGACACCTGCCGACTACTATCTGAACGAATACTACACGGCGGGAAAATACGAGGGCGACTCCATCTACGACAACACCAAGCACTGGGAGATGAAGAACACCCTGGCGCTGGCTACGCTGGAGGGATTCAGCAAGTGGGCTAAAGCGGGACTGAAGGCTTTCGTGAGCTACGACCTGCGCCACTTCGAGTTGCCTGACACCGAGGGCGGCGTGATGAAATACAACGAGCACTCGGTGAGTGTGGGCGGACAGTTGAGCAAGCGACAGGGCAAGCTGCTGCATTATAATGCCGTGGCCGAAATCGGTGTGGCTGGCGAGGATGCAGGAACACTGGCGGTCGACGGCGACGTGGACGTGAACATCCCCTTCCTCGGCGACACATTGTCGGTCATCGGTAGTGGTTTCTTCCACAGAATCACTCCTTCGTTCTACTTCCGCAACTATCACGGTCGTCACTTCTGGTGGGAGAACGACCTCGACAAGATTATCCACACACGCATCATGGGAACGCTGAAGTTTGCCAAGACAAAGACGATGCTCAGAGTGGCTGTGGACGAGATAAAGAACTATGCCTACCTGAGCCAGAGCTACAACGTGACGGACAACAACCAGGCGGCACGTACGGGAGTAACGGTGCAGGCCAAGCAGAGCGGAAGCCCCGTCAACCTGCTGACAGCCCAGCTGTTCCAGGACGTGAGATGGGGAATACTGAACTGGGAGAACGTCATTACCTATCAGCACTCGAGCAAGACGGACGTCATTCCCGTGCCTGCGCTCAACGTGTACAGCAACCTGTATCTGAAATTCCCTGTGGTGAAGGTGCTCAACATCGACCTGGGTGCCGACGTGAGATACTTCACAAGCTATGAGGCACCCGACTATTCGCCTGCGCTGAGTCAGTACACAGTACAGGACAATGGCGACAAGAATGTGAAAGTGGGCAACTACCCCATCGTCAACGTCTATGCCAACGTGCACATCAAGCATACACGTTTCTTCGTAATGATGACACACGTCAACAAGGGTTCGGGCGACAAGAACTATTTCTTCGTGCCCCACTATCCGCTCAATGGCAGCGTGTTCCGATTCGGTGTCAGCTGGAACTTCTTCAATTGATGATTGCAACAAATTCGATAAAGGCCTGGTTTTTGGCAGCGCGCCCCAAAACGCTGTCAGCTGCGGCTGTACCCGTACTGATAGCCATCGCACTCGCTATGCGCGACTGCTATCTGATGGAAACAGTTGGCGATGCTGCACAGCCTCACATCCTGCACATACCAGCCCTACTATGTCTGCTCTTCGCATGGGTGATGCAGATAGACTCCAACTTCGTGAACGACTACTTCGACTTTAAACGGGGAAATGACGACGAGACACGATTAGGCCCCAAGAGGGCCTGCGCCGAAGGATGGATCACCGAACGCGCCATGAAGACGGGTATCATCGTGACCACGCTCCTTGGATGCGCCATCGGTCTGCCACTCGTCATCTACGGAGGAATGGCCATGATATGGGTGGGAGTGGCCTGCGTAGCGTTCAGCTTCCTCTACACCACAACCTTCAGCTACCACGGCATGGGCGACATACTGGTGCTGCTGTTCTTTGGCATCGTACCGGTGTGCTGCACCTATTATGTCATCATGCCCGAGGGCTACAAGACAGTAAGTACTGAGGTGGTGATGGCCGCTATCGCCTGCGGACTGGTGGTGGACACACTCTTGGTGGTGAACAACTTCCGCGACAGAGACAACGACCGCGAGGCTGGCAAACGCACACTCATCGTTAAGTTAATCGACAGATGGGACGAGAAGAGTGCACTCTGGCTCTATCTGCTCTTGGGGTATGTGCCCCTCGCCATCATGATGGGCATGGGAATCCACGATGCCGTAGTGCGCGACACCTCTACCTTCGCCCTCCCCCTCTACGCCGTCTACGCAGCCATGCACCATACTACCTACCGGCAGCTGAAAGCCATCAACCACGGCAGGGAACTCAACAGGGTGTTGGGAAGTACGGCACGCAATATTTTCATCTATGGACAAATCGTTTTCCTGACCATCGTCCTGGGATTTGCATTGGAAATATAATGAGGAGAAAAAGCAATGATACAACAAGTAAGTATGGAAATCATGGAGTTTGTGGAAACACAGATTCTGCCAAAATATACAGAGTTCGGTGAAAGCCACGGACTCAGACACGTCAACAGGGTGATCAAGAATTCTCTGGAGTTGGCACGCATCACGGGTGCCGACATCAACATGGTGTATGTCGTGGCTGCCTACCACGACCTGGGAATGAGCGGACCGAGAGCTATCCACCACATCACGAGCGGAAAGATTCTCATGGCAGATGCCCGGCTGAAGCGATGGTTCTCCCAAGACCAGATAAAGATCATGAAAGAGGCGGTGGAAGACCACAGGGCCTCGTCAAGCCGTCAGCCCAGAAGCATCTACGGCAAAATCGTGGCTGAAGCCGACCGCGACATCGACACCCACGAGATCTTCCTCCGTGCCATCCTCTATGCCAAGGAAAACAATCCCGGTAAAGACAAGGAACAAATATGGGAACTCTTCGCCCACCACATGGACGAGAAGTACTCAGTACATGGATACATCAAACTCTGGATTCCCAACTCGCCCAACGAGAAGGAACTGAAAATGCTGCGCGACATCATCGAGGACAAAGCGCTGCTAAGACAGGAATTCGACAAGATTTACGAGAGCATTCTCTGAAGTCAAGGAGAATTCTATGGAGTTAAAACAAAGGCTATCCTAACTCAAGAATTATTCGGAATGAGATATTTGATTCGAGCCAATAATTTTTAAGTAAAGAATTTGAGAAGCATTCCTGACAAAAATAAAATATTCCAGCCTCTTCTTCCCCTTTATCTTCTTAACAAAAAATCGCCCTAAATGGTTACTATTTCAATTAAAATTAGTAACTTTGCACTCAAATATAAAAAAGATAAAGATTAGGATGAAAAAAATGTTATTTACGCTGCAATTACTGCTGTTCGCAGTTATTGCACAGGCACAACTGCTTAGCCCTGTAAAATTCACCAGTCAGTTGAAAACTAACGGGACAGCAGTTGCAGAGATTGTATTCAGCGGAAAGATTCAACCAGGATGGCACGTCTACTCTACAGGTTTGGGAAGCGACGGACCTATCTCGGCAACCTTCAACGTCAACAAAATGGAAGGCGTAGAACTCGTCGGCAAACTGCAGGCACGAGGCAACGAGGTGTCGAAATACGACAATATGTTCGGCATGAAGCTGCGTTTCTTCGAAGGAAGCGCCACTTTCGTGCAGAAGGTAAAATTCACTGCTGCTCAGTATGTTATCGACGCATACCTGGAATACGGAGCCTGCAACGACCAGAGCTGTCTGCCTCCTTCAGAGGTCAACTTCAAGCACACAGGCAAGGCGCCTGCCATAGACAGCAAGGCTGCTCTGGAAGCCAAGACCGACAACAAGCAGGACGCAGCAATGGCAGCCAAGGCCAAAGCCGACTCTATCGCCATGATGCAGGCTGCCTTGACCGACACCGCACAGCAGAACACCTTGGACAGCGCAGCCCTGGCTCAAGCTGCCGAACAGCTCGACACCAAGGCGCTGTGGCAGCCCGTAGTGAAAGAGCTGCAGGCGTTTGGAGGCGCCAACGACATAGCCAACCACTCACTCATCTATATCTTCCTGATGGGACTGGTGGGCGGACTCCTCGCGCTGGTGATGCCTTGCATCTGGCCTATCATTCCCATGACGGTGAGTTTCTTCCTGAAACGTGCCAAGAACGACAAGAAGAAGGGCGTTCGCGATGCCTGCACTTACGGACTCAGCATCGTGGTTATCTATCTGACTCTGGGTCTCGCCGTCACAGCCATCGCAGGTCCAAGCACACTCAACGCCCTGTCTACAAGTGCCGTATTCAACATCATTCTCTTCGTACTCTTGGCTGTGTTCGCCTTCTCATTCTTCGGATGGTTTGAAATCAAACTGCCCGACCGCTGGGGCAACGCCGTAGACAACAAGGCATCGAGCACCACTGGACTGATATCCATCTTCCTCATGGCCTTCACGCTCGTACTGGTGTCTTTCTCGTGCACTGCACCTATCATCGGACTGCTGTTGGTTCAGACGGTGACATCGGGCGACTGGCTGGCTCCTACCGTGGGCATGCTGGGATTCGCCCTGGCACTCGCCCTGCCCTTCACCCTCTTCGCACTCTTCCCATCATGGCTTAAGTCGGCTCCAAAGTCTGGCTCATGGATGGAAACCATCAAGATCGTACTGGGATTCGTAGAACTGGCATTCTCGCTGAAGTTCCTCTCTGTAGCCGACCTGGCTTACGGCTGGCACATCATGGACCGCGAGGTGTTCCTGTCGCTCTGGATAGTCATCTTCGGCGCCCTGGGTCTCTACCTCATCGGTAAGTTGAAGTTCCAGGTGGACGCCATCGGAGGCGAGATAGACAAGCCTATGCCCGTGCCCTGCATCATGCTGGGTCTGTGCTCGCTGGCCTTCGCCGTGTATATGGTTCCAGGACTCTGGGGCGCTCCCTGCAAGGCGGTAAGTGCCTTCGCTCCTCCTATCAACACACAGGACTTCAATCTGAACACTAAGACCGTAGAGCCTGCCTACAAGGACTACGAGATGGGAATGGCTGCTGCCAAGGCTCAGGGCAAACCCGTGCTGATAGACTTCACAGGATTCGGCTGCGTGAACTGCCGCAAGATGGAAGCTTCGGTATGGACCGACGCCAACGTGGCTGACAAACTGACCAAAGACTACGTGCTCATCTCGCTCTATGTGGACGACAAGACACCTTTGCCACAGCCTATGGAAGTGACTTTCAACGGCGAGAAACGCACCTTGCGAACCATCGGCGACAAGTGGAGCTATCTGCAGGCAAGCAAGTTTGGTGCCAACGCTCAGCCCTTCTACGTGGCTGTCGACAACGACGGCAATCCGCTCACCGCAGCTTTCAGCTTCAAGGAAGACGTCAACGCATATCTTGAGTTCCTGAATAAGGGACTCGACAACTACAGAAAGTAAAACTCGAGTAAAATAAATAAAACTATGAACAGTAGAAAAGAAATTCCAGTCCTGTTGCTTACAGGCTATTTAGGCAGTGGAAAGACAACACTACTCAACAAGATTTTGGCTAACCAGAAAGGCATCAAGTTTGCAGTCATCGTCAACGATATCGGCGAGGTGAACATCGATGCTGCCCTCATAGAACAAGGAGGCGTGGTAGGAAAGAAAGACGACTCGCTCGTGGCTCTGCAAAACGGATGCATCTGCTGTACGCTGAAGATGGACCTCGTGGAACAGCTCAAGGAAATCGTCGACATGCAGAAGTTCGACTACATCGTCATTGAGGCAAGCGGCATCTGCGAGCCTGCGCCTATTGCACAGACCATCTGCTCGATTCCTACACTCGGACCACAATACGTCAAGAACGGAGTGCTGAGACTCGACAGCATCGTTACCGTTGTGGATGCTCTGAGAATGAAAGACGAGTTTGCAGGCGGCGACGACCTGATGAAGGACAACATCGACGAGGAAGATCTGGCGTCGCTCGTCATCCAGCAGATAGAGTTCTGCAACATCATCCTGCTCAACAAGGCTGCTGAGGTGGAACCCAAAGACCTCGACAAACTGAAGCACATCATCAAAGCCATACAGCCAAAGGCTGAAATCTTCGAGTGCAACTACGGCGACGTAGACCTCGACAAGATTGTCAACACACGTAAGTTTGACTGGGAAACCGTGGCCACATCGGCTGGATGGATCCAGGAGATTGAGGCAGAACGCAACGAAGATCATCACGATCACGACGATCATGATGATGACGATGACGACGATGAGCACGAGCATCATCATCACGACCACGACGATGAGCATGAGCATGATGAACACGAGCATCATCATCATCATCACGATCACGACCATCATCATCATCACCACGACGATGAGGGAGAGGCTGAGGAATACGGCATCGGCACCTTCGTGTACTACAGCCGCAAGCCTTTCGACCTGGGACTCTTCGACGACTTCGTGGCACGCAAATGGCCACGCGACGTGGTAAGAGCCAAGGGAATCTGCTACTTTGCCGACGAGAGAGACATGTGCTACGTGTTCGAACAGGCTGGAAAACAGAAGACCGTGAAGCAGGCTGGACAATGGATAGCCACCATGCCTAAAGACCAACTCGACGAGCTGCTGGCACGTGAGGAACAGCTCAGAAAGGAATGGGACGACAAGGTGGGCGACAGAATGATCAAGATCGTATTCATCGGTCAGCATCTGCAGAAAGAGGCCATCTGCAAGGAATTAGACAAATGCCTCGTGGATTAAGTCGACACACAGCAGAAAAATTACATAAATACGCAACTGAACTTCAGCAAGTTCGGAAGTTAAACACAACATAATACGCAACAAAAAGAAACAGCATGAAGATTGATTTTAGACCAGCTTTCATGAAAGACTTTGACGGTTGCTGGACGGTCATCAACGAAGCCAGAGAACAGATGATCAAGTCGGGACGTCACCAGTGGACAGAGCAATATCCTGCCTACAAGGACATCCTGGCAGACATCAACAACGGCAATGCCTATGTGCTCACCGTGAACGACCAGATAGCCGTTTACGGAGCGGTGGTGCTGAACGGAGAACCTGCCTACGAGTTTCTCGAAGGAAAATGGCTCACCAACAGCAACTATTACGTCATACACCGGTTCGCAACCCTGCCCAAACTGCAGAGAGAGGGATACGCACGCATTTTCATCAACAAGGTGTGCAGCCTGTGCGAAGTGGAGCACGTGCCCAGCATCAAGGTGGACACCAACTACGACAACCTGCCCATGGTGAGCCTGCTCTCGTCTATGGGATTCTGCCTTTGTGGAAAGGTGAGCTATGGTGAGAGAGGGCTGAGATTCGCCTTTGAAAAAATCACCATGCGGCCCAAAGGATAAAAAGAAAAAACTCCCAAAAATTCAGGAGAAAGAAATACAACGATGATCAGCAAGAACAAGATAAAATATATCAAGTCGCTCGAACTGAAGAAAAACCGCAACAAGGAAGGTAAGTTCGTGGCTGAAGGACACAAGGTGGTGGACGACCTCTTAGTACTGCAGCCTGCATCGCTTATTGTGGCTACCGAAGAATGGCTCAAAGACAAAAGCATTGACCCAAGGACGGAAGTGGTCACGGTAAGCGACGAGGAACTCAGAAAGGTGAGCTTCCTACAGCATCCGCAACAGGTGCTCGCCGTCTTTGACCAAAGGGACAACAGAGACTTCGCTTCTGCCAACGTCGACTTCAACTGTCTGAACCTCGCCCTCGACGGAGTGCAGGACCCGGGCAACCTGGGAACCATCATCCGCATAGCCGACTGGTTTGGCATAGAGAACATTTACTGTTCGCCCGAAACTGCCGATGTGTATAATCCCAAGGTGGTGCAAGCCACGATGGGAAGCATCGCCAGAGTGAAGGTCCTGTATGGCGACCTGATGGCGCTGTTCGCCTCGCTGCCTGCCGACGTGCCTGTCTACGGTACCCTGCTCGACGGTGAGGACATCTATGCACAACAGCTCGACAACCGTGGATTCATCGTCATGGGAAACGAGGGAAAAGGCATCTCGCCCGAACTCACCCAGAGGGTGAACCGCAGGCTGCTCATCCCCAACTTCCCTCAAGAAAGACCTACTGCCGACAGTCTGAACGTAGCAATAGCCACGGCCATCACCTGCTCGGAATTCAGAAGACAAGGAAGGAGATGAAACTAATGTTTAGTGTTTAATGTGCAGAAAGGTTGTTATCCCACAATTAAACACTAAACATTAAACATTAAACACTAAGCATTCAATGAAACTATGAAGATAAATGATTTGATAAAGCATCGCAGTGTAACTGCCTGCATGAAAGAAGCTTACAGTCTGATGACTGGCAATGTGAAGAACCTGCTGAAAAGTACATGGTGGGCTTTTATGATCTATGCATTCATGGTGGCATTCATGGTTTACCTGCGCACACCCAACAAGATGCTTCACGACTGGGGCGAGGAAAACATGATGCTGTCGTTCTGCCTGCAGACGGTCGTTTACTTGGGTGTCATCGTGGCGGCTTTCCTCATGGGAGCAGCAGCATGGCGCTGGCTGACCGATAAGCCTTTTGGCAGAATGATGAAGCGGTTTACTACGATTTATCTCGTTTCGGCTGTCGTCAGTTTCGTCGTCACATTCGCCGCAACGTTTGCCCTAACTTGCTTTTACCTTACGGCATTTCTCACAGCCTCAGGCTCGGCTGCTACGGCAGATTCGGCAGCAGGCTCGCCCTCGCTCCTCATCATCGTGCTCTTTGCACTCGCCATCGTCGCTGCCACCGCCCTCTGCATGGCGGTGAGTCTGCCTTTCGCCTATCTCACTCCCAAATACATGTTGCAGGAAAAGGGTGAGAAATTACGCCCCTGGAAATCATTCAAGTGCGGATTCCGCCACATGGGTTCCATCTTCAAGATGGGTTTCCTGGGCAGTCTTGTCATCCTGGTGGCAGGTATCCTGATCTACATTCCTCTCGCCATCCTGATAGGCGCACAGGTATCGGCACAGATGGGCACTCTCGAAGGCGACCCGGTAGGAACGCCCTCCTACTTCACCTTCCTCTTCATCGTCGTGACAGCCCTCCTGCTGTTCATCTTCGCATACATCCTGCACTGGTTGTTTATCTCATACATCTATCTCTATGGCAGTATAGAGAACGACGAAATGAAGAAAACTGAAATGCTAAATACTAAATGCTAAAAATCATTCAACATAAAAAAGACATAGACATGAAACAAACCAGACTGCTATTCATCGACCGCGACGGAACCTTGATTCAGGAGCCGGAAGATGAACAGATTGACAGCTTCGAGAAGCTTGTCTTCACCAAGGGCGTGATGAGAAACCTCAGTTTCATTGCCCAACACACAGACTATCAGCTCGTCATGGTGAGCAACCAGGACGGATTAGGCACCGACTCCTTCCCGGAAAACACTTTCTGGCCTGTGCACAACTTCATCATCCAGACACTGGAAAGTGAGGGAATCCACTTCGAGGAACAGCTGATAGACCGCCATTTCCCCGAGGACAACTCGCCCATGAGAAAGCCTGGCACCGGCATGCTGACCCACTATATTGACAATCCAGAATACGACTTGGCCAACAGCTATGTCATCGGCGACCGTGAAACCGACGCTCAGTTGGCCGAGAACCTGGGATGCAAGAGTCTAATACTGGGCAAAGATGGCATGGACTGGGACAAAATAGCCGAAATTCTCTTTGCCGGCGACCGCATCGCCGAGGTAAAACGCACCACCAAGGAGACTGACATATATATTAAGGTGAACCTCGACGGTTCGGGCCACTGCGACATCTCCACAGGACTGGGCTTCTTCGACCACATGTTGGAGCAGATAGGAAAGCACGGAATGATGGACCTCACCATCCACACCAAGGGTGACCTCTACGTGGATGAGCACCACACCATCGAAGATACAGGCATCGCACTGGGCGAATGTCTGCTTCAGGCATTGGGCAACAAGAGAGGCATCGAGAGATATGGCTACTGTCTGCCTATGGACGACTGCCTGTGCCAGGTGGCTCTCGACTTTGGTGGACGCCCCTGGCTCGTTTGGGACGCTGAGTTCCATCGCGAGAAAGTAGGCGAAATGCCCACCGAGATGTTCAAGCACTTCTTCAAGAGTCTGAGCGATGCTGCCAAGATGAACCTCAACATCAAGGCAGAAGGCGAGAACGAACACCACAAGATAGAAGGTATCTTCAAGGCACTCGCACGATCACTCAAGATGGCAGTGAAGCGAGATATCTATCACTTCGAACTGCCTTCATCGAAGGGAATGCTGTAAAAAAAGAAGAACAAGCAGAAAGAATGCTGTAAAAAAATGCCAAAAAATTTGGCTGCATCAGAAGAAAGCAGTATCTTTGCAAATACATAAGGGTCGTTTCGGTTAGATTGGGATACTCATCACATTACATATTATGAAACCGAGAAGACTTCTCTTGCCTATGGCGGGCCACAATAAGCCGGACTTCGTTCGGTGAAGCTGCAAAGCCGGTGGATTACAAAAGCGGGGGGCTCTCAAACTTATTGCTAAGTTCGGAGTTTCATCACATCATCGGGCGACCCTTTTCTTTTATTCTTAGAACTTTGTCATTGAATACTCTCATCATTCTTTGAACAATATTCAACATCATAGAAAACATTCATCAACATTTTAAATTCATACGAATATCACATCATGTTTAGCGGAATCATAGAAAACATGGCTACTGTCGTGGCTGTGAAAAG
>ERZ1026888.1072-NODE-1072-length-12947-cov-9.207105_pt1 | contig 12947 bp, 12 predicted proteins | sample MGYA00380174_ERZ1026888 | MGnify/ENA primary metagenome ERZ1026888 (study PRJEB33269, sample SAMEA4719810) | human gut metagenome | biome: human-associated habitat; feature: organic feature; material: feces | place: Cameroon | collected 2013-10 ...
GCTACAACCAACTACCTTTGCTACGTTCCCGTCCTGGAGGATTCGAAGGGAGCTGACCGTACAAGACTTACCCGTCTTGTTCACTTTTGCGGGTGCAAAGGTAATGCTTTTTATCTTTTCCACAAACTTTTTCCTTCGAAATTTCAAAAAAAAGTCTGCCTATACTCGTTATACCATATAAAATAAGTACTTTTGCATCGAAATAACAACTTAAGAATAAAGAAAGAACAAAGAATATGGATATCAACAAGTCTTCTAACGACGAATACCGGCAGTTTACCGCCTTTGCCCGAATCGACGGAGCGATAATCGGTGTGATGTGGGTTGTCAGTTTCTTCTGCTTCATTGGCAATCTGCAGATGCCCATGCTCGGACTCGCAGGAATGGCAATCGGCATATACTCCATCATTATGGCAGCCATGAGGCTCCGCAAGTTCCGCGACCGCATTCTCGGAGGCAGAATCTCCTTCGGCAAAGCCACTCTCTATTCTATAATGACATACTTCTATGCCACTATCCTCATGGCAGTGGGACAGTACGTATATTTCCAGTTTATCGACCAAGGCTACATGGTGAACCAGACCATCGCAATGCTTTCAATGCCAGAGACAGCTAAAGTCGTTACGGAGGTGTATGGCATGGATCCCAAGCAGATGATAGCAATCCTGCAGGCCACCATGGGAACGATAAGACCGATAGAGATAGCGTTCCAGTTTCTGACGCTCAACGTGATATTAGGCATTATCATCAGTGTGCCCGTGGGTGCGCTGATGCGCAAACAATAGATAATTTTTAAGACTATGGATATATCAGTAGTTATACCTCTATATAATGAGGACGAATCATTGCCGGAGCTCTATGCGTGGATAGCGCGAGTGATGAAGAGCAAAGGCTTTACATACGAGGTGATATTCGTGAACGACGGATCCACCGACAAGTCGTGGGATGTGATAGAGCAGCTTCGCGCTGAGAATCCGCAGAATGTGAAGGGAATAAAATTCCGTCGCAACTACGGTAAGAGTCCCGCTCTGTATTGCGGATTCCACAAGGCAGAAGGCGATGTGGTGATCACCATGGATGCCGACCTGCAGGATTCTCCCGATGAGATTCCGGAGCTATACCGCATGATAAAGGAAGACGGCTACGACCTTGTTTCGGGCTACAAGATGAACCGCAAGCAGGGCGACCCCCTCTCCAAGACCATTCCGACAAAGCTCTTCAACGCCACGGCAAGGAAGGTAAGCGGAATACATAATCTGCATGACTTCAACTGCGGATTGAAAGCCTACCGCAAGGATGTGGTGAAGAACATCGAGGTGTATGGCGAGATGCACAGATATATACCATATCTGGCAAAGAACGCCGGCTTCGACAAGATAGGCGAGAAACCGGTACACCACCAGGCACGCAAGTTCGGTAAATCGAAATTCATGGGATGGAACCGCTTCTTCAACGGATACCTCGACCTTATAACGCTGTGGTTCCTGAGCAGCTTCGGCAGAAAGCCGATGCATGTGTTCGGATTCCTCGGCACGCTGGTGTTCATGATTGGTTTTCTCTCGGCTCTCGGACTTGGCATAGACAAGCTCTGGTGTCTCGCCAACGGCATTCCGCAGAGACTCGTCACCTCGTCGCCCTTCTTCTACATCGCTCTCACGATGATGATGATCGGAACGCAGCTATTCCTCGCCGGATTCCTCGGCGACCTGATAAGCCGCAACTCCTCTACGAGAAACGACTATCAGGTGGAGAAGGAAATCTGAATCAAGAATACATCTTTGAATCAAGAATAACGAAATATGAATTTTTCACCCTTCCGCCTGTCGTTGCCGGCAATCATCGCCGTTGCCGCTGTCGCAGCATCCTGTTCTTCGGTGGACTGTCCGCTCAACAACAAGGTGCTCACCAATTATGCCCTGCTCGATGCTGACGGGAGAACGGACACGATGAGGCTTGCCATGACGGTGTCGACAAACCGCACCGACGGTTCCGACTCCGTGCTGATAAACAAGGACCAGGACATCACGAAATTCTCGTTGCCCATAAGCAATGCGCAGCCCAGAGACTCCTTCTTCGTGGAGCTGACGGATGGTGTGACGACATCCCTCGACACCATTGTGGTGGACAAGGAAGATATGATGCACTTTGAGTCCACGGATTGTGCTGCATCATATTTCCACAAGATTAAAGGAGTGACAACAACACATCACGCCATCGACTCCGTGGCTATTAACTATCATAACGTTGACTATGACACATCGAAGACCCACTTCCACATTTATTTCTCGCCTCGCCATTAGCGTGGTGATGCTTCTCCTTGTGATGGCAATCCCTGCCAATGCACAGAAGCGGAATGCCGCTGCCAAGAAGAATGTGGCAGAACGCGACACCGTGGCGCTCTTCCGTGGCTTCTCAGTGTCGGTGGATGCCGTAGGTCCAGTTATGATGGCGGTGAGCGACTACGGACAGTATGAGGCTGCCCTCTATCTCAACCTGCGTGACAGGTATTTCCCTGTGGTAGAGGTGGGCTACGGCAAGGCAGACCACAAGGAGGAGAACACACAGCTGTCTTATAAGACGAGTGCACCGTTCTTCCGTGCCGGAATGGATTTCAACGTGTTGAAAAACAAACACGACATCTACCGGCTTTATGTAGGAGCGCGGTATGCATTCACTTCATACAAGTATGACCTCGCTTCGCCGGGAGTTGAAGACCCCGTGTGGGGAGGCGTCACGCCATACGAGGTGAAGGGCGCAAAATGCAACTATCATTGGCTTGAGGCTGCCGTGGGAGTAGACGTGAAGCTCGTCGGTCCGCTGCATCTCGGCTGGAGCCTGCGCTACAAGCAGAAGCTGACAGCAGACGAGGGAAAGCTCGGCAAGTCATGGTATGTGCCCGGATTCGGAAAGACTGGCACTACGGCTTTCGGTGCTCTCTTCAACATCTCGCTGGATATATAGCATGGCGCATCCAGAGGAAGGCAATCTCTGATGTTGATGAAAGAAATGAAGGTATACGTCGATATATAATAAAGGTATTCAGGTATAATTCAAAGAGACATAAATGCAAACAAATCAAAGAAATATGGATAATAAAAAGAAAATGAGATACCTCAAGTTGGGTATCCTCTCGTTTGTCGTTATAGCGGCGGTGCTGATTGTTGCCAAGCAGCGCAATGCTCCGTTCCAGAAGAATACGGGCTTTGTGTTCGGCACCGTTTACAATATTACATATCAGAGCGACAAAGACTTGCAGCCGGAGATCGAGGCTGAGCTGAAGAAGGTGGATAATTCGCTTTCCACTTTCAATCCAAAGTCCATTATTTCCAAAGTGAACCGCAATGAGGATGTCGTAGCTGACAGCATGTTCGCCGAGGTGTTCAAGTTGGCAGAACAGGTGTCTGGAGAGACCGACGGAGCTTTCGACATCACCGTGGCGCCATTGGTGAACGCATGGGGATTCGGATTCAAACACGGCAAGATGCCTGACAACAGGAAGATAAACCAGCTGAGGAAGATTGTGGGCTTCCATAAGGTAAGCATGAAGAGTGGGAGAGTGGTGAAGAAGAATTCAGCCACGATGCTCGACTGCAGTGCCATTGCCAAGGGCTATGGCTGCGATATGGTGGCGCGCCTGCTCGCCTCAAAGGGAATAAAGAACTATATGGTGGAGATAGGAGGAGAGATTGTGGTGAGTGGCGTCAACGACGAGCGTATGCCGTGGAAGATCGGTGTTACGAAGCCTACCGACGATTCGCTGAACGTGAACCAGGAACTGCAGACCGTGCTCAATGTCACCGACAAGGCGATGGCGACAAGTGGAAACTATCGCAATTTCTATTATAAGAACGGCAAGAAATATGCCCATACCATCGACCCAAAGACCGGTCGCCCCGTGCAGCATAATATCCTGTCTGCCACGGTGATTGCCGACAACTGCGCCACTGCCGACGCCTATGCCACATCATTCATGGTGCTCGGTCTCGACAAGGCGAAGAAGGTGTTGGAGAAGCATACGGAGCTGATGGCTTATTTCATCTATTCTGATTCTGAAGGAAAGAATGCCGTGTGGTTCTCTCCTTCGATGAAGGGATATATCGTGGATAAATAATATATTGTGGGTAATCACTTCAATCCATATAGTCTGCTGGCTCGCCTTCCTCTGTTCCAGGGAATGAGCCTGAGCGAGTTTGACAATGTCATAGCTCATGTCAAACTTGGCTTCTCAAAGGTGGAGCGGGGCGGGACGGTTGTTGCCGAAGGAGAGGTGTGCAACGGACTGTCGTTCGTCTTGCAGGGCGAACTGGATGTGGAGACGGTTGCCGACGATGGTGGGTATCGCATAGTGGAGAGTGTTGCCACGCCTTGCGTGTTGCAGCCCGAGCGCTTGTTCGGATTGACACAGCGATACTCACGCAAATTCATTGCCGCCACGGAGTGTAACCTACTGACGATAGACAAGGCGGAGATAATGAAAATCGTTACTGCCTCTGAGGTGTTCCGCCTCAATCTGATGAATATCCTTTGCACTTTGACTCAAAGGATGCAGCATCTGCCATGGCGCCGAAGACCAGAGGGCATCAGAAAGAAGATTGCTTTTTTCCTCTCTTCCCGTTGTCTCCATCCTGCCGGCAAGAAAACGCTTGTCGTTGGTATGGTGAGACTGGCAAGGGAGATCGGCGAGAGCCGTCTCAATGTTTCTAAAGCGCTGCATGAGCTGGAGAGCCAGGGGCTGCTCGAGATGGGGAGAGAAAGAATCGTGGTGGCAGCGCTGGAGAAACTGTAAGCCCCTCCAACCATTTCCTGCTCCACTGATGAAAATCTGATTTAACCCGCTAATGAAATAATAAAACGGGTTCTGTCGGTTCAAATAAACATATCAAGCGTCTTGATGCATGTTTTGGTTAAGCGTCCTGATTACCATTGGGGGAGACGGCTTAATTCCGTTTTAGGGTTAGATATTGTCTCTATAATCCGCCGGAGTCATTCCGTATTTCTTTGAGAACAGTCTGTAGAACGTCTGTCTCACCGGCACACCGCATTCCTGGGCGATGGCTTCGATAGAATAGTTCGGCTTTTCCTTCAGCAGCTTTGCCGCACGCTCCATACGCAGGTTGTTGATATAGTTAGTGAACGTCAGCTGTGAGTATTTGTCAAATACGGCATTGAAACGGCTTGTCGACATTCCGGCTTCGGCAGCCACTTCGGTTCTCGATAGTTTGGTGCGGATGAACAGGTTCTTTTCGAATATCATCTTCTCAATCTTCAGGAATTGCTCATATTCCTCGTTGTGAGCCTTGCTGTCGGTCTTCTTTTCCGTCTTTACTGTCTCTCCGGAGTTCACAGCCTTTCCTTTGTCATCTGTTGCAGATGCCTTGTCATCGGCTGATGCGGCATTATTCACCCTGTCGGGATTTTCCGACATCCTGTCGAAAAGTTCCGTCTTGTATTTAGACAGTTCCCCGATGAGCGATGACGACACCCTGTTCTTGTTCTTTATTATCCTGTTGTCGCGAATGATGAAGACAATCAGTGTGATGCAGATGAAGAGCAATACACCCATGATGATGTTTGCCCATCTGTTTATCGTCAGCTGCTTGTCCTGGTTTTCTATATAACTCTTCAGCACTTTCTTGCCCATCTTCTCCGATAGCCATGTGGCGTTCTGCTCCTTGATGCGTCGTGTCAGCGAGTCGCTCAGGTTATATGCCCTCATTCCGGTATTTATCGCCTCCTTATATCTTCCGAGAGCCTGCAGCACACGGGCTTTGTTCATGAGTATGGTCTTGGAGTAAATGTAGTCAACGGTGTCTCGTCCGTGTAATTCCCAGGTCTTCTCCTCTTCTTTGATTTTCCTCAGCGCCTCTTTGTATTGCTTTGTCTCAATCAGATACGGCACTACGTATGATGCGCCGTCGGGCAGGAGGGCAGTACGTGTGGATAGCAGGTTGTCGAAGCATTCCCTTGCTTTGGCATGATTGCCGCTCTTCTCGTATGCTATTGACAATAGCGAGTAGTATCCGGCGTTTGCTACGACGTTGGCACCGCTCACTGCCTCCTTCAGTTTGTTCAGTTTGTCCAGGCATTCCTTGTATTTCGGCTGCATGTCGATCACCAACTTGTATTCCTTGATGTCGATAGCCGAATTCGCTTTCAGTGAGTACACGGTGGCGAGGTCGAAATATGTGTCCCAGTCGGGAGTCTTCTTCAGTTGTTCTGTAAGTATCTGTATGCAGCGGTCGAAGGTATTTATGGCATGCCACATGTTTCCCACTTCGCCATGACATTCGCCGATGGTCATCAGCAGCTGTGACACGAGTTTTCTGTCCTTATGCTCGTATGCCAACTTTATGCCCTTGTCTGCCATGGTAAGGCTTTCCACATAGTTGCCGCAACTGTAAAACTGCGATGAAGCCATGTAGTAAAGTTGCCTTTCCTTTTCCGGATATTTGTTGATGTCTGGGTCGTTGAGGGCTGCCACGGCATAGTTTGCCGCCTTGCTGTAGTTTCTCAGCGCGTTGTTGTAAACCATGCTCATAAGATAATTAGCCTCGATGTTCGTCATCGAACCGTCTTTCTTTCCGGTCTCAATCATTTTCAGGGCGCGCTTGGGCTGAGTCAGACTGATGCCTCTAACGTATTCGAAGGTGTATTTGGAATTTGCCTTCTTTATAGCCGTTGATTTTGCCTGTTCATCCTGTGAACAAGCTATGAAGGCGATAGTCACTGCCAGTATCAGCAATATAGTGTTTAGTTTCTTCTCCATTTGTCTTTTCCTTTCACGTCTTTACCATCCACTTCCGTTGTCGGTATCGGTCCACTTCCTTATTCGTCGTTATATTTCACTTGCTTGCTTCAGTGTCAAGGAGTGATGCCGTTTCCCAGGAGGTTTCTCGGTAAGTCTTCTTTGTGTGGTCAGTATTGAATGATTTAGCTTTAATTGCGATGAGATTATATATTAATGCGTTATTTATTCGCTGCAAATATAATTCTTTTCTTTTATTCATACTTCTTTTCTTTGTTAATAATAGCAAAATAATTACATTTCAAGCCTCTCTTGCGATATGTCGCATAATTTTGTAGATAGCAAATGTTACAAATTGCGTTATTATGCTATTTATATTTTGTAAAACGTTGTGTTTTAGCTTGATGCGATAATTTACGACATTCATTGATTTTGTAACTTTGTAAAAAATAGCCTGTTTGGTTTGTTTTGTTTTGTATCCAAATTTTATAAAAAACGTGTTGTTTTGTAACAATTGTATTATTCTGCGTAGCGTTACATGAAACAAAGTGTATTGCAACAATGAGTCAAATGAAATTATTGCAAGTATGGAATTATTTCATTTACTTTGCATCGTTACAACAAACAAGAACCTGACACGACGGTCGCCACCTTAGACCCACAGGTTTATCGGAAACAAGCCAACACACCTGCTGAATCTTTATGGTCGCAGGTTCTCCATATATAAAATAAGTAAGCAATAATTAATAATAATGTTGTGAATCTTAAAACAGATAATGTCGCTAACAAAAAAGTAAGTTTAATCATGGACAGCCTCCTTCGGGAGGCCGCCACAAAAACTAAAAATTATGAAAAGTAAAACTACAAATTTAAATGTCGCTAATTACAGAAGCGTAATCAGGGCTGCCGCAATTCTCATCTTGACGATGATTTGCGGTGGTCTCTGTGCGCAGACTGTTAGTATTAGTCCAACGACCGGTAATGTGATATCGGCGTTGAGTTATGGATCAGAACAACATGAAGCAGGTTACGGTGGAGCATGGGTTCACAATCAGTTGCCAATGACATTACTGAATTCTGATGAAAGCACGCTCACTGATAATGGCCTTATGGCAAAACATGCAAATAATGTTGGTGTCGTAGATGGATATATGGTATTTGCTTCTGGCGCCAAATCCACTACCATTAACCATATGTCATTGTCTTTGCCTAAAGGTTATCGTTTTACGAGTTACAAAATTGTAATGGACTATGCTAGCAATAGTGCGACTCAAAGTACTTTCAAAGAGATGAACTCTTCGTTCAGTTCAACCCTCGCAAGTGTTTCTGTGAAGCAAAATGATAAGGGTGTTGTTATACAGCGTACTTCTCTTAACGCTTCAGATATGGGTAATATCCTCTATTTTAAACAGGAGCATTTAGAAAATGAACTTGCAAGGGTCAAAATTACTTCCTTTGTCGTTACTTTCGAATGTACAGAAAAGTTCGATGAGAACCTTAAGCCAGGTGTAACCACTTTGACGAGTGGTGTAAGCTGTCTTGCTTTGCCTTTCCAGACACAGAGAGTAGACCTTGGACCTATCACACAGAAAACAGTCAACAGTTATACATCTTATAAGTATGACTACAATAACGTAAAGGACCTTGCGGCAGACTTCCTGTTATACGACAATTCTGGTATAGTAGATGGTGCTGCTAAACCTGGAACCGCTGGTGATGGAAACATTGCCAAATTAAGCTTCGATGGAACCAATACTTATATTGGTCTCAAGAACAATACTTATTGGCTTGAAACTCCAACGGATGCTGTTGCTCAGGGTGATGTCAACTTTCCTGTAGGCTATCGTATTGTGGGTGCTCGCTTGGTTTACGTAAATAATATTTCCGAGAATATCAAGAAGGGTGACGATATCTATATCACCGACGGTAAGGGTAAGTATATGAATGCCAGTCTGAAGTTCACTGCAACCAAAGTGGTATGGAATTATGCTGCTGATGGAAAGTTGTCAACGACATCTGGTAATTCAACGGTTTATTTACGCCACGAAGAGTCAGGCATTTTGTTATGGAAGACCTATTCTCTGAAAACTACGAATAAATCCAACCAAGCCTCTGCATTCAACACTGATGGTACCAGCCTCTTCTATGGCAGCGGAACTGATTCTCACATAATATCTTTTGATAGCAATGGTAATGCTGTATATGACATAACCCAGCAGAATGCAATTGCTCTTAACGCTAAGGTTCCTGTCAGTGACAATTCTTTCACCGTCAGGATGTTTGACAAGACAGGTGAAAATGTCGCTCAACAGGTGATTGTAAACAAGGACAATCCTACTGGCGACATCGTTCTTGAGAAAATTAACAACGACGCCATCAAGTTCCAGATTGAAGGACTTACAGGTGATCAGTTGGCATACGTTTGCCTGCAGGTACAGCTTGAGGCTCTCAACCCATACATTGACAAGATGGATATCTCTTGTACCCAGCCATCGGGAGAGAAGAAACTCAAGAACCAGTATCTTGCCGACGATTTCACCATCGGTACTAACGGTAAGGTGGATTTCGCTGTGCCAACAAACTTCGGTACTACTGGTTTGCGTTTCGCCTTCGAAGGACTCCACCACAAGAATGCCGATGAGACATACGATGATCCTACTGTTGTGGGCAAGCACTCTCGCTACCACTTCGTGAAGTCTGAATACTACGATTTGATTAATGAGAACCTCCAGGATCATCGCTCAGAGGCTGCCGACTACGACTACACCAAGAAGATTGAAGTGAAGGTGGCAGGAACACAGGCGTTCAAGTGTAACAACTCCGACATCTTCAAGGCAGGAAAAACAGGTGACGGTACACACTATTATGTAGAGAACCGCTATTCAAATGCAGCATACAATACTCAGGGCGGAACATGGAATGAAATGGTCGTGAACAATGGTGACGGCTACGTGAAGCGTTATCTCGTGGTCTGCGACGAGACCCGCTACAACATCGCTCCTACGACTACTCCACGCCATGCCTTCTATGCATACTACTCAACAGACCTCAAGTTGACTACAGTAGACTATGTGCCGGAGCTGACTTATACCAAGGTGTACAAAGACGCCGTAGTGCCAAACACTTATGACGCAAACTATTACGTAGGCGTGAAGGTATCGCTGAAAGACACCGACAACCAGCCTATCGCAGCAGGTCAGGGATATGTATACGCAAAGCAGATTATCGACAAGATTGATGAGGACATCACTAACAAGAAGGAGAACGCTCCTGTAGACACCAAGCACATCCTCTATTTCGACGCCAGCAACATCAACTCGCTGCTCTTCAGTGATATGGATCCTACATGGGGAACTCTCACCGACCTCAAGGCAAAGCTCGGCGACAACGCACTGCTCTATATGCCGGAGGGTGTGACAGCCAACCTGAAGAACGTAGTGACGAAATCCCTCTCCGGTGACGATTTCGTGTCGGAAAACGATATCGAACTGGTAGACCAGCAGCCGTTCTTCGCTCCTTACAGCATCCGACTCAATGCTGCCAACGAGGTGGTATACAAGAGAAAGGTGACGCTCAACCACAATGAAACAAAGAAGTGGGTATCGCTGATGCTCCCATTCACAGTGGCAGTGGACACAGAGACAGGAAGCTATGTGCAGACCAAAGACAACTGCGCATTCACGTTCTACACGATGAATACCGACAACACATTCAGCAACGCTCAGGAGACAGGCGAATATATCTACGAGGCAGACGCACATTTCTCGCCATTCAAAGGAGTGCCCGTTACGAAGCCAAACCAGTCTTACATCGTGAGCATCGACCAGATGGAGGAAACCAACAGCGACAAGGTACTCTTCGTTGTTCGCCAGAGCGGTTCTACTATCGAGGCAACACCGGCAACGCTCACACAGCCACTCATCCAGGGTGAGACTGCAACGGGCAAGATCAAGGGCGAAGCTACAACCCTCGTGAACTACGGATCATACTGCGGAGTGAAAGTGCCGAAGACTGACGGAATATTCTATTTCAACAAGGATAAGTTCATCTCATCACTTCTCCTTGACGAGAGATTCCAGGATGTGTACGTATTGCCATTCAGATCATACTATGCATGTGAGAACGGAGCTAACAATGTGCGCTACCTCAACATCTCTCTTGAGCCGAACACTGAGACATCGTGGATAGACAATGCTACAGAGACTGCAACGACGAGCGCCGGCTTCATGTTCTCGGCAGAGACAGGCAAGCTGACCATCACGGCAACGAAGGACCTGCGCACCAATATCCGCAACATCAACGGACAGACAATAGACACTACCTCTCTTAAGGCTGGCGAGACACGCACAGTGGCATTGCCAAGCGGCATCTACATGGTGAATGGAACGAAGGTTGTGGTAAGATAGCCCTCATTCTGATGCACTGACTGAATATTAACGACTTAAAATGAATGAATTATGAAAAAGAATAAATATATCAAGCCGGCAACAGGAGTCGTGAATGTCCAGACCTATGGTAGGATGCTCGCTGGATCTCATGACAACTGGGCGGACAGTAAATCTCACAAGAAAGGACTGTGGGATGACGATGCTAATGAATATGATGAGTCTGCCAATTCCAATTGGGCAGGCTATCAGAAAGATTCACCTTCATGGTGAGAGTGATTGACTTGCTTGCGCATTTCAGAACAGTTTTTCAGAAATGCGTTGTTTGACAATAAACCCCAGGCTCTGTGAAGAACTTGGGGTTTCGATTATTTTTTGCGTAGAAGGTTATGGAACGTGATAGACAGTTGATAATCTGAATACCAGATCGACTTCAGCCCCCTCTCGTTCTCCTCCGTAGGACAACCCATCCTAACCTTCCCCAAGGGAAGGAACTGGTTACTCCGATTATGGATAATCCTTTGACAATCATACAGTCAATAGTATCTGTCCCTCCACTTCGGGGGAGGTTAGGTGGGGGCTGAAGTCAATAGTGGGAGTAATTTATTTCTCCTCTTGGAAAAGGTCTTAAGATCATGATGGAAAACAAAAGAGACTTGTTGGCAGTCGTGTGGCTGCGAGACAAGTCTCTTTGTAGTTGGTATTTATTCTTTGCCCATATTCAAGCAGGAGACATTACGCCCGGATTCAAGCCGGGGCATCATGTCAAGGCATGGGGCATCAAGATTACTCCCACTCAATTATACTCTATATCTGATATTCAGAGAGTTAGCTATTATCGGGGATATTTATCGGGGACTGCACGAACTTCATACACAACCATGGATATCAGTCACTTACACGATTCATCCTACTTAAAATCAATTGATTTCAAGCCTCAAAAAGACAATCAAGAGCAGCCCTTATATATATAATAAGGTGTAAATTCACGTAATTTTATGTATATACAAGGCAAACATAGTTGCCCGCCTTATATTATAAGGTGTAGCATTCAGTAGCAGCAAAAGCTATTCAAGCTACTCTAAGGTACTGTATATATATGAGTTATAGGGAGGGCTTCCACCGTATCCTCTCTTTGCCTACCCCTATAGAGGGAGCGAGGCAGCGACCGCAAGGGGTTGCCTTGCGTCTTTTAGAAAATTTTCCGGTATACAAAATGCCTTTTCTTTCAAGTCTTCAGTTTTTTTAATATTCAATTTTGCAATAGTAGTCTCTCAAGTAGTATGTTTGCAACATGAGAATAAATGATAGAAATAAAACCATATAAAAAATGTATCAATCAAATCTAAAAGGCTATTTTGATACGGAAGCAAAACAAAATACGGGCATAAAGTAGAAAAAATCTAAATACAGATAGCAAACAGCAAATTCATCAAGAGAAATTCTTTAGTCTCATGGAAATTGACTATCTTTGCCATGTCATATTGCCAAAATGGGCTTTGTGACAGACATATTATTAGAAAGCGTACTTCGCTTTATTCCGTCGATGTAAATTGGACACTTACAAAGTAGAATCGGAATATTGGGAACGGACGCTCTCTTGGTGTGTATTCGTATTTCACGAAATACCTCCAAGCAGGGTTGTTCATTCTCCTTATCCATTCTACGGGAAGTCCAACCCTACATCGAGGATAAAGGAGTATGGTAGCCCTGCTTTCTATTTTATGCCTATAACTATCCAAGATGTTAAACTCGCAATTTAGGGGTCAGCGGATTTTTCCGGTTGGTAACACCATATGTTAGGAATAAAGTGTTGC
>ERZ1026888.1076-NODE-1076-length-12881-cov-11.437549_pt1 | contig 12881 bp, 9 predicted proteins | sample MGYA00380174_ERZ1026888 | MGnify/ENA primary metagenome ERZ1026888 (study PRJEB33269, sample SAMEA4719810) | human gut metagenome | biome: human-associated habitat; feature: organic feature; material: feces | place: Cameroon | collected 2013-10 ...
GGAGAAGTCCTTGGAGGATTGGAAGGACTGAAAGAGTTAATGTAGAAATAAAAATGTTATGACCAAAAAGATATATAAGTTTATAGATTTATTTTGCGGTATCGGAGGTTTCCGTATCGGGCTTGAACGTAATGGAGGAAAATGCGTGTTTTCTTCCTACTCGATTTAGGTGTTTGTGCCAACAGCTATATCATTGCCAATAAATTTGGGGTCAAACAGTATATAATTGCCATAATTTATAGCGTTTATCCCCAATCTGCCATTTGTAGCGCTCGCCCCATTTGCCTTTAGTAGCGTTTAGGGGGAAGGCTGTTCTTCGCCCTCGGTTTTGAAGGAAATTTAGGGCAGGATTTAGTCGTTTCTCGGGGTAAGTTTTCTTCGTAAGTGGCAATGGGATGTAATACGTAACTTTGTGCATGGGAAAACTGAGGGTGGAATTCTTGTCTCGTTTCTTGAAATTCCTGCCCCTATAAACACGAAACGGTGAGCACTCTATTTGGTGGTCACCGTTTCGTGTGATATGAGGTTGTTTCTTTGCGATGTTTTTTTCTCTGTCGTATGTTCCGTTTTATTGCAGATACTGAAGGATGAAATGCTCGGCGATGGGAAGGAAACGGTCGTGTCCCTTGTTGTTTAGGTGTGCATGGTCGCGCTTTCCCCCTTGGAAATAGATTTGCCGGAACTGGTCGCTACGCGCAAAGATATTGCTGTTTTGGTAGGCGTCGAACACCGGAATGCCCATGCTTCCGCATATATCCTTGGTGGCATCCACGATAACCTTGAAGTTGGGGTTGTCGTTTGCCCATGGCGTAAACCAAAAGATGTAGGCCCGAGGGTATTTCTCAATCAGCCCCTTGCAGAGCTTGGTGCATTGCTCCCTATAGTTGTCAAGCGTGGTCGTTGAGTCGGTCACGGCGTTGGCAAGGCGTGCGGCATCGTTGTGGCCAGCGATCACTACCACCACATCCAGCGAGTCGTTCATCTGCTGATAGCGGTTTACCACCGCCGGTCCCCATGTCTTCATGTCGATCGATACACAACTTCCGTTGCGTCCGTAGTTGTAATATTTCATGCCGTGCTTCTTGGCCAGTTTGCTATGCCAAGCGTATTCCACGGGGTTTTGGTGGTTTTTCACATAGCTGTCGCCGATAACCCCGATGCGTTTGCCCGCAAGCGGGTCGGTTTGCGCCATTGCGCCAATTGCCGTGGTGATGAGCGCGGCCAATAGTAGAATTGTTTTTTTCATGGTTTGTGATGCTTGTTGTTGGTGCAAAGGTAACAAAAAAGACGCGTGCAACTGTTCGTGTGAACTATTTTTTGTAACTTTGCATATCAAATTGTAGTTGGGAAAGATGATTTCTGTAGAAAACCTTAAGGTAGAGTTTGGCGTTCGTCCACTCTTCCACAATGTTAGTTTTGTGGTCAACGACCATGACCGCATCGCCTTGGTAGGCAAGAACGGCGCGGGCAAGTCGACCTTGCTCAAGATTCTTAGTGGCTTGCAGCAGCCCACCTCGGGTGTGGTTGCCATCCCCAATGACACCACCATTGGCTATTTGCCTCAGGTGATGAAGCTCTCCGACGACACCACCGTTCGTGAGGAGACGCGCAAGGCATTTTCCGACCATGTGAAGATGAAAGGTCGTCTCGACCGATTGCAGCAGGAGATGGCCGACCGCACCGACTATGAGAGCCCCGACTACATGGCTCTTGTGGACCGCTTTACCTTGGAGCACGACCGTTTCATGATGATGGGCGGCGAAAACTACGAAGCCGAGATGGAGCGCACGCTCACCGGCTTAGGCTTTGAGCGCACCGACTTTGATCGCCCCACCCGCGAGTTCTCTGGCGGTTGGCGCATGCGTATCGAGTTGGCCAAGATTTTGTTGCGCCATCCCGACGTGTTGCTCCTCGACGAGCCCACCAACCACCTCGACATAGAGAGCATACGCTGGTTGGAAACCTTCCTTTCTCAAAACAATAGTGCGGTGGTGCTCGTTAGCCACGACCGCGCGTTCATCAACAACGTAACCAACCGCACGCTCGAGATAACCTGTGGCCACATTGAGGACTACAAGGTGAAGTATGACCAATACGTGGTGTTGCGCAACGAGCGTCGCGAGCAGCAGCTCCGCGCTTACGAGAACCAGCAAAAAGAGATTGCCGACATCCAGGCCTTTATCGATCGTTTCCGCTATCAGGCCACCAAGGCCGTTCAGGTGCAGCAGCGCATCAAGCAGTTGGAGAAGATTGTGCCCATCGAGGTCGACGAGGTCGACCGCAAGGTGATGCACCTTAAGTTTCCGCCCTGTTTGCGCTCAGGCGATTATCCTGTCATTTGCGACAATGTGCGCAAGGACTATGGCGACCACACCGTGTTCTCGCATGTCGACATGACCATCAAGCGAGGCGAGAAAGTGGCGTTTGTGGGAAAGAACGGTGAGGGAAAATCTACCCTCGTGAAGTGTATCATGGGCGAGATTCCCTATACCGGAACCCTGAAGATTGGCCACAACGTGCAAATTGGATACTTCGCCCAGAACCAAGCCCAGTTGCTCGATGAGGAGATAACCATCTACGACACCATCGACCAAGTGGCCACGGGCGATATGCGCTTGAAGATCAACGACCTGTTGGGCGCCTTTATGTTTGGCGGCGAGACCTCAGAGAAGAAAGTGAAAGTGCTCTCGGGTGGCGAGCGTTCGCGCTTGGCCATGATACGCCTGTTGCTCGAACCCGTCAACCTGCTGATCCTCGATGAGCCCACCAACCACCTCGACATGCCCTCGAAAGACGTGCTGAAGGAAGCCATCAAGGCCTTCGATGGCACGGCCATCATCGTGTCGCACGACCGCGAGTTTCTCGATGGCTTGGTGACGAAGGTCTATGAATTTGGCGGCGGCAAGGTGGTGGAGCACCTCGGCGGCATCTACGACTACCTGAGGGCCCACAATGCCGACACCATCCATGAGGCGCTCGACCAGCGCCAACCGCAGTCGTCGTCGGACCCGTCGGCCTCCTCGGCAACCGCTGTCGAGGCCCCAAGCGGCAAGCAGAGCTACCAAGACCATAAGGAGCAGCAGAAGAAGATACGCAAGGCCAGTCGTGAGGTGGAGGAGTCGGAGAAGAAAATCGCGAAGATGGAAGCGCGACTCCAGGAGCTCGACCAACTCTTCATGACACCCGAGAACGCCTCCAACATGGAACTGGTTACCGAGTACACGTCGACCAAGGAGGCCTTGGACAAGGAGAACGACCATTGGATGGAGCTCTCCGAGAAGTTGGAGGAATTGCAGGCCAACGCCTAATGCTCTGCATTGCAAGACAATAAGACACAACCATCAAAAAATCATAAGTCATGAAAATGAAACAAATCCTTCCGGTGCTCATGTTTGCCGCCGCTCCCACATGCGGTGCCATGGCCCAGAACAAGTCGGGCCTTGTGCTGGCTGACCTCGACAAGACGGTGAGCCCCGCCACCGACTTTTACCAGTTTGCCACGGGTGGCTGGCAGAAAAGCCACCCTCTGCCTGCCGCTTATAGCCGTTAAGGCAGTTTCGACATGCTTCAGGAGAATGTGAACAAGCAGATCAACACCATCCTGACCGACCTGTCGAAGAAGAAATACCAGGCAGGCACCAACGAGCGCAAGCTGAGCGATTTCTACAAGATGGCCATGGACTCGGCCCGTCGCAACCAAGAGGGCATCGCTCCCGTCAAGCCCATGCTCGACGAGATGGAGGCCGCCAAGACCCTCGAGGCTTTGCGCCAGGTGCAGTTGAAGTATGGCAAGATGGGCTTCGGTGTGCCGTTTGGAAGCTATTTTGGCGCCGACGACAAGAACGTAACCATGAACATCTTCTCGGTGGGTCAGGGTGGTCTCACGCTTGGCCAGAAAGATTGGTATGTCAATCCCGACAAGGCCACCAGCGACATTCGTGAGGCCTTCAAGAAGCACATCGTGCGCATGTTCGAGCTGTTCGGCTTCAACCATGCCGACGCCCAGCGCAAGATGCAGTCGGTGTTCCGCTTCGAGACCGAGCTTGCCCTGGTGTCGAAGAGCAACGTGGAGCTGCGCGACCCGCAAGCCAACTACAACAAGATGACCCTGGCCCAGTTTGAGGAGACCTATCCCAACATCCCCTTGAAGGCTTACACCCAGGCTGAGGGCATCGATACGAAGTATATCCAGGAGCTCATCGTGGGCCAACCCGCCTTCTTCGCCGGCCTCGACAAGCTGCTGCCCCTGCTCACCGCCGCCGACCTTCGCGCCATCATGGAGTGGGATCTCATCCAGGGAAGCGCCTCTTACCTGAGCGACGCCGTGCGTGAGGCCAACTTCGACTTCTTCGGAAAGACCATGAGCGGCCGCAAGGAGGACTATCCCCTGTGGAAACGCGCCACCAATCAGGTGCAGGGCGCCATGGGCGAGGCCCTTGGCAAGATGTATTGCGAGCGCTATTTCCCCGCCCAGTCGAAGAAGATGATGGAAGAGTTGGTTCACAACTTGCAGGTCAGCCTGGGCCAGCGCATCGACGCCCAGACCTGGATGAGCGACTCTACCAAGGCCAACGCCCACAAGAAGCTCGACCGGTTCTATGTGAAGATCGGCTATCCTAACCGTTGGACCGACTACAGCAAGCTGACCATCGACCCCAGCAAGAGCTTCTACGAGAATGTTATGGCCGCCCGTTTCTTCGCCCACGACAAGCACATTGCCGAGAAAGCCGGTAAGCCGGTCGATCGCGAGGAGTGGCACATGACGCCGCAGACCGTCAACGCCTATTATAACCCCACCACCAACGAGATCTGTTTCCCGGCAGGAATCTTGCAGCGTCCTTTCTTCGACGCCAAGGCCGATGCCGCCTTCAACTATGGCGCCATCGGTGTGGTGATTGGTCATGAGATGACCCACGGATTCGACGATCAGGGCCGTCAGTACGACGCCGACGGCAACCTCCACGACTGGTGGACGGCCCACGACGCCAAGGGCTTTGAGGAGCGCGCCAACCTCTACACAGAGTTCTTCAACGCCATCGAGGTGTTGCCCGGTCTCCATTGCAATGGTAAGTTCACCCTGGGTGAGAACCTGGCCGACCACGGAGGCCTGATGGTTTCGTTCAACGCCTTCAAGAACGCCACCGCCAAGAAGCCTTTGAAGAGCAAGGACGGCTTTACGCCCGCGCAGCGTTTCTTCCTGGCCTATGCAGGCGTGTGGGGTCAGAACATCACCGAGCAGGAAATTCGCAACCGCGTGAAGCGCGACCCACACTCCCTCGGCGAGTGGCGTGTGAACGGCGCTCTGCCCCACATCGACGCTTGGTATGAGGCGTTTGGCGTGAAGAAGGGCGACAAGATGTTTATCCCCGAGAGCGAGCGCTTGCAGCTGTGGTAAAACACTACACGTTTGGGGCATACCCCTGATGCCATAACGTAAAACATAAAAAACCGATGATATCAAGAGCAGACGATATCATCGGTTTTTTCTATGATGTAAAGCAAGCGGTCGACGGTTAGTCGACTCTCACCAGCCTATTGTTTTCCAACCCTACGTGGTGGGCGAAGGAGGTGGTTGTGCCGTCCGACACGTCCGACAGGTCGATTCCTCGGCGTTCCAATTCGGCCAAGAGCGCCTGGTCATGCGCGGCGCGTGCGGCGTTGAAGCCCCGGCTTTGCACCTGGCGGTTAAACGATTCGACGAGCGAAGGGAGTGTGGCGTCTGCAAACTGTGCAGCAAACTTGTTGTAAAGTGAGTGGTTCATAATGACATTCTTTTTTTGAAGTTAAACGTAATCTTCCACATCGTATCTTGACCACCGTGGCATGCCGTGCTCGGTTGGTGCAGACTCAACTGCTCTTGATGTTTCGTCGGCAAAGTTACGAAAAATGTTCGGAACGGCAAGAACAATTCCCCGAAAATGTTTCCCGTTTCATGCTTTTTTATCTCGTTTGCATGTGCCGACAACCCTCGCCGCCCCTTGTGGGTAGAAGGATGAACGACGAATTATGTATGATTTCGAAGGAGAGTTAATCGTTTTTCGCCATTTTATTACTAACTTTGTGCAGATTATAAGAGAAAGGAACATTCATGCCACTTAGATTACCCGATAGGCTTCCAGCCATAGAACTACTCAAGAAGGAAAACATCTTTGTGATGGACGAGAGTCGTGCCCACTCGCAGATGGTTCGTCCGTTGAAGATTGTTGTGCTCAACTTGATGCCGCTGAAGATTACCACCGAGACCGACTTGATCCGTCTGCTTTCCAACACCCCCCTTCAGATAGAGATCAATTTCATGAAGCTCAAGAGTCACACACCCAAGAACACCCCCGTTGAGCACATGATGATGTTCTACAAGGACTTCGACATCTTGAAGCGGCAGAAGTGGGATGGCATGATTGTTACGGGTGCCCCCATCGAGTTGTTGGACTTTGAGGATGTGGAGTATTGGCAGGAGATCATGGGCATTTTCGATTGGGCCCGCACGCATGTCACCTCTACGCTCTATATCTGTTGGGCGGCCCAGGCAAGTCTTTATCATTTCTATGGTGTTCCCAAGCATCGTCTTCCCAAGAAGATGTTTGGCGTGTTCCACCAGCGTGTGCTGGTCGATCATCTTCCCATCTTCCGGGGCTTCGACGATGAGTTTATGATGCCCCATAGCCGCCACACGGAGATCCATCGCGCCGACCTCGAGCAGGTGCCCGAGCTTACCATCTTGGCCGAGTCGGCCGAGAGCGGCGTCAGCATGGTCATGGCTCGCAACGGCCGTGAGTTTTTCATCACCGGCCATTTGGAGTATGCCCCCGACACGCTCGACAAGGAGTATCGGCGCGACTTTGGCAAGCGCGACGATGTGGAGATGCCCCGCAACTATTACCGCGACAACGATCCCCAGAAAGGCCCGTTGGTTACGTGGCGCGCCCACGCCAACCTGCTTTTCAGCAACTGGATCAACTATTACGTTTACCAGGAAACGCCCTACAATATCAACGAGATACAGTAATATACGCTGCGAATGAGAACCCTTGAACTATTGGCGCCCGCCAAGGACCTCGAGTGTGGCCTTGCCGCCATCAATCATGGCGCCGACGCCGTATATATCGGCGCCGAGAAGTTTGGCGCGCGTGCCGCCGCAGGCAATTCGCTTGCCGACATCCAGCGCCTCACCGATTACGCCCATCAGTTTGGCGCCAAGGTGTTTGTTACGGTCAACACCATCGTCTTTGAGCGTGAGCTGCAAGCCACCCAACAACTCATCACCGACCTTGCGCGCATTGGCGTCGACGCCTTGCTGGTGCAGGATATGGCCACGCTCGCCATGCGCCGTGTGGCCTTGGGCGAGGTGGGCCACGTGCCCCAGCTTCACGCCTCCACCCAGTGCGACACGCGCTCGGCCGAGAAGGTGAGGTGGTTGCGCCAGTTGGGCTTCTCCCGCGTGGTGTTGGCTCGCGAGCTGTCGGTCGAGGAGATCGGCGCCATCCATCGCGAGGTGCCCAACGTGGAGCTGGAGGTGTTTGTCCATGGAGCCCTTTGCGTGAGCTATTCGGGCGTATGCTACGCTTCGCAGCATTGTTTCCAGCGCTCGGCCAACCGTGGCGAGTGCGCCCAGTTCTGTAGGATGAAGTTCGATTTGCTCGACGCCGACGGCCAGCTGATAGAGCACGACCGTTACCTGCTCTCGATGAAAGACCTTTGCCAGATCGACCACTTGGAGGAATTGGCCGACGCTGGCGCCTCTTCGTTCAAGATAGAAGGTCGCCTGAAGGATGTCAACTATGTGAAGAACGTGGTCTCGGCCTATAGCCGCCGCCTCGACGAATTGGTGGCGCGCCGCCCCGACGCCTATCGCCGGGCGTCGTTTGGCACCGTTGCCTACCAGTTTGAGCCTTCTTTGCGCAAGACGTTCAACCGTGGCTTCACCCATTATTTCCTCCATGGGCGCCAACCCGACATCGCCTCTTTCGACACGCCCAAGGCTTTGGGCGAATATGTGGGCACGGTGAAGGAGGTGCGCCGCCAATCGTTCAACGTTGCCGGCACGGCCTCGTTTGCCAATGGCGACGGCCTTTGCTTCCTCACCGACGGCCGCACGCTCGAGGGGTTCAGGGTGAATCGCGCCGTGGGCAACCGCCTCTACCCCTTCAAGATGCCGCAAGGCCTGAAGGCGGGCGTGGGCCTTTATCGCAACAACGACGTGGCGTTCGAGCAGGCGCTCGCCGGTCCTACGGCTTGCCGCAAGATGGGCGTCCACCTCTCGTTGGACCTTACGGCCGACGGGTTCGCCCTCACGTTGCGCGTGCCGTTCCTCAATGAGGAGGCGCGTGCCACGGTGGCGTTCGGCCATCAGCCCGCCAAGAAGCCCCAGGCCGACAACATCGTCAAGCAGTTGTCCAAGTTGGGCGCAACCCCTTACACATGCCAAGGCGTGTCGATCCTCAACCATGCCGACCGCCATTTCATCCCGTCGAGCCTTCTTTCCGACCTGCGCCGCGAGGGCGTGGAGGCGTTGGATGCGCTCATCCGCAAGCATGTGGAGCAAGCCGGCAGGCTCACGGAGCTTCCCCCCATGGCTCCGGCCGTGGCGCGCGCTTGGCAACCCGAGTACAAGCAGCACCCCTATCTCTATAACATCTCCAACTCCATGGCACGCTCGTTCTATGAGGCCCACGGCCTCACCAACATCCGCCCCGCCTTCGAGGTGGGCGGGGGTGGGGCGGAGGCGCCCCTGCTCATGCGGTGCCGCCATTGCATCCGCTTCGCGTTGGGCCATTGCGTGCGCCGAGGCGGCGAGCAGCCCACGTGGCGCGAACCGCTCACGTTGCGCCTTGGCGATGGCCGCCGCTTCCGTTTGGAGTTTGATTGCAAGGCCTGTCAGATGGCCATTTATGGCTTATAAAATGCTTATGAGAAGAACCCTTACACACCCCTTCCACCTCCTGTTCCTGGTCTGCGCCCTCATGCTCACGTCGCTGTTGTCGTCGTGCTACGTGGCCCATTACCGCCCCCATGCCGCTTACCAATATAGCGAGCGGCAGATCGACTCGTTGTCGTTCTTCTCCTCCCACCATTACACCAACAACTACAACTTCATCGTGAAGGCCGACAGCCTCACCCTCTTGCGGCAGATGCCCGAGGAGTATCTGGGCGGCATGCAGACCGACTCGTTCGTCGTGCGCAAGGGCGACCACCTCGTCGTGGCCGACATACGCATGGTTCCCACCGACAAGGTCGACTCCGTTTGGGTGCAGCTGGGCAACGACAACTCCCAGTTTGGGTGGACCCGAGAGACGCGCATGCTGCCATGCGTCATGCCCGACGACCCCATCTCCCAGTTCATATCGGCCTTCTCCAACACCCACGTCATCGTGTTCCTCGTTGTCATCGCCATCATAGCGGCCTCCTACCTGCTGTGGAGCATCCGCAAGCACCAGGCCCACTTGGTCCATTTCAACGACATCGAGTCGTTCTACCCCACGCTGCTCTGCCTCATCGTGGCCTCGTCCGCCACGCTCTACGCCAGCTTGCAGACCTTCGCGCCGCAGATGTGGGTTCATTTCTATTACCATCCCACGCTCAACCCCTTCTCCGTTCCGTTCCCGTTGGGCATCTTCCTCGTGTCCGTGTGGGTCATGCTCATCGTGGGGCTGGCAGCCGTCGACGACGTGCGCCACCTCCTGCCCTTCGGCGAGGCTATGCTCTACCTGGGCGGACTGGCAGCCGTCTGCGCCGTGTGCTACATCGTGTTCAGCGTCACCACCCTCTATTACGTGGGCTACCTCTTGCTCGCAGCATACGTCTTCGCAGCCCTACGCAGCTATTTCCATCACGCGCGGGCACGATACATCTGTGGAAATTGCGGAGCCATCTTGCGGAAGAAAGGGCGATGCCCCCATTGCGGAGCGGTGAACGAGTAACGGCCCCGCTTGCGGGGTTGCGGCCATAAAAATATCCAAGCTCTCCCATAAAGGAAAGCTTGGATATTTTTTTAACACTATTGTTCCATGAGGGAAAAGCTGGGTGCAGCGATGCAATCGGCGTTTTTGAGTTCTCCAACTTTCAACTTTTAACATTAAGGTGCTTGCCCTTTCACTTTAAGGTAGGTAAGAAAAATGAGCAGGCGAATAATGTCCTCCTCGTCTTTGCGCCATGCGGCGGATGCCGCGTCAAACAGGTTGTTGGAGGGTAGGGGCGGCGGCCCATCAAGCGGCGCTCCGTTAATTCCTAACAAATGAGGATTGCCCGCTTGGCGAAATAGCCGTACCTTTGCGGCATGAAAAATAGAGAGCAACAACACACACCCTTTTCAACCCTCCCCCTGAGGCATCGCGCCGTGGCTGCGCTGGCCTTGGCCCTGGCCGCCTCGGCTACGGCGGAGGCAGACGTTACGAACCCCGCCGACACATCCTTGGTGCGCGATCTCGATGAGATGATTGTGGTGAGCCAACCCAAGGAGCAGTACCGCATGCGCCAGCAGCCCGTTAGCTCCTCGATGTTCTCGGGGCGGCAGGTGGAGGCCTTGGGCGCCAGCGACTTGCGCGAGCTGTCGGCTTTCGTTCCCAACTTCACGATGCCCGTCTACGGTTCGCGCTACACCTCGTCGATGTATGTTCGCGGCATAGGCTCGCGCGTCAGTTCGCCCGCCGTGGGCATCTATGTGGATGGCGTGCCGCTGATGAGCAAGTCGGCCTTCAACCACCACTTCTACAACCTTCTGCGTGTGGACGTGCTTTGCGGTCCGCAGGCCACGCTCTACGGCCTGAACAGCGAGGGCGGCCTGGTGCGCCTCTACACCCGCGACCCCATGGCCTACCAGGGCACGGACCTCAAGGTGGGCGTGGGAAGCCATTTGAGGCGCAGCGCCGAGGTGGCCCACTACCATAAGGTGAACAGCCAGTGGGCCTACTCGGTGGAGGGGTTCTACGACGGCCACAACGGCTTCTACAAGAACCCCACGACGGGCGAGCGCGCCGACAGGAGCAACGAGGCGGGCGGCCGCCTGAAGCTGGTGTGGCAGCCGTCGGAGCGGTGGGACGTGCGCTACGTGGCCGATTACCAATATGTGCGGCAGAACGCCTTTCCCTACGGCCTCCTGGACGACGCCGGCCACACCGCCCCGCCCAACACCAACTGGCAGAGCAACTACCGCCGCAACCTGCTGACCACCTCGCTCAGCGTGGGGTTCAAGGCCAACGCCTTCGACCTGACGTCGACCACGAGCTACCAATATGTAAAAGACTACATGCTGATGGACATCGACTACCTTCCCGCCGACTTTCTGCGCATGGAGGAGCGGCAGTTTCAGAACGCCATGACGCAGGAGATTGCCCTGAAGAGCCGTCGTCCGGTGGCCGACCGCTGGCGCTGGACGCTGGGCGCCTTCGCTGGGTTCACGTGGTTGAAAACGGGAAGCCTGGTGCATTTCGACCCCGGCATGGACACGTTCTTGGGCAACACCGTGCAGGGGGCGATGTATAACGCCATGGTGAGCTCCATGGCTGGGCGGTTCATGGCCAACGGCATGACGGCCGACGCCGCCACCGCCATGGCCATGGCCAAGGCCACGATAGAAAGGGCGGGCGGCGTGAGCGTGAGCGCCGACATGCGTGACGTGCCCGGCAGCTACCACACCCCGACCTACAACTTAGGGGTGTTTCATGAGTCGAACATCGTGGTGGGGCCGCGCCTGACGGCCACGGTGGGCTTGCGTTACGACTGGAGCAAGGTGGCCATCAGCTACGACACCCATGCCGCCATGCAGATGCTCGTGAGCGTGATGGGGCACGAGATGGGCGCCACCATCACCTCGGCGCTCCGCGATGAGCGCCACAACCAGTGGGGCAAGCTCCTGCCCAAGGTGGGGCTGACCTATCGCCTCGACGAAGAGGGCAGCAACGTGTATGCCGTGGTGAGCAAGGGCTACCGCGCCGGCGGCTACAACATACAGATGTTCTCCGACATTATGCAGGTGGAGCTCGAGGCCAACAGCTCGCAGCGTGGCGACTACGACGTGCCCCACACCCCCGCCGACTATGACCGCATAGCCCATAGCATAGCCTACAAGCCCGAAACGAGTTGGAACTACGAGGTGGGCGCCCATGCCAACCTCTTTGGCGGCAGCGTGCAGGCCGACCTCTCGGCCTTCTTCATGCGCATTCGCAACCAGCAGCTCTCCGTAATGGCCAGCCGGTATGGCTTTGGCCGCACCATGACCAATGCGGGCAAGAGCAACAGCTGCGGCGTGGAGGTGGCCCTTCGTGGCAGCGCTTTGGCCGACCGCTTGGCGTGGACCGCGAGCTACGGCTACACACGCGCCGTGTTTAAGGAGTATAAGGACAGCGTGTCGACGGCAGGCGCCGTGGCCGTGACCGACTATGAGGGCCGTCGCGTGCCGTTTGTGCCCGAGCATACCGTGGCCGCCTCAGCCAATTACACCCTCCCCGTGGCCTCCCCGTGGCTGCATGGCGTTACGGTGGGCGCCGACGTGAGCGGACAGGGCAAGACCTATTGGGACGAGGCCAACACCAAGAGCCAACGTTTCTATGCGGTGGTGGGCGCCCATCTGGCTTTCGACATGGGGCGTGTGGAGGTCGACCTGTGGGGGCGCAACCTCACCAACAACCGCCATCAGGTGTTTGCCGTGAACAGCAGCGCCACGGGCAGCAACCTCTGGTTTGCCCAGCGAGCCAACCCCACCCAGGTGGGCGTTGACCTGAAATGGAAGCTATGAGCTTCTCGGGGTGAGAGATTCACGCTCAGACGCGGCCGCTCGGCTCTGCCGCTTTGGCTTCCCCTTCGGCCGCTGAGCTAAACCTTCGTCAGAAAGAACAACGAATTAACTCTAAGTTTGCAGAAGAATGCGACGCAGTCGCATAAATGTT
>ERZ1026888.1088-NODE-1088-length-12805-cov-22.869098_pt1 | contig 12805 bp, 10 predicted proteins | sample MGYA00380174_ERZ1026888 | MGnify/ENA primary metagenome ERZ1026888 (study PRJEB33269, sample SAMEA4719810) | human gut metagenome | biome: human-associated habitat; feature: organic feature; material: feces | place: Cameroon | collected 2013-10 ...
GGTAGTGTAAACTGAACTGTGTCACGGCTCTGTTTTTTATTCTTTCCCTCTTATTTGTGTGCAGATTTCATATCTGCATACAAATAAGAGGAGCCTTTCACAGGCAAAGTTACATAATCTTGAACCTATCACCAAATTTTATGGCAAGTTGTTGTGATATCAATGCCCAATTAGATAGGGGCATAGTCCATTTCTCGCTAATGTCTCGATAAGCAAGATACACAAGCTTTTCAAGTGCGGTGTCTGACGGGAAAACACCTTTGTTCTTCGTTACTTTACGCACCTGACGATGATAGCCCTCTACCGTATTGGTTGTGTATATAAGCTTGCGGATTGCAGGAGTATACTGGAAATATTCCGTAAGACGCTCCCAGTTGTCGCGCCAGGATTTGATAACTATAGGGTACATCTCACCCCATTTTTCATCAACCATGTCAAGCTGTGCCAATGCGGAATCCTTGCTTACGGCACCGTATACGGTCTTGAGATCCTTCAGAAACTCTTTCTGATGCTTGCTTCCTACATACTTGATTGAGTTGCGGATTTGGTGGACTACACATAGCTGAACGGAGGTTTCTGGGAATACGCTTTGGATTGCGTCAGGGAATCCCTTAAGACCGTCTACGCAACAAATCAGAATATCACGTACACCACGGTTTTGAAGGTCAGTCATAACATCAAGCCAGAAGTTAGCGCCCTCACTCTCAGATATATACATACCAAGAAGATCCTTGTGACCAGACTTGTTTATACCTAAGACATTGTATATTGCACGAGTGACTGCACGACCCTTATCGTCCTTTACCTTGTAGTGAATGGCGTCAAGCCAGCAAATGGCATAGACGGGGTCAAGCATACGTGACTTCCATGCTGTTATTTCAGGAATGACACGGTCTGTTATAGAGCTGATTGTTTCTGCTGAAAGGGTTGTGTTAAACTCACGCTCAAAGTACTTGCTTATATCACGAGTGCTTGTACCAAGAGCATACATGTTGATGATTTGATCTGCCATACCTTCAGCAAGAATGGTCTCACGCTTCTTGACCGTCTCCGGTTTGAAGGAGCCGTCACGGTCACGAGGCGTTTCTACCGTCACCTCTCCATACTTTGTCTGTACGGTCTTGCTCATCTTGCCGTTACGACGATTGCCAGAACTACGGTCAACACTGTTAAGGTGAGCATCCATCTCACCTTCTAAGGCTGCGTTTAGGATACGTTCTAGCATAGGAGCCAAAGCTCCGTCTTTACCGAAGAGTGCTTCACCGCTACGCAGCTGTTGGGCTGCTTTCTTGTAGTCTATTTCCAAATTGTCCATATTATAAAAACTGTGTTAAACTATTATTATTATAGCCTGACACAGTTTATTTTACACTCTCTCTACACCACTTTTTCTACTCTATATCAAACTACAACTCATTATTCCATCTATTATAATCAACCCATGGAACCGTTGGGAATATTTCTTTTATGTTATCTTCTGTGATTTGAATTTCAATTTCTTCATCGCTTCCCATGTAAACGATAGTGACGGCAAACGGAACTGCTCTTGTGTTCTTGTCAGTAGCGGTTATCACACCACTCGCCCATCTGCTATATGACTTTTTAACCTCAAATGGACCAGTCATGTCCAGTCTTTTCGGCTTTATGTATTCCTTACCTTTGAAAATGAACCCTCTATCTTTTCCAGAAATGACATCATCAACTGCATTAACAGCATAATACCAGACCTTTACATACTTCAAAGGTTTATCTGAAGTGTTCTTAAATTTACAATCTATAGCCTTACGACCTCTAAATGCACCGAAAGGTTCGTCTTTGATAAACTTAAACTTAGAAAACTGTACTTGTGACATTGCTGATAAAGCAAAAATGCCAAAGAGGAATGCTAATAATGTTCTTTTCATAAAACCTATAAATCTTTTTGTTAATAATTATCATAGATTCATAAAAAAGAAGTGAGGCTCCACCTATCAAATCCAAAGTGAGGCCTTCGACTGCCCGAATAAAAGATAAGATAGACGAAAGCCTCACCTTGACCGTATATCGGGTAGTGATATTACAAAGTCAAGGGAGTGCTTCGTTACTTAATCCTTTTATTCTTTTAGTGAAGGTGTCGAAGTTTCACTTTAGGATATAAGTATGGAATGCACTTCCAAATTATGTCTGCAAACGCTATTATGCGAATGCAGGTGCAAAATTACTAAAAAATATGGATTTTCAACGGTTTATGGGCTTCATGAAGCGAAAAAACATGAAATTTAACGCTATATTGCCATTAAAATGGCAGAATACGGCTGACATTATGGTAATTCTTGTCGGTTTGAAGCAAGAAACGGTGTCATTATTGCATCGGAAAAGTGCGCGAGGGATTTGTGGCACGATGATTGCATATTTCCAAAAAGGAAGAGGTAAGAAACAGCGTTTCCACATTATTCACATTCAAAATTTTATCAAACTATGAGTGAAATTGGAACTCTTAGCTTGGAGCGCCTGAACAACGGTGCTCATTTTTTGTTCATTTCGAACGTGTTAGCTCGTGCTGAGGCCGACACGAACATCAAGAGTAAGCTCGGCACACAGATTGCTTCGCTGAAGTCTGCCAAGGAGCAGGAGGACGAGGACTTGAAGATTTCGCAGAAGAGTCTTCTGACGGATGACATTGCTGCTGCCGATGCAGAGCGTGATGGTCTTTACAGCGGTTACAAGAAGGCTGTTAATGGCTTCAAGAATCTGCCTGTGGAGAACATGGCACAAGCAGCAAAGGTACAAGGCATATGGAGCTACTACAAACCACCTCACATCATCCACATTTTTTGTAATTTCGGTGTAACAGAAGGTTAAAAACGTTAAATCTTCACCTTTTCGTATCTAATCAGAATCCATACGGTCACTTTTCTATCGTTTAGAGCGTATAATACTGATAATCAACTAATAATAGATACCCCATATGTATTCGCCTCCCACCGCCACGGTCTTTTGTCTTCCCGTTGGGGTGTCGTCGCCCTTCCAGTCGCCTTGTCGTCCGGGCTGCTTGTTGCTGTTCACGTTGTTGAGGTTGCCAAACAGGGCCAGTCGCGAGAGATGGGTGAAGCGCAGTCCAAACAGTTGCGCCTTGTAGCGGTCGCTGCTTCCGCATCCCATGTCGGCATTGGCAATATAGCCTTCGTTGTACTCGCGTTTCAGGTTGACGTCCATCACCAGCGCCTTGTCGCCCGCATCGCGCCCAAGGAGCCGTGTGGCCTCGCCCGCCTTGTCGTACACCTTCACAGTCTTCACCGTGTAGGCCGGCAGGTTCTCGAGCGCCACGAGGGGGTTGCCCTTGAAGAAGTCGCGGCCATTGAGGAGCAGGCTCGACACGAACCGCCCATTGACATAGATGCGCCCATCGTCGTTCAGCGTAACGCCAGGCAGTTGGCTCACAAGGGCTTGGAGCATGCTGCCCTCAGCCAGAGAGAACGCGTCGGCGTTGTAGACCACGGTGTCGCCACGCTGAAACATCTTGATCTTGGTGGCCGTAACCTTCACCTCGCCCAGCAGGGTGGCTTCGCGCTTCAGGCGCATCAAGCCAGCGTCGACCTCGGTGATGCGCTTGGGCACGCTGACCACCAAGTCCTTGCAGGCGCCTTTGTAGCCCAAGGAGGTGAATTGCAGGATATACGAGCCCTTGCCCGGACTGTCGAAGGAGTAGCGCCCCCGCTCGTTGGTTACCGTGCTCTGTATCTTAACGCTGTCGCGTCGCAACAGGCTCACCGACACGGAAGGTAGGTATTCGCCATCCACATGGTCGGCCACGCTACCATAGATTCTCTGTTGGGCAAAGCCTCGCCCACCCCACAACAGCATTGTCAGGCTCGTCAATAATATGTAACGCCAATGTTTCATATAGGGTTCGGGGTTAAGTTATTGGTAGCAAAATTATTCAATTATCAGATGAAACGCAAAGGTTTCATGTCTAAAAAGGCGTATTGGAGCCTATGCGCAACATCTTGTTTATCAGCGATGTATGAGATATCAGAGGATTATTCTGTCTAAAAATGCCAATGGGTTGCTGGTTAGTAGTTCTCTATGAATGTTTTGGCCGAAATATCGGCACCTTCCAGTCCCAGTTTTGTCTTTATCAAGAACAGTTTTTGTCTGACCGACTTCTCCTCGATGCTATACAGAGCGGCTATGGTTGAGGCAGGCACCTTGATTCGAATGAGCATAAGAAAGCGAATATCTTTGGTTGTTAGCTTAGGGAACTCGCTTCTTAATCTCTCAATGAAATCATTGTCGGTGCTATTCACAAAAGCCTCCAATTCAAGCCAATCGTCGTCTGAGAATGCGAAAGCCCTTGGCTTTTTCGTTTTCAACGTGTTTACCTTCTTCGATATGTCCACCTTTTTGATCAGGTATTGCCTGATGGAGGCCAACTGCTTGTCTTTCCATTGTATTTGGGAGAGATTTCTTTTTCGTTCGTTCTCAGCCAGCTTAGCTTTTTGATACAAAAGGGCACAGCCCAATGATATGAGAACGATCAGAAACAAAGAGATGACGATTGTCAAGGTGACTTGTTGCCTATTAGCCTCGTTATCTTTGGCTCGCGCCACCTCCTTTTGCAACATGAGCATGTAATACTTATCCTTGGAAGCCATGTTAGCCGAATTCTTCTTTATCAGATACGCCTCCGCGGAATCGGCGTATGCGTAAACGTTGTTTATGTCGTTTTGGGAGAAGGCTATTTGCCTACTGAGCGAATAGATGAGCCCTCCGTATTCTTCGTAACATGCGCGTGGAGTTTGAGAGATCAATGCTTTTGCTTGTCTTAACGAGTCGGCTTGGCAATAGGCTTGCGCCAAGGCCAAATGGGCCGAAACATCGTAGGTCACACGTAGGTTGTAAGACGCTTTTGCCGCTTGCAGCACATGGGCTTCCTCCCCATACATGCTATAAAACACTGAGAGATCTTGATAAGCATCGGCGAGGGGCGCCTGATCGGTTCTGATGGTTTGGGCAAGGGAAATGGCTTTCTGTGTGAAGCCCATGACCTCTTCGAGGGTGTTCTCCTTGTAGGTAAGGCATTCGGCTAAGTTGAGCAATGAATAGACCCTGTTGGCAGTCGACACATTCACTTTATTATATATGTCGACCACTTGTCGCGCATATCCTATGGCCCTATCAGCATCGTACAGCCTTAACAGTCGCGAACTTTGAAAGAGCCCGAGACAATAAGTCAGCGTATCGCCTTGTTGTCTTGAATATTTAACACATTTGGCAAACAGGTTGAGCGCCTTTTCGGAACTGTCGTTATGCGCATAATACAGCCCCATGTAGTATAAGCACTTAGCGTAAAGCGAATCGTTGGGCCTGTCCTTATACCAGTTGTAAGCTGTTCTGATTAGGGAGTCATGGTCGACATTTTGCCCCGCCTTGTTCTGCGCCATTGTGTAAACAAGCGAGTAGATGGCTAACTCTTGGTCTGATAGTTTGGTTTGGTTTATACTGTTGAGAATCGTTATTGCGCTGTCAGGCTTCTGGTTTTCTACCATTTCTAAAGCCATAGGTATCCTGTCATCATGCGTGTAACATGAAGCGACCATCGTTAGCAAGGCAACGGTTAGAAGAGCACAGAACGTTTTTCTCATTTTTAGAAGTTTTATCGCTACAAAAATACAACTAAATTCTCACATTGCTTGAGGATGAGTATCTAAATCCGCCATTGGGCTTACATCGTATATCTAATTGAACAATAGGCGGTTATAAGGATATTCAGCATTACTCATATCTAAATTCTATGTAATTGAGGCCACAGGGCATCTAAAAACACACTTGCCTACGCTTCTTCACTCCAAATGGTTCAAGCATAGGCCGACAGGGCTAAGCGCCCTGCGCCACCATCGCCTATCCATGTCGATGGCAGAAAAGCGAGGTTAGCAGGGCACCTTCGAGAACCTTGCCCATTGCTTGTCGCCACCTTATAATTAAGGTATGTTGTCTGAGAATCCATGGATTCTGCTTTTGCCCCATATACCTGGATGCAAAACAACAATGCTGCTGCAAAACAAATATTCCTCATTACGTTATTGTTTGATTTAGGTGTGGGCAAAGATAGTGCAAGCAAGAGCCATGAGAACTTGTTCTCAAATGGCCGAGTGCAGCCTATCTTATGCAAAGATAGCACATTCTTTTGGTATTTTGATAAAAATATTGTTCCAATGCGTTGCCATCGCGTTCCAATACGTTGCCATCTTATTTGCTCTTCTTTCACAACAGGCCATAGCATTGCGCCACTTTTGTTGCCATTTGGCAATTATCGGGTTTCTTTTCCATTTTCTTGGCGCAAACGGGGTATGCTTCAATTTTTTTTTATAACTTTGGAAACAAAAAGGCATGAGGCGCCCCCCCTACCCACCGCCACGCATAGAACACGAATCAGCCCTGACTTCCTTTGTGGGAAACCAGGGCTGATGTGTGTTATGCTCGGCGAATGTCTTTAGCGCTTCGCCAGAAGGGGAATGTTATTTCACCTCGATGTTCTTCATGACCTTTGCCTCCTGCTCAGGAGTGATCTTCGGAACGGTGATGGTGAGGATGCCATCGGCTACGCTTGCGGTGATGTGGTCGTGGTCTACATCCTCAGGCAGGGTGTAGCACTGCTCATAGTTGCTGTAGCCAAACTCGCGGCGCAAGTAGCGCTCGTGCTTCTCCTCCTTGTTGTCGCGTTCTTCCTCCTTGTGCTCCATCTTGTTCTCAATGGCCACATGGAGCAGTCCGTCGTTGTTGATGTTCACGCGAACCCACTCTTTCCTCAAACCGGGAACGGCCATCTCCATCTTATAGTCCTTGGGAGTTTCAAGCACATTGATAGCGGGCGCTGTGGCTTTGGTCTGCGGCATCAGGTCGACATCAAAGAGTGTGTCGTCAAACCAATTGTTCAACCAATTAGAATCATTGTTTCTACGAACTAACAACATAATATTTACCTCCAGTTTTGTTTTGTCGTCCTCTCCCCGCCTTGCGGTTCGGTCGGGACTTCATGTTATAATTATCTTTTGTTAGCTTCGGCTTTTTCGACATCCATTTCGTGGGAACCCCTTCACGCCATGCAAAGCAAGCTCCGCTCATCTGGCTTATCGTATAGCCTCGGTTGTCACTAAGCCCTTAAGCAACAAGCGTGCCAAGGGCATCAGGGGGATGCCCGTCTGCCAGATGTAGCCGTTTTTGTCACGTTCGTGTGCAATATTGTCACACAACATGATGATAATCTGGAGGGATAGCCGTATCTTTGCAGCATGAACGAAATGATCATCACAGATTTGTCGGTGGGCTACAAGCACCAGGTGGTGGCCTCGCATCTCACCGCCCGCTTACAGGGCGGAACCCTCACGGCGCTCGTGGGTGACAACGGCATGGGCAAGTCGACCCTGCTGCGCACACTGGCGGGGGTGCAGCCGCCCTTGGCGGGCACGGTGACGCTCGTGGCCGACGGCGTGGAACGGCAGCTGTCAGAACTCTCACGACGCGAGCTGTCGCGATGGATTGGCGTGGTGCTCACCGACCGCGTGGAGGTGGAGAACCTCACCGTGGAGCAACTGGTGGGCATGGGGCGCATGCCCTACACGGGCTTCTTCGGACGCCTCAACGACGACGACCGCCGCATGGTGGGCGAGGCGCTCGCCATGACGGGCCTCACCCCTCTGGCCCAGCGGCAGGTAGGCACGCTGAGCGATGGCGAGCGACAGAAGATGATGATTGCCAAGGCATTGGCGCAGCAAACACCCATGGTGCTCCTCGACGAGCCTACGGCCTTCCTCGACTATCCGAGCAAGGTGGAGACCCTGCGGCTCTTGGGCCATCTGGCCCACCACACGGGGAAGATCATTGTGCTCTCCACCCACGACCTGAACCTCGCCGTGCATCTGGCCGACCATCTGGTAACCTTTGGCAACGGACTCGAAGAGGTGGGTAAAGACCGTTTGCGTCGTTACCTCGACCAGCTCGTGGGGAGCGAGCGGCCCGCCAAGGGGTAGCCAAACAAAAAACTGCCTGCGCCGCCCTTAGCGCATGACGCGCTCTATGTCGGCCAACGTGCCGTCGAACGGGCCATTGTGCTCCAACTTCAGGGTGCACATCGCGGCGGCGAACCTACCGGCCTCGGCGTAGCCCATGCCCTGCAACCGACAATAGAGGTAGCCCGTGGAATAGGTGTCGCCACAACCCGTGGCGTCGACCACCTCGCGCGGTTGGAAGGCGGGAATCTCATAGAAATGGCGGTCGGCATAGATGAGCGAGCCATAGCTGCCCAGCGTGATGACCACCTCCCTCACACCTTGGTCGGCCAGCGAGCGGGCCACGGTTCGAGGGTCCTTCGAGTTGGTGATGACCTCCATCTCGTGCTCGTTGAGCTTCAGGATGCTCGTGGCCGCCAGAATCTCCTCTTGGTGCTTCCAAGGAATGGCGCGCACATCCTCGCCCACCACCTCGCGCAGGTAGCCCTGCACATCGATCGACACCAGTCCCTTCGTAGCCAGGTATTTCACCACCTCGGGCGAGAAGTCGTCGGCCAGCAGGCTGCCCAAGTGGAACACACGGGCCTCCAACGGGCGCATCTCCTCCAAGGTGAAGGGGTCGGCCTTGGCCAGCACCCGCTGCGTGCGGTTGTTGGTGTCGATGCCGTAACGGTTCTCAAAGTACACCGTGTGACGGCTCGGATAGCAAAGGGTGTCCACGCCCGCCTGGCGCAACTTCTCCACCTCGCCCAACTGGCCTTCGCCCACCTTGGTCACCAGTTGGTAACTAACCTTCTCAGGGAGGCGACTAATGCCATACGACATATAATAAGAGGTGCCACCGGCCATATAGACGGTGTTCTTAGGTGTTACGATCTTATCGCGGGTAATGTGCCCTATGCTGCAAATGTCTTTCATTTCAAAAACGCGTTTGACTGCAAAGGTAACAAATATTTCAATACCATCACACAGAAATGACCTAAAAAGTAGTGGCGCTACACCCTTTGCACCCGCCACGGCACCGCTTCGCCAACAGGTTTTTGCACAAATCTCGAAAAAAATACGCCATAATGTTTGGGCATATCGAAAAAACATTGTACCTTTGCATCGCTTTTAACGAAGAAGCCCAGATGGCGGAATAGGTAGACGCGCTGGTCTCAAACACCAGTGCCGCAAGGCATCCCGGTTCGAGCCCGGGTCTGGGTACTCCCAATAAGCTATCGATCCCTTGTAAATCGCTGATTTGCAAGGGATTTTTCTTTTCCCTCCCCTCACCCTCGCATCCCTCCGCCTCCATGGCCACGCCGAGCGATGATTCAAGATATTTGGTTAAAAAGTTGTGTCGGGATTTTGATCGAACCAGCGAGCGGAATCGCCGTTTTTGCGCCATCGGAGCGACAAAAACGAGACATTCGCTTGCCGAAAGGCATCTTTGGTGTTGCGATTGGGCATCTTTCGAGCTTCGAAAGGCCAGCTATCGCACCACAAAAGACCATCTTTCGACGTGCGAAACATGCCTAACGGCAAGGGGTAATGTAAGACGAGGAGCGAGCAACGAGCAGCCATAAATCACAAAGCGCTGAACGCCAAGCATTTGCATAACTTTGCTGAGAATAGCGTATTTGCGCCCAACATTGTCTTCGTTGAAAACAAACGTGTAGATTGCCATATAGATTGTTGCGAAAATTCCCAAGGAAACAACGGCAGGAGCCATACCATAAACCCAAATAGCCAACGTCCGCAGGCGAGCCTTGAGCCAAATTGCACCCAGTTTACACAACACCTACAAAAATAGGTATAGGTAAGCAACAAATTGCAGCAAGCAGAGGATTTTTTGGCGAAAAGTGCTTACCTTTGCACCCACGAACCTAATAATAAACCATAACAACTTCCTAAAACATGATGAATTACCTGAAAAAAGTTAGCTTGCTGCTGCTTTGTTCACTCTTTGTCCAAGTGGCGTCGTGGGCGCAACAGGTACAGGTGTCGCCTGTGCCTCAATCGGTTAGCTGGGGCGAGAAGGCCTTCGAGTCGGCCAACGCCAAGTATAGCCTTACCAAGGCCGAAACCACCGACGCCTACGCCGTGGCCTTGCTGCAGGAGAAGCTCACCCTGGCCGACGACGGCATCAGCCTGGTGGTGGGCAAGAAGGGCGAAGCGGCCGTGAGCGCCGTGGAGGCCAACATTCCCGAAACGGCTGAGGGCTATTACCTCAAGGTGGACGCCAACGGCATCATCGTGGCTGGCGCCGACGACGCCGGCACCTACTACGGCGTGCAGACCCTGTTGCAAATACTGGCACAGCCCAACGTGATGGAGGTGGAGATTAGCGACTATCCCGCCTGCGCACAGCGTGGCGTGATAGAGGGTTTCTACGGCAATCCGTGGAGCGACGCCGACCGCAAGAGCCAGTTTGAGTTCTATGGCAAGAACAAGATGAACATCTATGTTTACGGTCCCAAGGACGACCCCTACCACCGCACCAAGTGGCGCGAGAACTATCCCGCCGACAAGGCCGCCATTATCCGTGGCCTGGCCGAGGCCGCCAAGAAGAACCACGTGTCGTTTGTGTGGTCGATCCACACGGGCGGAAGCATCTCCAACAGCGAGAGCGACTTCAAGGCCGTGGTGAACAAGCTGGAGCACGTCTACTCGCTGGGCGTACGCAACTTCTCCATCTTCTTCGACGACTTTGGTGGCGCCGATGCCAACCTGCAGGTGGCCGAGTGCAACTATGTTTGGAAAAACTTCATTGAGAAGCACGACGACTTGAACCGCCTCTCGATGTGCCCCACCAAGTATAACGCCGCCTATGCCGGGTGGAACAAGAACGACGACTACCTGCGCGCACTGGGCAAGGGCTTGCACAAGGGCATTGAGGTGATGTGGACAGGCGACGGCGTGGCCGACATGATCAACCAGGGCGACCTCGATTTCTTCAAGACCGCCACGGGGGGCATGGCGCCCTTCATCTGGCTCAACTATCCCGTCAACGATTATTGCATCGGGCACATGCTCATGGGCAAATTCTACGGCAACGACAAGGGCAACAACGCCTTTGGCGGCAAGATGACGGCCTTCACGTCGAACCCCATGGAGTATGCCGAGGCCTCGAAGGTGGCGCTCTACGGTGTGGCCGACTATGCCTGGAACATGAAAGACTACAACCCCGAGGCCAACTGGGAGCGGGCCATCGGTTACCTGATGCCCAACAACGCCGAGGCTTTCCACGTGTTCTGCGAGCACAATGTGGACCTGGGATGGACCGTGCACGGACTGCGTCGCGAGGGCGAGAGCCCCAAGTTCAACGTGAACGGCACGCTCGCCGAGCAGAAGGACCAGTTTGACCTGATGGTGGAAGCGGCCGACGCGCTACTGGCCGACACCTACAACCCCGCGCTCATCACCGAGATCACACCGTGGCTGCAGAAAATGAAATACATGGGCCAGCGCGGACAGAAGATCGTGGAGATGTGGGGCCTCATCGACAGTGGCGACACGGCGAAGTTCCTGCAAGACTACCGCGACATACAAGACCTTCTGACCAAGGAGGACGCGCTCATCTCGCGCAACTTCTCAGGAACCATCAAGAGCGCCAAGCCCGTGGTGGCAACGCAGAAGGTGGAGCCCTTCCTCAAGCAGCAGCTCAACGAGTTGGTCATAGCCTACAAGAGCAAGTACACTGAGGGTTGGGAGAACTTCCCCGTGCAGGTGCTCGAAACGGGCAACTACTACATCAAGTACAACGGCAAATACCTTTATAATAAGAACGCCTCGGCCGACCGCACGGGCGACATGCCCATCTGGACCGACGCCATCGACGACACCCAGCCGCAGAAGTGCGAGTGGACCATCAGCGTGGATCCCAACACGGGCCGTTACAAGATTGCCAACACGCAGGATGGCCGTTACCTCAACGAGAAGGGACAGTTCTGGGAGAGCAAGGAAATAAACCCCTACGACCCCGAGTGGCACAGCTACGACATCTACCGCGTAAACGGCAAGTATGCCATTCAAACCACCGCAAAGGTGAGCCGCAAGTTCCTGGGAGCCAACAAGACGCGCATCATCAAGCGCGACACGCCGTTGGCCAAGGACAAGGACAACAACCCCATCCTCCACATCAACGACGCCATCTTCGAGATCGTGCCGGTGAAGGGCAACGACGTGAAGCATCCTGTGATCGAAAGCGGAAAGACCTATTACATCAAGAACGACAAGGGCGAATATCTCACCACCACCTCGTCGCTCTCGGCCCTGAGCCGACCCACCTTCAAGGCCAAGGGAAAGGATGTCACGAAGCAGAAGTACCAGAAGTGGACCATCACCACCGACGCCACATCGGGCCGATGGAAGATTGCGTTCAACAAAAACAAGTTCCTCGACGAGGAAGGACGCATCAACCAGAACCCCTACTACTCGGAGTGGAACTCGGTGATCTTGCGCGAGGTGGGTGGCAAATGGGCCATGACGAGCGTCACGCCCAACGCCGCACCGCAGCAATGGGGCATCACGACCGACAAGGTGATTAAGCGTGTGGACGCCGACCTGAAGGACAGCTACGTGTTTACCGTGGTCGACGTGGACGAGGACGATCTCGCAACGGGCATCAGCACTCCCACAACGAGCAACGACGCCAACGCCAACGCCGCCATCTACGACCTCTTTGGCCGCAAGGTGGAGAAGCCCGCCCAGCATGGTGTTTACATCAAGGGTGGCAAGAAGTTTGTGAAGTAACGCAACCCACATACCTACTATTCCTACAAGAGGGTGTGTCAAAATTCACACCCTCTTTTAAAATATCACAAAGCCCGAAC
>ERZ1026888.1093-NODE-1093-length-12767-cov-5.181167_pt1 | contig 12767 bp, 19 predicted proteins | sample MGYA00380174_ERZ1026888 | MGnify/ENA primary metagenome ERZ1026888 (study PRJEB33269, sample SAMEA4719810) | human gut metagenome | biome: human-associated habitat; feature: organic feature; material: feces | place: Cameroon | collected 2013-10 ...
CTGTGAAATAATAAAAAGGGAAGAAGATAATTTTACTTATCTCCTTCCCATAAAATTCTCTTCATAGAGATTTAATTTTTATTTTAATATATTTAAAGGCTGTTGCCCAAATTCTTTAAAATCAGAAAGTACCCCATACTAAATCAACAGAAACAGCATCTGTTGCCGCTTTAAAAGTAAGTGAGTCAGACGTTATCTTAACAAACTTTTTCTAAGCCGTGCCAGCTTTATTAGTTAAAGAAGAATTAACTGACAGAGTCTTGCCAGCATCAGCAACATTCGTCGAAACAGCGTAAGTTAACTTATCTGTATTTAAAGTAATAGTCTGATTTTCAAAGCCTGTTACACGACCATATACATCAACTTTAGCTTTAGCTACTGTAAATGTTTGTGTATCTCCGCCAGAAAGTGGGGAATAAGATACGTTATTGTCACTATCAGAATCTTTTTTCGTCACTGTAGCCAACTTTAAATCGACAACGGGCTGATCCGCACGCGTATTAGTCATTGAAACAACAAGAGTCTCATCATTAGTCGTAAATTGCAAGCTACCTGTTACAACCTGACTGCTATTCTTTAAAGAAACTGTCTTAGTCTTGGCATCTGAACCAAAGGTATAAGTAGTATCTTTATCTGCAGGAAGTTCAATAGTCGTTGCTGGCCCCTATCCAGTAATATGACCATATTCATCATAATTAATTGTTGGTATGGTGAATTGACGATTACTGTCCAATCCTGTACCCTTAGCAGCTCCAGCAGTAACAGTATTTGTATGACCAATGCTTAATCCGCCATTATTTATAACACTAATACCATCAGTGCCCTTAACCACAATTGTACCCTTAGTATTGCCACTAATTTCATTATTTAATTGAATCGTGGTGCCATTAAGCGACATATTATAGGTAGTGTCAATATCGTCACCAGAAGGAATAACTTCCCACTTAGTTATATCGCCCGCGGTACCAGTCGCTACATCAGCACCATTATAAATGATTAAATCGCCAGTATCGACTTGGATAGCATCATCGCCAGAACCTATAGCAAAGCTCTCCGCTGCCTTATAAGTATCGCCTTTCTGGGGGCCTGTAATTTGACCGAACGCGCTATTAGTTACCGTTCCGCAATAAGTCATAGCATTCATTTCGGCCTTAGCGTTTTTAATTAACGTATCAACTTTATTAGATGAATAAAACGCACCAAGATCTTCTTGATTATAAACAGTCTTCTCAGCACCATCAACAGTAATTTTATGATATAAGACCGCATCTGAAACAACAGGGGTTTCTATAGTTGTATGCTCGTCTTTCATTGTGACTGTTATCTTACCACTATTATCTGCAGTAACGGCACTAACTTTTGTATCTTTATCTCTGGGTAAAGCAACATTTTTTGTTCCAACAGCAGTAACATGACCATATTCATTTACTGATACAATAGGCATTGATAATGTTACATTACCAGATTTATCTGCTGTCGCATCAGTCGGAATATAAGAAGCCTTTGATGTTAAAGTTGTCGCATGAGCCAGTTTAATAGAGCCATTTTTGCCGGCAGTATTACTCTCAACTGTTAAGACATTACCATCAACCTCAACGGCAAAACTACCCTCTGTCAGTCCATTTTGATTCTGTAAAGCGGCCTTTGCCCCAGTAGTATTGGTAGTAGTATTTAATGAATAAGTGGTATCAGCACCAGAAATCGTAATCTTATTACTACCATCAGTGGAAACCGACACGCTACCTCCGCCTGCAAGCTCAACTTTCGCGGCCGCATTGGCGCCGACGCCGCTATTTTTTAAATAGACTTTACTATCGCTCTTTTCGGCCTCTATACCCACATCAGTATGGGTGGTAATCTGGCCTAAATCCGCGGCTGAAATTGTAATTTTTCCGCTGACTTCAGATGGAGCGCCTTCATTATTTCCTTTTAAATCTTTTTGAGCCTGCGTAATTTTAACGTCATAAACAAGTTGCTTACCTTTTTCAGTCTCGGTTGTATTTTTTGCTACACTGACACTTTTAACATATGTATCATGGTCATCATTATGATCGGGGTTAATCTGTACCCATTTACCTTCAGAATAAGTGCAAAGGATATTCTCGGCCTTCGCATAATAGAATTGACCTTCAGAACATAAACCGGGAGCATAACTAGAGCTAGATTTATTAGAAAGAGCCTCAATCGCTGCCCAATTGGGATAAGTAATTACGCTTTGGCTAACCAAATCGGCTTTGTTATTGCCTGTACCTACATATAAACGATGGCTATCGGTTGTTAGATAAAAGCAACCATCTTGGTAAGTTGTAAGATTATTAAAACCGGTTTGAGTGCCGCGTTTAAACATTACATTTGCCATTCATTTTTCCTCCTTTATTCTTGTACCGTATCCATGTCTGACCACTTCATGCGGCCATCCAAATCATTTAGAATAGAAACAATTGTATCTCCCTCTGCGTAACGAGTAAACTTTGTAATGTCACCCACAGTATTCTGTAAACCAGTCACTTTGGTTTCAATATTAGTCACACGCTGAATAAGAGCTTGAGTACCTGTCTCATCTTTAGTAATCCAGTCAGCAATTTCCTTCAAAGTGTCGAGTGCCGCTGGAGCGTCTTTAATTAAATTATCATACTTAGTTTCTATGCTGCCGACTCGAGTTTCTAAGCCGTCAACTTTGCCCAAAGTAGTAAGTTGCTCATCAGAAAGTGGGGCGGCCCACATACCGTCGCCGCGCAAGTACTTATCTTGCTCTCCTGCGGCGGGCGCCGGCACGAGTCCAGAAGTACCAACTGTATCGGCGGTAGCTCCGGTCATAACCTCTATCTGTATCTCTTCAGGAGTCTTATTTACCCACTTCTTAGTCGAAGCATCGTAGGTGAGTATTTGTTTATCTTGAACATTACTAATTAAAACGTTGGCCAAATCATTGATATCTGTGACGGTAGCAGTAGAACCGTTACCGCCTCCAATCAATTTATTGCCTAAATATAAGGAGCCTTTAGTCTGATCTTCAGAATCATAAATAAAATACAGGGTATCAATATCTTTTATTTCGATTTTATCAAAAGCAGCCTTAGTACCGCGTAAAAATCTCACATAACCCGGTAATGCATTCGGCATTTAACATCTCTCCTTTCAAAAAAATATGAAAATGTGAGTGAGCAAATTTTTTACTTTTGCCCACTCACAAACTTCTTACTTATTCATTACTTAGCATCTATACCTAATATATTATGATAGCTTTTATATAACCAACCATTATTTTCACTCTATTTAATATATGGAGTACAACGTGTTAAAGAAGTACCAGAATCATTGTCTTTAACATATATATAATACTGACCAATTTTGCCATCAGGTTCCTTAATATAAGCAAATCCATTAGTGTCACCAGCCTTAAGACTAATTACACTTTGTTTTTTGTCAGTATCAGTGCCAGTATAATTATTACATAGGGCTTCGGCTTCTTGAATAAATAAATCTTTTAAAGACATATAAGATTTACCATTAAATTCCCAGCCAGTAAAACCGTTTAATAAAGTAGCAACATTATCATAATCACTATTGCTGATTTCTAGCCAGCTTCCACCAGATTTATAAAAAATATACGGCGTCTAGTTAACCCAATAAACCCTTAATGGAATTTTTACCTTATCTCCACCTATGATTTTATTGTTGCTAAGTTTGTGCCCTTTCTCAAAATATAACACAATATTTTGTTCTAAATCAGAAGAGGGAATAGTTAATACCACGCCATATTCATTTGAGGGTGGCATTGGAGAAAATTGGCTAAAGTCACAAGTACCACCCTAATTTAGCTATTGCCATTTATCAACTGGAATATAACGTAATCCAGTACCTATAGGTAAAGGAGAAGTAACTTCCTCGCCTCTTTCAAAATAAGAGCCACATGAGTTGAGTCCCTCAAGGAATTCCTTTTCTTTATAAGAATTTTGTAGACTAGAAGTACGTTTCTTCAATTCATTTTCATTGACTATGCCTATTAGCAACCTCTCACCTTTTGACGTGAAACAAGTCCTAATAGTAGCGTTGCTACTACTGACTAACCAGCGTTTCATTATCCCATTAACTTGCCCATATAATGCATTTTTATTAAGTGCCCAATCAAAGGTCTTTATATTAATTTTATATACAGGAAAAGTAAGCTTAATAGCACGTGGATGTTGTTTATCAGCTAACAGAGAGGCAGCCGATGGCATTGCTTTATAAAGCGTCCAGCTATTTTCAATAGTGGCATCACGAAACTCTGTAAAACCATAATAATCTCTTAACTGTTCCCAAGTATACTCCGCATTGATTTTAAACAAATCGAGCGCTGTATCACCGATAAAAGTAATCGGTACTTCATAACATGTTGAATCACGGGAATAAAGTTTTCCTTCAGTGCCTCGTCCCACAAAATGATAGTAATATGCCTGCTAGATTTCAGACCTTCCTGTTCCTAATTTATAACTGTCGTCTCCAGAATCTATACGATTTTTTAAGCTACCTCCCAACATATGCCATTTGTTATTTTGCATAACGTATGGAATAGATTTTTCTCCGACCTCTGGCTTATCAATCCAAAAACCTACTCCAAAACTATCAGAATCACCAACCTTCTTTTCTGTTGGTACTTCTAAAGCATACTAAGTACTATTTAATAGATAATGATTTGATATATCATATTTTTTAAGCCCAAGATCGAGCGCCGGTCCACCTATAGGATATAAGTCTAAACCATTCTAAATTGAATAATTGCTACCTTCAAAGTAATATTTCTAACCAGACATATCACGCTTTTTCACGGTCTTTAAATCCGCGGGCGTTGTACACCAACCATAAACCATGTAATGATATTTATTAATTAAGGCTGACTCTAACCCCTAACTATCAAGTTTCTATTGTCCTGGAGCAACGTCCTATTGATTACCAGTAAATTTATTATCAAACCAATGGTATCTAATACCATATGTAATTACATCTGCTTCAATCGTTAAAGACGGATATCCAACATTAAAATTGTATTCAAAGCTACTCGACCTTTCGGAGCTAAAGAAAACTATATAAATTTTTTCACCGGTTAAAGATAAATCATTAAAATCATAAATTAATTCTCTTGCTGAAGGACTGGTCTAGACCCCTCCCGATGTTCCTCTATACATTCCCCAGCTGGCTTGATTTACCCAACCTGCAGGAGTATCATTAGATGGAGATTGGCTACTATCTATAATATAAGCCTCATGGAAACCAGAATTTGAGTTTATTCCCTACCCATAGACAGTAAGCGACATGGATGTTATTTTCTAAACAGTTTGTCCATTAATAACACTCGGGAGCTATAAACGCATAAGCCATACAAACTCACCACTGCTATTGCGCCCATAATAACCGGCTTTTCCATTATTCTGATAAGAGTTAAAATAACCCCAATTATTGCCGATTACACCACACCAGTGATCGTAATTAAAACCCGACATTAAAGGGAAATTATCATAAGTTATACTTACTCCCATAACTTATACCCCCTTAATTTCCCGCCACTTTCACAAAGAAAATAGTATTTTTTGGTAAGTTACTATATTTATCAGGAACCTATATTATATTAGCACCAGGAGTATCTCCGTTACGTGTAATCTCTTCAGGAGTTAAAATATAAGGTGTGCCTCCTTGAGATACAAGACACTTCACCTCATTATATCGGACAGCATCTTGATCGACCCTTGGAGACAGTCCCACTTTCAAGCTATCTGCTGTAACATGAGTCATGGTAATACCGTCATTTTTATTAAGACCAATATACTCACCGCCACCATACAAAAGAAGAGAACCTACACCTTCTGCATCACTGCTGCCTGTTAGAAAAGCATCAGCCTCCGCACCTGCCCATCTAATTGTTGCGGCGTTTGTCATCGTGCCGCCAGTAAGACGTAGAAAATCATCACTAATCTTCGTCTAGCCTGGATCTTCTGTTATATTAAGATAATTTAATGCCCAAGCTGTTTTGCTAGCATTACTTAGAGCTTTCCAATCAAGACTACCTAATACACCAATGACACCATCTGCTTCAAGTGTGCGGCCGCCAGCTTTGATGTTGCTAACAAGGGCGTTTGTACCCTGTACTGTCTAGGCGCGGTTTGTCTGACCATACATTAAATTATTCATAGATGCAACGGTCTCGCCTAGTACCGGAAGATTAATCTTAACATCATGCTCTATTGGAGCGCCAACTTTCGTATAGTCACGAGGACCGGTCGCAGAAATACTAATCGTATTGTCAGTAGAGTTTGTAGAAGTTGGAATATAACCCTTAAATGTAGTATTATTAACATCAAAAAGCTCTTCGTTAATATTAACTGTGTTCGTACGGAATGTTGGAGTAACAGCGTCTAATATAGCTACTTGCTCATAATCGACGCCTTCACTGGTTGCGACTTTACGGAACACCTTATTAATTGTCAAAGACTTGCCTTTAACACCTGCTTTTCTACTGAGAGCATAACGCCCAATTAATACCCCATCGCCTTCGGCATACGATTTTCGCTTATTTTCATCAGACAGCTCATCACTATCATAAGTCTTATCGAAAAAATATAAACTGCTTACATCATTGGGGATAATTTGATTACCATATATATTACTCATATAGTTGAACCCCCTGTCTCATAAATTACATCCATAATTAAATATGCTGTACTACTGTCACCTTCGAAATAGCGCAACAAAGTATTTTCGATTAAATCTATTTTACCCACAATTGAGCCAGATGCTTCAACATCTAACTCAAATATGCCAGAAGGGCCAATTATAATATTAGATAATGGAGAATCATTTATAGAAAACTCCACTCCCGGTATAGTCTATATTCCAATTCGTTTGATGCCAGAAGTTGGCATATCTTCAAAATTAATTGATTTAATAGTTCCATTTTCCCAGTGAAAAGAAATATTACTGCTATTGCGTATACCACCGCCATTAGTGTCAGTCACTATTGCTGTATCAGAACTGGGAATTTGCATTAATCTATATTGTTTAACTGCTAATGACATACCTCTTCCTCCTTTAATAAATATTATCTATAATATTCGTGGCGGTAATAGACATTGTACCATTATAAGTAAGAGGAATAGTTAATTTAGAAACTAAATATTCTCCATTTATGCCACGAGTAGAATCAACAACCTAAATCTTAGTATTTACATCTAAATAATAAATTGGAACAGAAGTAAATGTTGCTGACTCTGTAATAAAAGCCGATTCATTTAACATTGCAGTGAGGGCCTCTTTTGCGCTCTTTCCGGTAGAAGCAATAGTAAAATAATCCTACATACTCCTATTGATTGTTAAATATGTATAACCTGTCATTGTCCTATCAAGTAATTCATCAGGGAATACAAGAAGAACGTTTGGAGCCTCCTCATAATATATAGATTTTACTGTTGAGTCATTAACAGCTTTTGGCCTATCACCCATATTTTGGACAGAAAAACGAGCCAATTCTCCAGAGTCACAAAAGTCAAGCCAAAAATTAATAGCCGTAGGATTATCCTTTACATCAATATGCCACCGGCCATCAGAGATAGATTTTTCAACATTTCTATAATAGCGCTAATTGGCATCATATCCTTCTTCGGCAGAAAGATGATAATAGTCTCCGTTCTTAGCCACATATAACTCACTTTTCATCGAAGCAAAACTTTTTTCTGTAACCGAGGCTTGCTCCATGACCCACTAATTTTCAGGCTTATATATCTAACGCCAAAAAGCCTGCATATCAGAATATAACATCTCATAACCGGTATAACCAGTCGGATAGTATACAGGATTTGCGGCGCCCACTCTGTAGAGGAAATCATCGTCAGTATTGTACTCATAATAATCGAGCGCCATTTGATATATTAATTCACGCCAATCTACTGGATCCTTACCCTCTGTATAAGAAGTATAATAAGTCTAACCGTCACGAATAGAAGTATATTTAACAGGTTTCTCAGAAAATAAAAAACGATAATGCACTGGAAGAGATTTGCCATCAACAGCATCTCTAGTTCCCCATACTGAAAAATCATTCTTTAATTTTGTAATTTGCGGAGTAATAGACATTTGAGTAAATAACTCACTATTTTGAAAGTTATATGAAGCTAATTCATTCATTAAAGCATAATTAAAAATTACACCGTCTTTTAATTTTTCAGTACCTTTTAAATATTCGTGAGTAGAAACTAAACCCGTAGAAGAAGTCTAAACAATAGAGCGCTTTTTCTAAAACACAAAATGACCATCAAGATCATAAAAATACTCAAAATTGCCGAATATCTTAGTAATATTATCAAGTACTCCCGTAACCGCCGAACCAACCGCCGCGGTTAGCTCACCGGGATAAGTTAACAATGTCTAATGATAACCAATTAAACTGCCGTAATCAAATTTTAATAAATATCCGTATTCTTTATTATTATATACATTAGGTAAACCAATAAGAGAAAAACCCGCATTATCAAATGACTCAGAATCTGTGCTTAGAGTATTTAATGAAGCAAATTTAAAAGAAGAATCATCAGACAATAAAGTATATAAAGGTACTGATTCATAATCCCCAGTACTTTCATCAGTAATTTTACGAATTGAGGTTTCATCATCAAGAATCAACTATTCGATTTCATGTGTTGCTTTAGACATAACCATAAATAAGGTCTAGTCACCACGATATTCCCATAGCTCAACACCATACTACTCAATGTCATTAATTAAAATATTATTATATGGTTCATTACCATATACATGAACTAGCTCTCGAATTATATCGCCAATCCATATTTTTTCCTTATTAGAAACTACAATTCGTTTATAATAAGAACGATCTCCCATAAAAATATTACCAGTATCTAATTTATATTCGCCGTCTTTGTCTAAATAATAATATTTACCGGCACGATATAAAGCAGCATCTACTTGAGGCTATTCTTCATATTCATAAGAAATATTTTCCACCTGTCCAAAGTCGGTAGATAAAGCAGTTAGTGCGCCACCAATATCGCCATTTAATAGACACATCTTATCCTTGCCTTGCAAATTTATAGTATATCCCGAAGCAGAAATAGAAGATGAATAGCTGGTGCATACAAAAATGCCTTGTTTAAACCATATTATGCGCGGCCGGGTGCTATAGAGAGAGGCTGGGTTGCCGTAATAAGGATTCTCTAGCCCCACCTCAAAGGAAAATTTACTGTGAAGTCCCCAACTATATGCCGAAGTATCAATAACCGATGCCACCATAGAAAAAGAACAGGTGCGTCGAACCGCCGAGGCTCCATCAACATTAATGGAGCCTGACGTAATCTTACCCTCAATAGCTTCTATAGGCGATTCATCAAAATTTAAAAGAGTTACCCGAGCATATACAGTACGAGTCGTTGCGCTATCCAAAGCATATAAAAAATCATAATCATTCATCATCTTTTGCTCGCCTCTCTTCTACTACCTTAAAATATGCGTTCTTAGCATAATTATATTTACGCTCAAGAACAATCTTATTAACATACCAATCTAAATAACTATCAGCTGTGGCTTTGCGGCTGATAGATTCATCGCGGCTCGCTAATAGGCTTTCTTGCGCCGACTAGTAGGCCTGCCGCAAGCTTATTAACTCTGTATCCAATTTATTCATTTCATCCACGAAACTATTCTCGGCCATTTCATAACCGGCTTCCATATATACTGCGGCACCAATTGAAATAGTCTTAATTCGTAAGTCTCCACCAGAAATTTCTACGGGATGTTGTGGTGCAACAGAGAATTTCTGCACACTCTCATTACTATATGTAATTACTACATCATATAAAGAATCATCCTTAAAATAATCAATAGGTAATAAAAATGATTCTTTCTCCTGCCACTACCAACGGTGGAAGGTATAATCAGATTCATTCTGGGGTTTATAAAAATACCCCAAATCAAAAGCCTACATCTTAATTCCCAAGTCTGTTTCTCGCGGAATATACCAAGGCAGATTATCGCTTGTGAAATAATAAATTGGTAAACGAGAAATATAAGGGAAAGATTCGAAGTTTGTATATCCCTAATTATTAATGACAGGCCGTTCAATATTATTAAGTGCCTATATCCAATTTTTACTGTCAGAAAATATCAAATTTATTCTATCAGAAGATATTTTAATATGTTCTAATGGACGCGGTAAGAAACGTAAATACCGAATAGCAGAAATATACTCTTTTTTATTAGTGCCAGAAGCTGAGGTTCCATTCACCATTCCCGGCGAAAGAATTAATGGAGTATAAGTATCTCTAAAATTCTTTAATTCTTGGTGACCAATTACTGTATCTATTGGTAATTGCTCTACTGTAGCTTCTGTAATTTCATCAAAATCCGACGCTGTATAAGACTCGTAGGCCACGGTAATAGCACCACTGGTCGGAGCAGAATCATCTGTGGGGAGTTTAATAGATGAGAATGAAGAACCAAAAGGCACCTCATACATACCCGTCGCCCCAATCATAATTTTTTCGTCGTCTATAAGCACAGTAGAACCGGCCGGCGCATGATCTATAGAAATACTCAAAATAGCACTACCCAACTCGGTAAAGAGATTTTTGCCTTTTTGGGTATCCGGAGTTATATTAACCGAAGCATAAGAAACCACTTTATTTACAGCCTCATTGCCTCCTGAAATAATCCCATAAGAAAGGAGAGTATTATAATCACATTCACCGATCTCATAAGCCGTACAGGAAAACGTGTGTAACATACGACCCAAAGTATCTTCAGGAGTTAAAGAAGTATTCATCAAACGAACTAAATAATTACCCTCAGTAGGTGAGCGGAAAAGTTTCGGTTTACCGTCTGTCAAGAAATCTAAAACTTCCATTTTAAATTGCCGTTCGGCACGAATATTTTCATCAGATAAATCCGTTAATGAATATGAATCGGCTGAACCACCACTCACTGTAGATTCGCGCTTAGGCGCAGGCTTAGAAGGCTCTAAATTAAAGCACTCATTCTCTAATCGAGAAATCAAACCGGAAATAGGGAACTCTTTATATGAGACAGACCCGTTGCGAAAAATAAAAGGAAACTTGCCGCCAATAGTATCAGTTTTGGTTTCCAACACATCTTTCTTAAAAGAGGATATCTTCGGATTGTAACGGATTCTTAACTACCGCTTTCCATCATAAAGAAACGCGTCTTCAAAACTAGCGGATATCTCTGTCGGCCTATTCTGCGCGGCGGCTTGCTCTGCGGGGCTCGTAGGCACCGGCCCCAATTTTGCTGATACAGGTAATGAATAAACCCCCGCATTATTAATACGTTCAATTATATATTCATACTTAATACCATGCTCTATGGTATAATCATTATAAGGATTCTTAATAGACAGATCATAAGCTAAATTAATTTTCTTTAATTTTTCTTTTATCTAGACTCCGTCTTTTTTATAAGTCCGTGATAATAAATAAGTACCAACACGATCAGTCTTGCTATTACTATTATCTAGCTCTAAGGCAATATATCCGTAATCCGAATGCGGCGTAGCATAAAACTAAATATCATCAAGCGGCACCATAGCACGTCTAATTATATTATATACCGGCGAAGTAAGGGTCATATTATTCGTCGTTTTCACAACATACTAAGCCGTGTATAATTTGTCTTTATCCATCTAAACTTTCGTAGAAAATAGATCGGAACTACGAATAGATTGTCCAATAGTCGTTGAAGAAACTGTATCTGAATTACTATTGTGTATACTATCGGTTACAGAATCTACTATTTTACCGTTCTCGTCACGTAAATAGAAGCTATAATATTTTACGCGTTCTGTCGGATCTGATGAAGAATATTCGCCCACATAATCTGTCTACTAGGCAGCAGTACTATAAGATTTCAATCCCTGAATCTCCACCGTTGGGACTGAGGTATATTTCACCATAGCTGCTGTTGAAAAATATCCAACAATTGGATATAATTCACTTGTACTAGTTGAAATTTCTTGCCGGCAAACCCCAATCGCACGTGTCATTTTATCAACAATCAAAGCCTTAATATTACGAAATCCATCTACAGTCTTGGGATCATAATTTTGCGGATAAGAAACGTGCTAATTATAATATTCCTTACCTCGTAACACCACTGTATTATTATCGCAATCCTTAAAAATATCCAATTCGACTCGGTTATTATACAAATTACCTTTAGACAGTACTTCAAATATAGAACGATATGTGTTTGCTTCAAGATTCGCTTGATTAACCGTTTCTATATCAATAGAGGTAAAACTCGATTTTAAAGCTGCGTAATGAGAGGCGAAATTTTCATCTGTAAGCCCTGTAGAATATACATTCATTGCATCTTGAATCTTATCTATTTGTGCCTTTACTGAATCAGGATTTAAGTTTATTTGAGCGGCATTTTTTAACTCAGTCACAATCTTCTGCTAAAGTGTTTGTAAACAGACTTGCGTCCAATAATTCGACCAATCATCATCATTAGAAACACTATATTGCCGCAATAAAACTTCATCAGGATCTAAATAAAATTTTATATAATTCTATAAAGCCTGACGATATAAACTTTTTAATGCCTATATAGATTCTTCAACCGTATTTGAGGTCGGAGCTAAATTCTTAACTTTCTATAATAAAACTTCTTGCTCAGTTACCGCCACTCTTTCGGATGAATATCCCTGCGGCAAATAAGCTATCTACAATTTATAATATTGCCCTACATTTAATTTATTTACTTGTTCC
>ERZ1026888.1095-NODE-1095-length-12737-cov-6.363665_pt1 | contig 12737 bp, 10 predicted proteins | sample MGYA00380174_ERZ1026888 | MGnify/ENA primary metagenome ERZ1026888 (study PRJEB33269, sample SAMEA4719810) | human gut metagenome | biome: human-associated habitat; feature: organic feature; material: feces | place: Cameroon | collected 2013-10 ...
ATATCGAAAACATTAAACAATTTGTAAAATTAGAGCTTTCTGGTTGGGAAAAACACGAATTATATGGACTTATAATTATTGCTTCTACAATTCTTTTTAACGCACTAATATTAAATGACAGTATCGTTGCAATAATATCTGCAATTTGTGGGATATTATATACAATACTCGCAGGTAAGGGCAAAATATCTTGTTACTTGTTTGGACTGACAGGAACTTGTTTTTATAGTTACCTAGCTTTTAAAAATGCGTTATTTGGCAATCTATTGTTATATATGGGATATTATTTACCAATGCAAATTATTGGTATTTTTCAATGGAAAAAACATCTAAAAAAATCTAATAACGAAATTATTAAAACTAAACTTTCAAAAATAGAGCTAAAAAAACTTTTTGTAATCACTTTATTATCGGTTTTCTGTTTCATTGGAGTTTTACATACTTTCAAAGATAGCCACCCTATAATTGATGGTATAACAACAATTCTTTCATTATTAGGAATGTATTTAACCGTAAAACGAGCAATTGAACAATGGATTATTTGGACAATCGTAAACTTTTTATCAATCATTATGTGGGTCTGTGTCGCAACTTCAGGACAAAAAGTTTATTCAACAATTATAATGTGGTGTGTATATTTCGTTTTAGGACTTTATTTTTATTACAAATGGAATAAAGAAATAAGACAAACCTAACTATTTTAAAATATTAAGAAATATGTCAAATTTGGTTCAAATCATGTCATAGCCTGACTTTTTCGTTGACTTTTTCGAATAAATCCTTAAAAAAATATTGAGTAACTAGCACAAATGAAGGATTTGTTATGTATATCATTAATTTTATTAGAATTTTATCCGATTACTATAGAAAATGTAAACGAGTTTAACTAAAAGAGTGAGGTAAAATATGTTATCAAATGGAACAGGATTTTATCCAAGATATGACTTGCAAGGTCGTATTCAACATACAAAAATGGACCCAGGGTTTGGAAATATGCCAAGTGCAAGAATTGGCAGAGTAGAAACTCCTGAAACAACAGATTTCAAATCAGTAATGTCAGGTTTAGTCGAAAAATTTAACTCAGATTTGAATGCTCCTGACGGTATGTTGAAAGATGTTATGGCTGGTAATGATGACGTTGATATCCATGATGTTATGACTGCAATGGCAAAAGCAGAAATAAATGTTAACGTAGCAACTCAATTTACTGGTAAAATCATACAAACATATGATAAAATTATGCAACTTCAAGTATAGTATAATATAGTAACAGTAGTGTGTACCAAACTAAATAAATAATAGCGTTAGGGTGTTATCAATATGGATTTTAAGCAGTTATTACAAGATAAAAAAGTTTTAATAGGAATTGCAGTTGCAGCTGTAGTCCTTGTAGCTCTATTGGTTACCGTAGCTATTGTTTCTACCTCAAACAAAGGTGCTGGCGGTAAAGTTGTTCAAGAAAAAGTTATCAAAGACCCACTAGATTTATTAACAACAGATAATTTAGGTAAAGCTATCGAAATACAAGCCCTACTAGCTAGAGAAGGTATCACTGCTAATAGAAAACTTGATGGTACAAAATCAACAATTTTCTTAAAAGATTACACTCAAACACAAAGAGATAGAGCTCTTTTAGCTATTGTAAAAAGTGGTTTAATGGACCAAAATGTCGGACTAGAAATGTTCGACAAAGGTGATTTCACATCTACTAAAGAAGATAAAAGAATTCGTTTAGTAAGAGCGATTGATGGTGAATTGGCAAGATTAATCCGTAAAATTCCACCTATTCAAAATGCATCAGTTTTTGTTTCAATTCCTGAACAAACAATGTTCTCATCAACACAAAAACCTGTTACGGCAACAGTTCAACTTGATATGCCTTCAGGTGAAAAACTTGATAATTTCAAAGTAAAAGCGATTACAAACTTACTTATCGGTTCTGTATCAGGTTTGACTCCTGAAAACTTATCAATAACAGACACAAACGGTAATGTTTATAACAATATCCTTGACGCAACTTCTCAAGACGAAGAAAAACTTCACGAAAAAGATAAATATATGTTGCAAAAGGTTAATACACAATTAGACAGATTGGTTGGTAAAGGTAACTATACAGCAACTGTTAGTACATTCTTAAAACAATCTCCTACAGAAAAATTCACAACTTGGTATGATCCAAACCAAAAAGCATCAATATCAGAACAAACCTTCTCAGAAGGTTTAGGTGACCAAACGAATGATAGTAGCAAAAATACTAACGCAGTTAGTGTATATCTTCCAAACGGTTTACCTGGAGGTGGTGCAAATTCAAACCAAAACAGAAACTATTCAAGAACTGCAAAAGAAACTCAATATGGCGTATCTAAAATTCAAACAAACGAATATATGAACCCTGGAGTTATAGAAGATATTTCTATTGCAGTAACTATGGATAAAGCTGCGTTACCACCTGATTTAACAATAGATGATTTAAAAGAACTTGTTGCACATTCTGCAAGTCCAAAAGCAAGACCTGAAAATGTTTCTATCGTATTCAACGATTCAAATGACCCTTATCTTGCATCAGATAACCCAGAAAAACTTCCAAAACCAGATGAAACAGGTAATCCTTGGTGGTTAGCAATAGCAATGGTTGCAGCAAGCTTGTTCTTAGGACATAGAGCCGTCACTCAAAGATTAAAGAAAATGAGAGAAAAACAAGAAGTTGAAATGGAAGCTCTAAGAGGTAAAACAGTAGAACAAGAACAACAATTAAGAGATGTTGGACAAAAAGCAGATGCACTTGTAGAGCAGCAACAACAATTACAACGTAGTATGCTTGAACAACAAGAACAAACCCAATTACAAATACAACAAGCAAGAATGCCTGTTGACTACACACCTCTAAAAAATGCTTTAGCAGAAATAAAATCAGAATTTGATATGGCTGATGAAGATTTCGCTGGAGAAAAAATTAAGAGTTGGATAGAACAAGGTTAACAAAAACCTTATGTAAATGGGGCGAGGTAAATTAGAAAAGGGAAATGTATAAATGCCAATAGAAGGGTTTGATTATAAAGAATTTGCAGAGATGATGTCCTCTCAAGCAGGGGAATTAATCCCTAAAGAATTTAACGACATGCAAAAAAATTATGTTGTTAAAACTCTTTCTAATTTCACTCTTTTAGCTGGTGAAGCTATCGCTAATGATGAGGCATTAGGATTCAATGCTGACCAAGCGATATTTGTAACTCAAATTATTGCCGAATGGGCGTTCCACAAATCTATAGACCTTGTACATTCAGGAATATTGCCAGAGCATTGGGACGGCATTATGCAAAAAATAGCCTTCACAATTTTTGAAGTTGCAAAACAGGCTATAATGAAAAATGTTCCACAAGACCAAATTTTACAATTAATTGAACATCACGTTAATAAATCTTACAAAGATGCAATTGATAATTTGGAAAAACGAGGAGTTATTTCTGCTGAAATTTCTCAAAAAGCAATGAGCCAATCAAACATTGATGACATGGCAGCACAAGCTGCTCAAGCAGAAGCTGAACAAAAAGCAGCAATAGAGGCAGCTGCACAACAAGATACTGCTCAACCTCAACAACCTGTGGCTCAAGCACCTATTCCAACAAATCAAACGGCATTACCTGCAAAACCTATGGAAAAGGCTTTGAAATTAATGTCTGTAGCTTTGGTTTTAAAAATATTACCTCAAGATAGAGTTGATGCAATCCTAGAAAAATTTGCGCCTCAAGATGTTGAAACCATTCAAACTTATATGAAGGTCGAAAATTTAGAGGCTGGACTTGATATGAGTTACACCCTAAAATGTCTTGAGAACATAAAAGAATTTTTACCAAGACGCAAGAGTCCTAGTCAAGAATCCATAATTAGACAATTAAACAAAATTTTTGATACTCACCCACTAGACGAGATTGAAAAATTATTCAAATCAGAACGTCCATTCTTGAAGCGATTTATCGCAAAAGCTTATGAGGGAGATTATTACCCAATTCCAACAAGAGTTGCAGGAATTGTTGTTCAATATGTCAAAAATAGTGTACAATAAATATTATGATTATAAAGAAGAATAGTTTTCAGAAGAAAATAGCAGCTAAACAAGCGCAACAAAGAGCAGAGGAGGAGGCTCAAAAGGTTGCGGAGGCTCAAGCTGTTCAAGTTCCTGAAGAAGATTCAAAAGAAGACGAAGAAGATATTGAACAAGCAGTTTTTGATATAGATAACATTGATTTTACTCAAAGAGAAGAACGCCGTACTGGAAACAGAAGACGTGGTTATAGAAGAATTGATGATAGAAACTTGATTTCAAGAGCTCAAGAAGAAGCTATACAAATAAAAAATGCTGCGTATCAGGAAGGATATAACGAAGGACTTGAAAAAGCAAAAACTGATTTGGTAGCTCTAAAATCTAACATTGGTGCATTTATGAGTGCCGAAAAAAAAGTTTTTGATGCAATTGCACCTGATATTATTGAAATAAGTCTTGATATTGCTCGTAAAATCATTAAACATGAAGTTCAAATAGATCCACAAATTGTAATTGATACAGTTATGGATATACTAAAAAATATACCTAAAAACGAACCACAAATAACAATAAAAGTTAATACAACTCAGGCTCAATATGTCAAAGATACATTACCTGAACAATTAACTTTGTTAGGTGTAGAATCTAAATTAAACATAGTTGCTGATGATAATATAACAGAAGGCAGTTGTGTAGTGCAAACAAACAATGGTGTAGTCGATGCCAGTATAGATGCACAAATTGATATTATACAAAAAGCATTGAAAGGGTCTTAATGGCAGCAGAAGCAGAACATAAACCAATAAGTGAAATATTTCTTGCTTGCTTTGTACTAACATTAATTCTTATTTTGTTAGTAGAGATGCCTTCGTGGGTTATCAATTTTTCAATCAGTTTGAACATAACCTTAGGTATTGTGCTTTTGATGATATCTTTGTATGTACAAAAGCCGTTAGAATTGGCAGCATTCCCATCAATTATTCTTTTAGGTACAATGTTCCGTCTGGTTTTATCAATTGCCTCAACTCGTTTGATTTTGGCAAAAGGTGAAGCTGGTGAAGTTATCCACGCATTCGGTACATTCGTAACTGGTGGTAACATGGTTGTAGGTGGTGTAATCTTCTTGATTATCACAGTTGTACAGTTTATGGTTATCACAAAAGGTGCTGAACGTATTGCTGAAGTTTCTGCCAGATTTGCCTTAGATGCGATGCCTGGTAAACAAATGACTATTGATGCCGACTTTAACGCAGGTTTGATATCTCCAGAAGAAGCCGTAAAAAAACGTGAAGACTTACAAAGAGAATCAAGTTTGTTCGGTTCAATGGACGGTGCTATGAAGTTCGTAAAAGGTGATACTATGGCAGGTATCATCATTGTTATTATCAACATCGTTGGTGGTTTGTTAATTGGTTGTTTGATGAACCAAATGCCACCTGCCGATGCTGTTTCTAAATATACAATTTTAACAATTGGTGACGGTTTGGCATCTCAAGTTCCATCACTATTGATGTCTATTGCAGCTGGTATCGTAATGACTCGTGCTTCAGCTGCTAGTGCATCTTTGGGTGCTGATTTGACAGAACAGATTATGAACAAACCTTATTCTTTGTTCTTTGCTGCAATGTTCTTGTTCTTAATTGCAATCACATCACCGATGACTGGTTTGCCGTTTATTCCATTCTTGATGTTCTCTATAGGTTTGGCCGTTGCTGGATTCTCTGTATTAATTAATGCTGACGTTCAATCTCAATTAGGTCAATTAGAAAATGTACGTCAAAACATGCAAGATTTGGTAAACCCAAACAAAATGTACGAGCGTTTGGGTGTGGACGTATTGAGCTTACAAGTTGGTGCAGGCTTGCTAGTTATTGCTGACCCTGATCAAGAAGGTCAATTACTTGCTAAAATTGCAGCTTTACGTCAACGTGTAACCGATGAATTAGGTTATATTTTGCCAAACATTCGTATTATGGATTCATCTGCACTTGAGGCTAATGAATACATGATTTCTATTCGTGGTAATACTGTTGCTACAGGTTATGTATATCCTGGTAAGTATATGGTTATTGCTGACCAATGGGACGCTGTTAAAAAATCTGTTCCTGATGATGCAATCATTGCTGTTGACCCTACTTACCAAACACAAGCTTATTGGGTTAATTCAGAAGATGCACAATCAGCAAGCAATGTTACTGCCGTTGATGCAACAGATGTTCTTGTTACTCACTTACAAGAATGTGTACGTAAACACGTAGACGAAGTTATGACAAAAACTGATGTTCTTAAACTTATGGAGCTTGTTCGTTCTCAAGACCCTACATTGGTTAACGACCTTGTTCCTGCAATCATTTCTACATCAGATTTACGTAAGATATTTGTAAACTTAATCAGAGAAAAAGTTTCTATCAAGGATATTATATTTGTATTTGAACGGCTTTGTGACTATGCAAGATTCTCTAAAGAACCTGACATTTTGTCAGAGCGTTTAAGAGCAGCATTAGGACGACAAATTTGTTTAACCAATGTTCAAGATGACAACGTATTATACGCATTAACTCTTTCTCCTGAATGGGAAAAAATCCTTGATGATAGTTGTCAAAGAACAGAATTAGGTACAATGTTCTTGTTAAACCCAATGCAAGTTCAAGATTTGATTGAATCAACTGCTATGACATTAATGAGAGCACACCAAAACATCGGTAAACAACCTGTTATTCTATGTTCTCCTAGAATCAGATTGCCATTATTCCAACTTTTAGAACGTCATATTCCAACCATTGTTGTAATTTCTTATTCTGAATTGATTACAGATATCAAAGTTGAAGCTGTTGATACTATTGGTGAAGGGGCAGCATAATAAATGCTAAAAAAGTTTTTATTATTTTTGATAAAGATTTATCAAAAAATCTCATCTTTAACACCTTCAAGATGTCGATTTTATCCAACTTGTTCTGAATACATGAAACAAGCAATTATAAAATATGGAATATTAAAGGGGGGTTGGCTTGGGATTAAAAGAATATGTCGTTGTCACCCATTAAATGAAGGTGGATACGACCCTGTCCCTTAGAATTAAATTAATTACCAAGTCATGTATTTATGACTCGGCAATTAATTGTCTGCTTACACTATACCTTCTCTAACTGCTTTTACCGCAGCTTGTACCCTATCATTTACACACATTTTTTGTAAAATAGAACATACGTGGGCTTTTGCAGTATGTACACTTACAATAAGTTCTTTTGCGATTTCTGTATTACTTTTGCCAGAAACAAGGTGACGCAAGACCTCATGTTCACGTTCTGTTAATGGAACTTGATTATCTTGATTAGATTTTGAATTTAACAAACTAAGTTTATCTTGTTTAGGGAAAGAACGCAAAACTTTTTCTGCAACTTCTGCATCTAACCAACATACACCATTGGCTACATCTCTAATAACATCAGCCAATTTTATAGGGTCAATATCTTTAAGGCAATACGCATTTGCACCAGCACTTAATACTGCGATAACTTCTTCTGCTCTATCATGTGATGTCAAGGCAATAACTTTTGTAGTTTTGTTTGTTTCTCTAAGCTTCATTATAGCTTCTATACCATTCATGCCTGGAAGCCCTAAATCCATCAATACAACATCAGGCTTTAGTTGTTCTATAATTCTAAGCCCACCCATAGCATTTTCATTTTCTCCAACAACATTTATATCTTCATTTTCGTTAAGGGCACATCTAAGACCTACACGAGTGAGTTTAAAATCTTCAATTATAACAACTTTAATTTCGCATGTTCCTATCATTATTAATTCTCCTTATCGACTTGACATGTAAATTAAATTATAATCATATATTATAGTACATTACCCGAATAGGTAAACTTTTTCTACAAAAAATTTAATAATAGCTAACAGTTTCAAATCCAATTGCGTGCAAACTCTCATAAGACTTGACTTTGACAGAAACAAAACTGTGGTTGATAAGTTTAAATTTTGTTTTTCCGATTTCCTTCATTTATGACAATTGTAAAGCATTTCATTGACTATGATGTATGCTTTGCATAAAATTTTCATGAGGAAATGAAGTGAATATCTTCAACTGTGCCGCAGCCGTAAAAGTCGGAACACTCAAAATTAACCAATGTTTCGAGTCAAAATATTGGTAAATGGTTAAATACAACCATAGAAGGATATGAAAGAAGGATATAGTGTCGTTAGCGATTTCAGCAGTTCAAGCATCAGGAGTGCGTTCGGGGTTATGCCCTCATGGGTTACCACCTGGAGCGTGTCCTATTTGTTCTGGCGGTATGGGGTCTAGCAAAGTCGTTACGGCTGATTTTTCTGCAAAACCTGGAGAAATGAGTTGGAATGAATGTGCTGCTATCGGAGCTTTTCTAAAATCAATCCAAAACGCAAGACTTGCAAGAGAAGCTGATTATCAAAATCAAATCATTGCAATGGCTCAATTCCAAAACAACATGACAAAAATGGCTCAAAACTTACAAACTTTTATCCAAAACATGAGCCAATCAGCATTAACTAGACCTCTTGCAATGGTTGCTCAAAATATTCTATTGCCAGTTGTTAAATTCATGAAAGATTTACCAGTTAATTTCTTACAAGCAACAGCAAACTTAGCTCAAAAATTAACTGATATTACAGATAAACTTACTGCAATATATGGGGAACTTAAAGCAGCAATGGATAAGAAGTTCTCTGATTTTGCTAAAAAAGTTAAGAAGAAAATTATATCTATATTTGAAATCTTTAGAGCCGAAAACGAAAGCTCTGAGGACGAACGAATTGAAGATTATCAAAAACAACTAAACAAATTACAGACACTATTAGAAAAAATAACCAACAGACCAACAAAATATAAGGAATTAAATCGTGAATATTAACCAAGATTTGGAATCTCAAAGAATACATAGAAACCAAACTCGAACACAAATCAAAACATCAAATCTCGTCAAAGAAGGAGTTCTTGTAAACTCAAATGTACCATTGAACGATTCATATAATTCAATGGTAATTGGAGATTCTGTTGAACTTCCCAACAAGCTTTATGAAAAATCAACAAAAAAAGAAAAAGGAATTCTTCCAATATGTGCTGCTACAACAGGAGTTATGGGTGCTATTGCTGGAGGAACTGCACTATTAGCAAAATCAGCAAAAGATAATATAAATGTTGATTTAGCACAAAAACTTCCTTCACTTACAAGAAATGTATGTATAAATGAAGAAATTAACCAAGCTATATATAGAATGGTTGCCTCTCCAAGTAAAAAAGCAACAAAAGCGACATTAGGGGTTGCAAGTTTGGCATCAATGGCTTTTATGGCAAAAACTTTTTGTGATGGATTTAGAGATGTTTGGGTTAAGAAAAAAGAAGCTGATATCCATAAAAACCTTCAAGAAAACCTTATTACAGTAGAAACTCAATCTTTTGCAGGCAAACTACAAATTAACAGAAACATGCTTTCTGAAAAAGCTAAAGAGTTTTCAAAAGTTCTTACAGAAAAACCTGAACCTGTAGAAACCTTCAAAAGACGTAATATAAGTTTTAGAGGACAGGAAAAAGATTTAGAGCCTAAGAAAAAACCTTCTAACTTTGTAAAAGGATTAGGCTATCTTGCTCTAGGTGTAGCCTCTTTAGGAACAATAGTCGGCTTAGGATATGTTTCTATTAAAAATGTTAGAAACAGTATAGATGCTATGAAAAAAGGACGAGAAAAAGTTAAAGAAGCTATTGGACTTGTCATTGAACAAATGAAAGAACATTCTCCTGACAAACTAGGTGAAGAAGGACACAAAGCCGCAAAAGAGTTAAATAGTAATAATATAAAAAATCTTTTAGTTTCTATAGATGCGACACCTCAAGAGGTTTCAGAAACCGCAGAAAAATTACATTGGCATAATAATGATGAGAAAAAATCTTTTATTGCAGATACTCTATTTGCTATCAAAAAATCTACAGAAAAAGCAAACAGTGCATTAGGAGGTTCAGGAGAAGATAGAAACACATTTTATTCTCACGTAAATGATTATACTGCATTTTTCTATAACTGGCTCATGGACTCATCAAACAAACAATTCAAAAGTTTATTTTTTGGAATAACAGGGGCTACAGCAGCTGCTTATGTCGGCAAAACATCTTGCGAAGCAATTAAAGATGTACAAGTAAAAAAATACAACGCAGATACAGAACTAGGACTCCAAAAACGTCTTGTTTCTACAGAGTTAAGGAATTTTAAATCTAAAAAAGAAGCATCTATACAACCTCTTTGTGACGAATTTTATAAACAAAAAGCAAATGGCAAACCTAATGAAGATTTAAAAATTGTTGCGGATAGCATACTTAATGAAATAAAAAATGGCGCTCCTTATGTTTATTCATAACATATTTATAACAAACGGTGAAACATGAATTATTCAACAACTTTTCAAACATTCAAACAAACAGCATATCAACCGATTCAACTACCAAACGAAAATCGAAATTATTCAATAGTCGATAAAAGAAAGGTAGACTTCTATGTAAAACAACGAGAAAAAGCTTTACCTCAATTAGAAAATATTTTAAAAAAATCAAACGATGAAAAAGAAATTACAGAAACATTGTATATTGTTGACCAAATGATAGATAGTGGTGTAAAAGGTGTTGATAAAATGTATCCAACATTTTCTCGATTTAACCAAACGAAATCGCCCAATGTACAAACATATTTAGCAGGAATTTATAGAAAAACACAAGTTCCTGATGCTTTTGGACCTTTAGTATGCATGCTTATTCAAAACTCAATTAATCCACCTAAAACTCCTCAATATTTTGACCCAAACGAAGAAATTGGTGGAGCAATTTTGAGTTATTTGGCATAAAAACTGTTCAAGCCTTGACACTATTAAATTACACACCCAAAAACTAGCTGAGAATCAGAGTTTCAGGAGAATTATCCCTGTTTCTAAACTATACGGTTGATATTAAAATTTTTCTATTAAAGATTCAAAATTTAAGTCCGTCTATCATGCTACATCAGACAATGCTATGGAGAAATAATGTCGGAAGAACTTACAATACCCTCAGTTGAACGTGAAGAAGAAGCTGAAAAAGCTTTAGAAAATGCAAGACTTGCACATCAAAAATATTTAATCAAACAACAGATTGAAGATATTGATAGAGCAATTCTGTATTATGTTGATGCAATAAAATTCAATCCTAAACTAGCAGAGGCATACTATCGTCTTGCAAGTTTAATGTGGGAAAAAGGACAAATCTCCGTAGAGAGTGCTATTGAACAATGCAAAACCGCAATCACATTAGAGCCTGATAATATAAATGCCCATATTTACACAGGTTATTTCTATTCTATTGCTAACGATTATAAAAATGCTGAAGAACAATTCAAAATTGCAATAAACAAACATTCAACAAATACTGCAAGACCACGATTATTTTTATCCCAGCTTATTCAAAAACAAATGGAGCATGAGGGTAAATCTTTTAGTGGAATGATGAAGTATTTATACTATTTTTTAACTGGGAGCATTTTATTCATGGGAGATTATCCATCTTTAAAAATGATGTACGAATCCATTGCCGACAATTTTTCTGTTGCTTCATTCAAAACTATTGGTGCAACTCTAGAAAAAATAAGAATGTTTCCAACGGCATTTAACACGTATGCTCTTGGCATGAAAAAAACTCAACATGGAGATATTTTCTATAAAAAACTTGGAGATTTATCTCTTGAATGTAATGACGTTGTGTCCAGTCTTGAATATTACAAAAATGCTTTAAAAACTTCACCTGAAAACAGAGAAATTTTACTTAAGCTTGCAACAATTATGCAAACATATTTCCCTGAAGAAATTGATACTATTATTGATTACTATAACAGATTGTTAGAATTTGGTATTGATAACGGCAAAATATATTATGAATTAGGACATTTATATCTTCGCAGAGGAGATAAAATCAATTCTGTATCTGCATTCAAATTAGCATTGGGTGAAGAACCTAACAATCCTTATTATAACAATTCATTAGCATACGCACTTGTTAGAGCAGAATTGTTTGATGATGCAATTGAATATTACCAAACAGCAATAAAACTAAACCCTGATGCTAGCTGGACATCTATTGTATGTCATGCTCTTGGGGCATTATATGGCGAAGTTAAAGGAAATTTTGAGGCAGCTGAAGCAACCTTTCAAGCTGGTCTTGTACTTGATTCTAATAATTATGATTTATTGTTATCTTTAGGCGATTTATTCATGGCACAAGGCAATTTGGATAAAGCTATTAAGACCTATTGTGACGGAATCACAATGAATCCTGATAATTTTATTGCTTATGCTAAAGCTGGATTAGCTTTATGGGAAAAAGATTACATAGAAGAAGCCTTAGTTTCTCTACATAAAGCTGTCGACTTAAACCCTGATTTTGAAATCGTACATAATAATTTAGGTGTTGTTTATCTTGACGGTATTGGTGATGCTTACGAATCCTTAACTCATTTTAAACGTGCAATTGAACTTAACCCTAATTATACTCTTGCATATTTTAATACAGGACGTGCTTATCAAGTTTTAGAAGAAAAAACTTCTGCCGCAGAATATTATCAAATGGCACTTGATTTAAATCAACTAACCCATGAATTAGACAATGATGATATCAAATCCAGATTACACGACTTATTTG
>ERZ1026888.1098-NODE-1098-length-12698-cov-9.745472_pt1 | contig 12698 bp, 10 predicted proteins | sample MGYA00380174_ERZ1026888 | MGnify/ENA primary metagenome ERZ1026888 (study PRJEB33269, sample SAMEA4719810) | human gut metagenome | biome: human-associated habitat; feature: organic feature; material: feces | place: Cameroon | collected 2013-10 ...
ATTCTGCTCACGCCGAGTTGATGCTTTCGCTCTTTGTTGCTTATAAATCAATTGTTTCACATTTAAAAGTACGATTATGGTACGACCCTTTGATGTAGAACAGGGCAAAGAGGAAAGCGATAGCTGACTATGTCTGTACACATGTTTCAAAAGAATATATACTAAAATAATAGAACTATGAGAAATTTTACATTTAAAGGACTGCTTTTAACTGCGGTATTTATGTTGCTTGGCTGTTTATCAATTCAAGCAGCTAATGACGACTTGATTACCAAGCAGATTACAATCAACTTGGACAAGGCTGGTACTTTACCTAACAAGATTGCAAGTAGTGAGATGTATAAAATTACGAATCTGAAGATTATTGGTGAGATAAATGGTACGGATTGGAACATGATTCGTGAGATGGCAGGAAGAGATAATCGGGGATATGGTACAGAAGGAAAGCTTTCTGTATTAGATTTGTCTGAGGCGAAGATTGTAAAAGGTGGGGATAGTTATTATCCTGGTGATAATTGTTATACTTCTAATGATGAAATAGGCGAGAAAGCATTCAAAGACTGTAGCAGATTAACGAGTTTAACCCTTCCTGTTGGTATTACCTCAATAGGCTATGACGCATTCGCATACTGTAGCGGATTAACGAGTTTAACCCTTCCTGCTGGTATTACCTCAATAGACAAGTACGCATTCTCTGGCTGTAGCAGATTAACGAGTTTAACCCTTCCTGCTGGTATTACTTCAATAGGCGAGTTCGCATTCTCTTACTGTAGCGGATTAACGAGTATATATGTATATGCAGAGAAAGTACCAAGAATAGGTCGTTATGCATTCGAAGGTTGTGCTTCCAGGAAATGTACACTTTATGTACCTAAGGGAACTTATGATAATTACAGGCTCTCTGAATTTGGCTACTTTGAGAATATAGTAGAATTCGATGCAACAGGTATCGACAAGACTACAACCTCTACTGATGTTGAGGAGGTATCTCGCTATTCTGCAGATGGTCAGCGATTGGCTGTTCCTGTTAAGGGCTTGAACATCGTGAAGTATAGCGACGGAACTGCGAGGAAGGTTGTTGTGAAGTAAAAAATCTTAATTGATAAATCGATATGAAAAGAGTGAGGGTGCGTCAGCAGTCAATGACGCACCCTCGTTTCTTTTATGCAAAAATATTACTTGTTCAGGTGTGGATAGGAAATCCTGGTGTGGTAGATAGATTTCAGTCGCTCGATGAGTACAGACTTGGCCAAGGCAATGTCGCGGAAGGTGATAGGACACTCCCTGAAGAAACCGTCTGCTACCTGATTGTCTATCAACTTGTTGGTGAGCGTGCTGATACTCTCCTCTGTGTATTCATTGAGTGAGCGAGAGGCTGCCTCCACGGTGTCTGCCATCATCAGGATGGCCTGCTCGCGGGTGAAGGGGTTAGGACCAGGATACTGGAACATCTCCTTGTCCACCTGCTCGTCGGGGTGCTCGTTACAATAATTAATATAGAAATACTTGGTGAGTCCTGTGCCGTGGTGGGTAGAGATGAAGTCCTTGATGATGCCTGGCAGATTGAATTTCTCGGCAAGCTTCAGTCCTTCCGTAACGTGGCTGATGATGATTTGTGCGCTCTCCAGGTCGGAGAGTTGGTCGTGAGGATTGACACCAGCTTGGTTTTCGGTAAAGAATACAGGATTGGTCATCTTGCCGATGTCATGATAGAGCGCACCGGTACGTACCAGCAGACTGTTGGCATGAATACGGTTGGCAATTTCGGCAGCCAGGTTTCCCACGGTGATGGAATGCTGGAAGGTGCCAGGAGCTATCTCGCTCAGGTTTCGGAGCAGTCCCTTGTTGGTGTTGGAAAGCTCGAAGAGTGTCACGTTGGAGATGAATCCAAACATCTTCTCGATGAGGTACATCATCGGGTAGGAGAGCAGCAGGAAGATGCCGTTGATGATAAAATAGGTGTACATGCTCGGGTCGATGTTGAACACCTGGTTGTCCTGCATGAGCTGAAGTGCTAAGTAGACGATGCAACTCGAAATGGTGACGAGTATGGCTGTGATGAATATCTGCGACCGCTTGGACAGTTCGCGGAGAGAGTAGATGGCCACCAGTCCCGATGCTAACTGCACGATAATGAACTCGTACTGATACTTTACTGCTGCGGCACAGATAAGAATCATCGTGACATGGGTGATGAATGCCGTTCGGGAATCCATAAACACCCTGACGAAGATTGCAGCCATGGCAAAGGGGATGATATAGACCGAGAAGAAGTTGTGCTTCATCATCATCGACACGAGGATAGGGAAGAGGGTGATCATCGTGTAGAGCATGGTGAGGCTTCGTGGCTTCTCGAAGTAGTCTTTGCGGAAGAGCGTGAGGTAGGAGGTGAACATCATGACGAGTATCAGCACGAAGAGAATCTGGCCGATGAAGGTGGTCATGATTTCGTCTTGAGTGGAGCTTCTGCGCTTCATCTCCTTATCGAAAGAGTTGAGCACACGGCAAGTGTAATCGTTGACGATTTCTCCACGGTCGATGATTTTCTGTCCGCTCATCACCATGCCACTTGCCAAAGGAATGCTGCTCAGCAGATCGTTTTTCTCGGCATCGCTCTTCTCTTTATCGTACACGATATTGGCCTCTATATAGTTGTTGAGGTTGCACCGTGAGAGGATGGCTCGCTGGGCTGCGAGTTTCTCGTTGGCAAAGATGTGCTCGTAGGCGGCTATGGTGGAGTAGAAACTGCTCACCTTGAGACTCTTGGCATTTTTGCCACTCACGAATCGTATCATGCTGGTGGAGTCCTTGAAGATGTTGTTGTATTCGTTGGTGTTGATGATGCCCATCTGGTATATTTCCTGCATCTGTCTTGCCACGATGCCCACATATTCTTTGGGCAGACCGTTGATGCCCTGCTCGTAGTCGTGCAGGAATCGCTCCACCTGCTTTTTCTCGATAAGCGGGTTGAGACTGTAGTAAGGCTGGAAGTGCTTGAGCAGGGAATCCTGTTCGTGCTTGATGGCCTCGTCTGTTTTGTAGATAGGGAAGTCGAACTTGGCAATGACCGATCCATACATCCATGGCTTTCCTACATCGTAGCGATACATTCTGCCCTCGTTGCGTGGCAGGAACCACACGATGATGGCTACGGTGATACATACGAGTACGGTCTTGGTGGCGAGATTTCGCCAGTAATTCTCTTCTGTGTTGTTGAATATGCTCATTTTATACCACTATTTTTAGATTACTCTGCGAAAATACGAAAAAAAACTGCTAAAATCGCAAAAAAAAGTGTAATTTTGCAGAAAATTTTAAAAATAGCTATTTTCAGACATGACTGATAGAAAAGTAAGAGTGCGTTTTGCCCCCAGTCCTACGGGTGCATTGCACATTGGCGGTGTTCGTACTGCCTTATATAATTATTTGTTTGCTCGCCAGCATGGTGGTGAGCTTGTGTTCCGTATTGAGGATACTGACTCACATCGTTTTGTGCCAGGAGCTGAGGAGTATATCCTGGAGTCATTCAAATGGCTCGGTATCAAGTTTGACGAGGGTGTAAGCTTTGGTGGAGAGCATGGTCCTTACCGCCAGAGTGAGCGTCGCGACATCTATAAGAAATATGTGCAGCAGTTGCTCGATGCGGGTAAGGCTTATATCGCTTTCGATACTCCCGAGGAGCTTGAGGCAAAGCGTGCCGAGATACAGAACTTCCAGTATGATGCCCATACCCGTATGCAGATGCGCAACTCGCTCACTCTTTCCAAGGAGGAGGTTGACCAGCTCATTGCAGACGGCAAGCAGTATACTGTGCGCTTCAAGATTGAGCCCGGCGAGGAGATTCATGTCAACGATATGATACGAGGAGACGTGAAGGTGATGAGTGATATCTTGGACGACAAGGTGCTCTATAAGAGCGCAGACGAGTTGCCAACATATCATCTTGCCAACATCGTGGACGACCATCTGATGGAGATTTCCCACGTGATTCGTGGTGAGGAGTGGCTGCCAAGTGCTCCCTTGCATGTGTTGCTCTATAAGGCTTTTGGCTGGGAAGACACTATGCCACGTTTTGCCCATCTTCCTTTGTTGCTTAAGCCAGAGGGTAAGGGTAAACTGAGCAAGCGTGATGGCGACCGTCTGGGTTTCCCTGTGTTCCCATTGGAGTGGCACGATCCCAAGACCGGCGAGGTGTCATCAGGCTATCGCGAGAGTGGTTATTTCCCCGAGGCTGTGGTCAACTTCCTGGCTCTGTTGGGATGGAATCCTGGTACAGAACAGGAAATCTTCTCGCTCGATGAGTTGGTGAAGGCTTTCGATATCTCACGTTGCTCGAAGGCTGGTGCCAAGTTTGACTTCAAGAAGGGTATTTGGTTCAACCATGAGTATATACTGATGAAGAGCGATGACGAAATAGCCAATCTCTTTGCCCCTATCGTTGCCAACAATGGTGTGGAGGAAACGATGGATCGTGTGAAGCAGGTTGTGCACATGATGAAGGACCGTGTGAACTTCGTCTATGAGTTGTGGCCTCTTTGCTCTTTCTTCTTTATTCCACCAACCGAGTACGATGCCAAGACAGCCAAGAAGCGCTGGAAGGAGTATTCGGCTCAGCAGATGACCGAGCTTGCAGAGGTGCTTGAAGGTATCGAAGATTTCTCTATCGAGGGACAGGAGCCTGTCGTGATGAAATGGGTAGAGGATAAGGGCTATAAGCTTGGCGACGTGATGAACGCATTCCGTCTCACACTCGTTGGCGAGGGCAAGGGCCCAGGCATGTTCGACATCTCAGCCTTCCTTGGCAAGGAGGAAACCCTGAAGCGCTTGCGCAAGGCCATCGAAGTGTTAGGATAAAGTGTCAATCAAACTTCCGGTATCATGATTTACAACGTAGTCATTTATTTGGTCCTCTGGGGCATAGCCATTGCGAGCCTTTTCGACCATAAGGTGCGCAAGATGTGGCGTGGCGAGCGTGAAGCATTCAGACTGCTCAAGCAGAAGGTAGACCCTACTGCTCAGTATGTGTGGTTTCATGCAGCCTCGCTCGGCGAGTTCGAGCAGGGGCGTCCCCTCATGGAACGTATTCGCAGGGATTTCCCTCAGTACAAGATATTGCTTACCTTCTATTCGCCATCGGGCTATGAGGTGCGCAAGAACTACGAGGGAGCCGACATTATCTGTTATATGCCGGTGGATACTCGATTGAATGCCATCCGTTTCCTGCGTCTGGTGCGCCCGGTGATGGCTTTCTTCATCAAGTATGAATTCTGGTCAAACTTCCTTCACATTCTGAAGCATCGCAATATTCCTACCTACAGTGTGAGCAGCATCTTCCGCGAGGACCAGGTGTTCTTCAAGTGGTATGGCAGGAGCTATGCCGGAGTACTGAAGTGCTTTACCCGTTTCTTCGTGCAGAACGAGGAAAGCAAGCGCCTGCTCGAAAGTATTGGCATAACTGCTGTCGACGTGGTGGGAGATACCCGTTTTGACCGTGTGCTCCAGATCAAAGAGGCTGCCAAGCAGTTGCCTATATGTGATGCTTTCCGCAAGGGACACGTTGCAGAGGCTTTGGCTGCTGGAGAAATCCCTGCTAAAGAGGACTATAAGGTTTTTGTGGCAGGCAGTTCCTGGCCACCTGATGAGGAGATATTCATTCCGTTCTTCAATGAGCATAAGGACTGGCGTCTGCTGATAGCTCCTCATGTCATAGGCGAGGATCATCTGCGCCAGATTCTTTCTCTGATAAAGGACAAAAAGGTGGTGCGCTACACACAGACCACTCCCGAGGAAGCAGCTCAGGCTGACGTGCTGATCATCGACTGTTTCGGATTGCTGAGCAGCATGTACCATTATGGTGATGTGGCTTATGTAGGTGGAGGCTTCGGTGTTGGTATTCACAACACTTTGGAGGCTGCAGTATGGAATATGCCGGTCATCTTTGGCCCTAACAACAAGAAGTTCCAGGAAGCCCAGGGCTTGCTCAAGTCGGGTGGTGGTTTTGAGATTCAGAACTATGAGAGTTTCGAGGGCTTGATGAATTCAATGATGAATGATGAGGCTTTCCTGAAGCAGGCAGGCGACAAGGCTGGTGCTTTCGTAGCGAGTCTTTCGGGTGCTACCGATAAGGTACTTTCTAAGGTGGAGTTGTAAAAACATCGGTAAAGGGTAATCGTATGGTGATGGATAAGCATAGAAAAAGATTATGGACATTTGTCGGCTTGCTATCTCTTGTTTGTTTACTTTACCCGATAGGTACTGCGCTGACTCCCGTTGTCCTCATCGTAGATGGCATCGTTGGAGTGGCTTATGGTAAGAAATTGAATGAGCGTAGGTATTTAGCGTTCTTCACCTATGTGTTGCTTCTTGGCGTGCTGAGCCTTCCTTTATTCTTGCTTTTCTGCTGTTATGGCTTGAAGCAGTTTACTTGAAAAATTTCTTAGGAATTTGTTCTTTTCTCAAAGAAACATCATACTTTTCACAAAGCAGTATTTTTGTAATTACGGTTGCAAAAGTACTGCTTTTTTCTGTAACCACCAAATTTCAGTGTGCGTGAAGGGGCTGTTTTCTGCAACTCATAGTTTTGTGATGAAGAAAACTAAATTTTACGCCTCGTTATCTTATGAGTTGATACCGTACGTTTCATACGGTATCATCTCCTAAGACATGAGGCAGCCGTGCGTTTCATATGGTAGCCTTTCTGTAAGAAAAAAGATTGTACTCGCTGACGCTGACGCTGACAGTCCAATTTTCCGCAGGGTAAAAAGGTAAGGGTAGAAGTTTATATTTATATATATAATATTATATATATAAATATAAAAAATAATTAACACTCTTTTACTCTCTTGGATAAGGCTCGGAAAATTGGACTGTCAGTGTCAGCGTCAGCGGTTTGTCTTTTGTTTGTATGATGGAAAGTGCTTGAAGTATGGCGGTAAGTCGTAAAAAATAAATACTTACCACCATATTTTCTTGTTTTATTCAAATAAAAGTCTTATCTTTGTGCCGTCAAGAAGTGGTGTCATACCACGCAAAAGTCATAGTTGATTATAGGAGAAAAAACGTATGAAACAGTTATTAAAATTATCAATCTTACTCTGCTTGTCGCCCCTTGCGTTCTGTGCGTGCGACAAGAATGATGGTGATGATGACAGGGGATGTGTTTACCCAAATCCATCTCAGCCATCGGAGTCTATTTACAATTATACAGGGGAAGTGGAATTTGTAGTGGATGCACCACAAATTAAAGAGAAAATAGAGCAAGACTTGACGGAAAATCCTCCTTTCGGTGGGGCTAAAAAGTATCAAATTCTTGTGAGAAAAGTTTCTTCAGCTCTTGCTGCAACGTATACATTAAATGTGGAGGACACCAAGAATGAGACTTCTTTTTACAGCTATCGTATGAGTTTGGTGGATCGTGCAGAATGGAAAGAAAATTATAAGTTGTTTCCTGTGGGCTCTGGAATTTCTGGTAGTTGGTATAAGTGGGATATAGTGCCTATTGCCACTGGGGATGGCAAGGCAATCGCAACATACGATGTGTTTATAAAGCAAGATATTCCTGCTTCCTTGGTTGGCAGTAAAATGTATTTTTGTGAGGACCTCACGGAGAAATGTCGCCAGAAGTTCCCTCAAGACGACATCCATGCCGTGGTTCGCCGTTTGGTTCTTTCGTATGTCAAGGGAGGAGATGTTGTCAAGGATTAGTGCTTGTATAACCTCTTTTTATATTATGGCAGGGATGCTTTTTACAGCATCCCTGTCATATACAGCGGCAAATAGGTGATTCCATCTTCAATTTTTAAGTCAGCCGTATGGATGACGTAAGGGGTGGATAGATAATTTCCGTATTTGGCGATACACTTCTTGAGAGAGGTCAACGTGTATCTGTTGGTTGATTTCACTTCGATAGGTGAAATGTTGTGCTTCGTGGTGATAGTGTCCTTGGCTATGAGGAAATCAATCTCCATTCTGTCCTCTGCCTCCTTGCTGTATTTGGAGAAGAAGAATAGGTTATGCCCAGCCGAACGCAACATTTGGGCGACGATGTTCTCTATAACCATGCCACTATTGAACTCCAACTTGTCAGTGAGAAGTTTGTTGTAAAGGCTTTCTGATACGATGGCTTTCTCGTTGAAAGCATGGCTAATGAGCAGCCCCGTGTCAGACATATAACATTTGAGAGTTGTGTCGTCGGTGTTCATGCCCAAACCTATGTTTGGCTCGGTCGTATTGTAAGCCATGTTTACAATCATGGCGTCACTTAACCAAAAGAAAGCGGTTTCATAATCCCTCATTCTTGCCCCTTCGGTCAGTGCCTTCAACATAAATTTCTTCTCATGCTTTTGGAGTTGAGAAGGGATGGTATCGAAAATCTTGGTTACTTTCGATACATGGGTAGATGCATATTTCTGTATGTCATTGCGGTAGAGGGTCAGTATCTGTCGCTTCACATGGTCAACTTTGTTGAAATCTCGTGTTTCCACGAATTTTGCCACGGCTTGTGGCATACCACCGACGATAAGATATTGCCTGAAATAGTTCATTGCCTTGCGGTGCATCATTTGCCCCATCTCGTGCTTTTTCTCAAAGTTCATGCAGATAAGAGGCATGAGTGTTTCATTGCCAAGAGCCCAAAGAAACTCTTCGAAGTCCATAGGATACATGAGAATTTCATCTTCTTCGGATGGAATCATGATGTTTTCCACATTCTTCTTGATAGAGACGAGCGAACCTGTTTCGATGTAATCATACCTTCCGTCTTCTACCAAATATTTGATGGCTGTGCGTGCACGAGGGAAAAGTTGAACCTCATCAAAGATGATGATAGACTCTCGTGGATAAAGTGGGGTGTTGGTATAACTGCTTAGATACATGAAGAATGTATCCAAGTCGTCCAAATAATCTTCGAATAATGCTTTGATGTTGGAACTTACTTTGTTGAAATCCAAAAGAATGTAGCTTTTGTATTCTTTCTGGGCAAATTCTTTCACTATATAGCTCTTGCCGACACGTCGAACACCGTTGATAAGAACTGCACTTTCTCCATGCTGTTCTTCTTTCCATTTTAAGAGTTGTTCATATACTTTTCGTCTCATAATTTCACCTAACTTAGATTATTGTTCGCTCAAAAAATGCACCTAACTTAGATTATTATTTGTGAAAAAATACACCTAACTTAGATTAATTTTGCTGCAAATATACACCTAACTTAGATTATTACCAAATATTTCGGTGATTTTTAGGCAGAATTAACATCCACAAGGGTCTATTATCGTACTTTTCAAATAACCAAAAAGGATAGCTTCTGTGCTGAGGCTATCCTTCTATATGTTTTTTGTGATTGTCGCTTTACTTGATGATGCGATAATAATCTTCCTTGCGAGGCTTTACGGTGTGAGGGTGAGCGGAAGCATAGCCGAGGGCCAAGGCGCCGATACCCATCAGGCCTTCGGGCAGGTTCCATTCCTTCATGAGTTTCTTGCCTTCCTCGCTGGCAAACATCGCGTCCTCACGGTTTATCCAGCAAGAAGCGAGTCCGATGGAGTGGGCGGCAAGCATCATGTTGCCAAGGATGAGGCTTCCGTCTTTCACGCTGTTCACCTCGTCGCAGGGTGCCAGAACGATGACGATGGTTGGCGCGCCATAGTAGGGATCGCTCTCCACTCCCATCACCTCAGCGTTCATCCTGCGCAGTTGGGCGCATGTTTCCGTGTTCTGTACGGCAACGATAAATGGCTTCTGGGTGCCATGTCCTGTTGCGGCCCAAGTGCCAGCCTCCAATACTGTCTTCAACTCCTCGTCGGTAATTTGGTCTGCCTTGAAGCGGCGAATACTTCTTCTCTCTTTTATAGCTTTTAAAACATCATTTTCCATATTGATTTGATTTTGAAAGAACTTTCTGTTTATATATGTTTCTGTTTCTAACATTATGCAGGGCAACCGCTCAAGTCTTCTTCGTCCATATACTGACTCAGAACACGTGCGATGCGAATCAGTCCCTGCATTAAGGTCTTGCGAGGACAGGCGATGTTGAGGCGCAAGTAACCTTGTCCTGCCTTTCTGCCATACATCGTTCCGCTGTTGACGAATACCTTACCGTCGTTCATTAGTTTCTCGTAAGCTTCGTCGCTTGACAGCTCGAACGGCAGTATGTCGAGCCATACAAGGTAGGTTCCCTCCAGTCGGGTAACGCGAACCTGTGGCAACTCTGTATTGAAGAACTCTTTCACTGCCTGGTAATTTTCGTAAAGGTATTGATTGAGTTCGTCGAGCCATTCCTCTCCCTCGTTATAGGCTGCCTGGAGGGCAATCACGCCAAATGGATTGACATCGCAAACCTCGTTGATGTTGATGGCTCGGTCGATGCGGCGGCGCAATGATGCATCAGGACAAATAATGTTGGCAATCTGCAGGCCGGCGATATTGAAGGACTTTGATGGAGAATTCAATACCACGCAGTTGTCGCGGCAAGCCTCGTTGATGCTGGCAAAGGGTGTGTACTGATAGCCTGGCATGATAAGCTCGCAGTGTATTTCGTCGGCGATTACCTTTACACCATGCTTTTGGCAGATGTTGCTCATGCGTTCCAGTTCCTCTTTCTTCCATACACGTCCTGCCGGATTGTGAGGGTTGCAGAGCAGGAAGGCTGTCGTCTTCTCGTCGACGCACTTGCGTTCGAAGTCTTCGAAGTCGATTTCGTAGGTGCAGTTGCCGACACGTTTCAACTCATTTTCTATCACTTCGCAACCGCTGTTTCTGATGCAAGAGAAGAAGCAGTTGTACACTGGGGTTTGTACCAGAACTTTCTCGCCTGGCATACAGATTGCTTTCAGACAGCAAGAGATGGCTGGCACTACGCCTGATGTGTAGAGAATCCAGTCTTTCTGTATGTTCCACTGGTGGCGACGCGAGAACCAGCTGATGATGGCCTCGTAGTAAGAGTCGGGAACAAGGGTGTAACCGAAGATGCCGTGAGCCACACGCTTCTGCAGGGCTTCGATGACGCAAGGGGCTGTCTGGAAATCCATATCTGCCACCCACATGGGTATTACGCCTTCTTCTTTCACCAAGTCCCATTTGTAGGAGTTGGTGCCACGGCGGTCTATAATTTTATCAAAATTGTATTTCATAATTCAGTTTCCTTCCTTTTTACTTTGACTTGTCAATGATTTCGCATGCTTCTTTGGGTGCTTTGGCGAATTCTGTATAGGTGATGCTTCCTATTCCGTCTGCTTCTATTCTGCCTGAGATGGGGTTCTTGATATTGGTAATAGCCCCTTTAATGTGTGCATCGATGTTGGAACAGTCCTCAAAGGCACGGTCGCATCCTGGGTCGAAGGTGCAATCCTCCAATGTCACATGGTCCATGTAGCAGAGTGGTTGCTCTCCACTGATATGACAACGCACCAACTTGATGTTCTTGCTGTGCCAGGCAAGGTATTCGCCGTTGAGTTCTGAGTCATAAACCGTCACATTCTCACATTCCCAGAAACTGTCCTTGGTTGTGATATGTGCGTGGTGTACCTCTACGTTGTGGCAGTATTGGAATACATATTTGGAGTCGCTTTCCAAGCCGTCTACAAAGATGTTCTTAGAGAACATGAAAGGGTAGGTGCCATCGTGCAACTTAACGTTTTTCAGTTTCAGACCGTCTACCTTCCAGAAAGTCTCGTCGGCATCATTGATGGATACGTTCTCTAACTCGAGATTCCTCATTTCGCGAAAGAACTTCGGGCCGTCAATGGTACAGTCTTTCATCACCATATTGTCTGAATACCAGATGGCGGAACGGCTCTCGGGTGCGAAATAGCAGTTGGTGATAAGTGATCCGTTTACATGCCACCATGGATATTTGCCATAGAACTTGGAGTTGTGGCATTCTATATTGCTGCAACACTTGATGCCCGATTCGCCATCGGTTATGGTGATTCCCTCTATGCAGATGTCGTGTGCGCCAAAGAGCGGACGCTCACCTCCGAAAGTCTTGTTTTCTATCTTTTTCATTTTTTTCTATACCTTATTATATATATGCTATTATCTGTCAGGAAAGAAATTTTTTCCATTTCGGTTGCAAAGTTACAAAAATAATGCCAAAATGTGATTATCATTTTTACGGAAAGATGTAACTTTATTGCTGGTGAAGAGTTTGGGGTGTATGTAATGTATGGAAGATTAGGCAGGGTTTTGTTTCGCAAGGCTTGTTTCTATCAGGCTTCTCTGCAAAAAAAACGGATGCATGGGGGCTTGTACTTTTTATATGTGTATAAAACAAAAAAAGACTGAATGAAAGAAATAGCTCTTTTCATTCAGTCTTTATTGTCGACTTATATAATCTCTTGTGAGAGAATATTACAAGTTTGGATTCATCTCTTTCCACTCATCTACTGCAGGAACGATGCCCAACTCAACGATCTCGTCGCGCATCTTGCAGAGGTGCTCGTAAGACTTGTTCAAGGCAGCAATCTCCTCAGCAGTACCTGTAGGCTCTGTGAAGTGAACGCCAGTCTTGTCGATAGTAGTAGGCATTGCCATCATTACGTTCTTGAAGCCGAGCTTATCATGATTTACATAGCAACCTGCAGGCAATGTGAACTTCTCACCACCCATAGCAGCCTCGATCATCTTGACAGCATTGTAGGCAGGACTCTGGAATGAAGAACGGCCACGGAGCTTGATGATGTTAGAACCACCCTGTACTG
>ERZ1026888.1103-NODE-1103-length-12666-cov-61.200856_pt1 | contig 12666 bp, 10 predicted proteins | sample MGYA00380174_ERZ1026888 | MGnify/ENA primary metagenome ERZ1026888 (study PRJEB33269, sample SAMEA4719810) | human gut metagenome | biome: human-associated habitat; feature: organic feature; material: feces | place: Cameroon | collected 2013-10 ...
GGTGATTGATGCTTCTGACGGCTTCCATGATGTCGCTCATTTCGGGCTTTCTTACAACGATGCTGTCGCTTGGCAATACTGGGAAATCATCTTCTGTATGCATGATGCTTACGAATTTTCCTTCTCTAAAGAGGACTCGCCAGCTAAAGAGTGGATAGGCGGCAGAAAGCGGTAACGGATAACTGCCCAGATGCTGGATGTAAGGGGCCACATCCTTCATGTCGAGTATCGGCTTTTGGCAGCTTAGCTGTTTTACATCGCCCGTATTATACATCATCAGGATGCCTCTATCCACAGGGGGTGGGGTCATCGAGAGCTGGTGTAACCGGATGGTGGCTGACAGCTGTATCTGCTTGTCTTTGGCTTTCTCCTTTAAATAATGGAGGAATTCAAAATAGGCTTCTTGCGTTGATGCTGTCCAGTCGCAGTCTATCTGAATCTCTTTTACGTTCTCGATGTCATTGGCTTCGTTCATCTGAAGGATGCGGTTCAGAATCTTATCTGCGAGTTGCCGGGGTGTTTCATCTGAAGATTTCCTGTCCGACTTGTCGCTGCTGATAGGATTCGTCTTGGTTTTTGCTTTGAAACAGTCGTTCACGATATAGACAACGGGGATAATCTCCATTCCTTTCGGCATCAGAGATTCTTTCTCCTTTTCTTCGGCTGTCATATTCTCTTCGGTTGTATCAAATTGCAGGGTAGCATTGGGCATGATTTCTCCATCAGCATCCCTTACCACATCAAAGAATCTAACGTAGAGTCGCTTGATATGGTGTTTCTGGATGAAGTTCATCTTGCTGCTGTCCATCTGCCATGTTGTACTCCAATAGTAGGCGGAGCGCAGGGTTTCTGCTGCTTTATCTTGTGAACAGGAAATCTGACAGATGCAGGTGAATAATGCTGGCAGCAAGGATATTGATGTAAGATTATTCCATATTCTTCTCATCATCTATAGCGTTTTGTCTGCAAAGATAGATATTTCCTGGCGAATGTGGTAAGAAACGAGATGTAAATAAAGTTAAAAAGGTCTCACGTCATATTCCCTACATTGGGAAGACAACATGAGACCTTTTGTTGGTATGATGGTTTTTATCCTTCAATTACCCCCTTCCACAATCCGTGGAGATTGCAGTATTCGCGAGCCGTAACTTCCTTGGCATCAGCATTTGTCATGAAGATGGCCTCTGGCTTTTCGCCCGGCTTCAACTCATGGCGGAGCACATCGGTAGGGGTGAGCAACTCTATCCACTGGATGTAATGTTCTGGGAGCATCGGATGCTCCACGCTTCCTACTGTTACGCGGTAACCGCCCTCAATAGGTTCTATCACAGGCACGTGCTTCTCTTTAGCGCCATCACTGGTGTTTTCTTTCATCAGTTTCATCGGTTCGCCACAGCAGCTGAGCACGGCTCCTGGGTTTACTACTTCTACCACGTTGCCACAAATCTGGCAGCGGTAGATTTCTCTAACTTTTGTCATAATGGTTCCTCCTATTATTTTATGAATGTGTTGCCTGAATATCAGGCATTTCATTCAGATGATTCCTTTGTGAGGATTTCCTTCGGGTGATTCCTCCAAAAGAACCTTATTCCTCTACAGGGCTGAAATCTTCCTTGCCTACTCCGCAAAGAGGGCAAACCCAATCATCTGGGATGTCTTCGAATGCTGTACCTGGAGCGATGCCGCCCTCTGGATCACCTACTTCTGGATCATAAATCCAACCACACACGTCGCAAACATATTTCTTCATAATGTTCCTTTCTTTCTTAATTTGATTGATTACTGTAATCTATTCACTTTTAATCAGACAGGTGCGTTTGCATATCTTTCTGATTTCTATGCAAATATACACTTTATTTCTGTAAGAACCAAATAAATTTGAAAATATTATAATTTTATTATCCTTTTTAATCTAAATAAACAAAGATTTCTAGATGTACTTGTAAATAAAGGAGTTATTTGTCTTTTTATTGGTGTTTTGATAGAAGATTTGATTGTTTCATGTGAAACATCTCGAAAAAGAAAAGCTCGCAAGATGATTGTTTGGTATCTTGCGAGCTTCTTTGTATTTAAGTTGCCTTGCGGTTTCTGCGGCCGCCTTCTGGTTTTTCTAATGTGCTTCTAGCCAGTTGTTTCCCCATCCAGCATCAGCAACCAGAGGCACACTGAGCTTGTAGGCATTCTGCATCTCTTCTACCACAATCTTCTCTACCTTTTCCTTCTCTTCCGGATATACGGAGAAGTTGAGTTCGTCATGCACCTGGATAATCATCTTGCTCCTGATGCCTTCTGCTCTGAATCGGTTGAAGATGCGGATCATAGCCACTTTGATGATGTCTGCCTCAGAGCCCTGGATAGGGGCATTGATGGCATTGCGCTCGGCAAATCCTCTTACAGTACCATTCTTGCTGTTGATGTCTGGCAGGTAGCGACGGCGGTGGAAGAGGGTTTCGGCATAGCCTTTCTCTCTTGCCATTTCCTTTGCCTTCTCCATGTAAGCCTGAACACCAGGGAAGGTGCGGAAGTAGTCTTCTATGATCTGCTTTGCCTCTCGGTTTTCGATGTTCATGCGTTGGGCAAGACCGAAGGTCGTGATGCCGTAGATGATGCCGAAGTTGGCAGTTTTTGCCTTCTTGCGCTGTGCATCTGTTACTTCTTTGATGTCTTCATGCCAAATCTTGGCAGCTGTAGCTGCATGAATATCAGAGCCTTCGCGGAATGCTTCTACCATGTTCGGATCCTGGCTCAGGTGTGCCATGATGCGAAGTTCTATCTGTGAATAGTCGGCAGAGAAGAACAGGCAGCCTGGTTCTGGGATGAAGCATCTGCGTATCTCTTTACCATCGTCATCGCGTACAGGAATATTCTGCAGGTTCGGATCACTTGAAGAAAGACGTCCTGTGGCTGTGATGGCCTGGTTGAAAGAGGCATGAATGTGACCAGTGCGAGGGTTGATAAGCTTTGGAAGGGCATCTATGTAGGTTCCCAAAAGTTTCTTTAAACCTCTGTAGTTCAGTATCTCATCGATGATTGGACTCTTGCTGCGCAGCTGCTGAAGAACTTCTTCGCTTGTTACGTACTGGCCCGTCTTCGTCTTCTTAGGCTTCTCCACAATCTTCATCTTTCCGAAGAGAATTTCTCCAACCTGGCGTGGGGAAGCGATGTTAAACGATTCTCCTGCCAACTCGTAGATATGATGTTCAATCTCATTGAGACGGTTGGTGAGTTTCTCGGATGTATCCTTCAGGGTATCGGTATCGATGCACACACCGTTCATCTCCATGTGGGCGAGAACCGACACCAGCGGCATTTCTACATTCCAGAACAGATCTTCACAATCTATCTCTTTGAGTTTCGGTTCGAGCACATTTTTCAATCTCAATGTGATGTCGGCGTCCTCGGCTGCATATTCGTAAATATCTGATGGGGCGAGATCGCGCATCGACTTCTGGTTCTTTCCCTTCGGACCAATCAGCTCTTCAATGTGGATGGTCTGATAGTTGAGGAACACTTCGGCGAGGTAATCCATGTTGTGGTAGAGCTCTGGCTGGATGAGATAGTGGGCGAGCATCGTATCGAACATCTTGCCCTGAATCTCTATGCCGTAGTTCATCAACACCTCGTAATCGTATTTGATGTTCTGTCCCACTTTCAAGATTTCTGGGTTCTCGTAGAGAGGTTTGAAGATGTTTACGATTTTTAAGGCTTCTTCACGATTTGCCGGAATAGCTACGTAGAAAGCCTCTTTCTCCTTTACGGCAAAGCTCAAACCTACCAGTTCTGCATCAATGGCAGCGGTAGATGTGGTCTCTGTGTCTAGACTGAGAATCTTGAATGTAAATAAATAATCACGAAGTCTCTTCGCATCTTCCTCTGATTCAACGAGTTTATATGTGTGTACCGTCGTTTTAATGGTCTCAAAACTTGATTTTTTTGACTCTTCCTGACTATCGGCAGGCTGTGCGCCAAATAAATCGAGTTCTCCTGTAGGCTTTGTTTGCACCTTTTTAGGTTTGTTAAGAACTCGGTTGGCAAACGACTTAAACTCCAACTCGGTGAAGATTTCATCCAATTTTGTGTTGTCTGGTTCTATCCGTTTCAAATCTTCCATCTTAATCTCTACCGGAACATCGGTTCGGATAGTTGCCAGAAACTTTGACATCCTGATATCTTCTACTGCACCCTCCACTTTTTCGCGGAGCTTGCCTTTTACTTGGGAAGAGTTCTCGATGAGGCCTTCAACGCTACCGAACTCGTTGATGAGTTTGATGGCAGTCTTTTCTCCAACGCCCGGACAACCTGGGAAGTTATCTGCCGAGTCGCCCATCAGAGCAAGGAGGTCGATAACCTGGAGTGGGGAAGTGATGCTGTATTTCTCTTCAATTTCCTGCACGCCCAACTTTTCGTAGCCACCGCCATGACGAGGACGGAACATGAAAACATTGTCACGAACCAGCTGTGCATAGTCCTTGTCAGGTGTGAGCATATAAGTTTCCATACCTTTTTCACCCGCCTTTAAGGCAACGGTTCCGATGATATCATCCGCCTCGAAACCATCTACCTGCAGGATAGGGATATGGTAAGCCTCCAGGATTTTTTTGATGATTGGTACAGAGAGTTTGATGTCTTCCGGTGTCTCTTCACGCTGTGCTTTGTATGCAGGAAAAGCTTCATGGCGGAAGGTCTTGCCATGGTCGAAAGCCACCGCAATATGGGTAGGTTTCTCCTTGGTAAGTATCTCGTTGAGGGTATTGCAGAACCCCATTACACACGAAGTATTGAGTCCCTTCGAATTGATTCGAGGGGCTTTCATAAAGGCGTAATACGACCTATAAATGAGCGCATAAGCGTCTAAAAGGAACAATTTATCCATAATATTCATTTTTGTGGTGTAAAATTACTAAAAAAATGCGATATTTCAAGAAGAATTGATTAATTTTGTAACAAATTTCAGAAATTAAGTAGATTTACTCACATATAATGGACTATTTATCACTTATCAAGCTGCCTATAGAGGCAGAATTAGCAGATTTTATAGATTTGTTCAACAAGTCTCTCATGCATAGCGATGGCCTCCTTTCCCAGGTGCTCGACCACATCCGTCAGCGCGCTGGAAAACGCATGCGCCCTATACTCATCTTGTTGATGGCACGTAATTTTGGAAAGGTTTCCAGTGTTACCCAGCATTCTGCGGTAGGTCTGGAACTTCTTCATACCGCTTCGCTGGTACATGATGATGTGGTAGATGAGAGTGGAGAGCGCCGCGGACAGGCTAGTGTGAATGCTACTTATAATAATAAGGTGGCTGTGCTTGTGGGTGATTTCATTCTTTCCACCGCCTTGCTTCATGTATCTTATTCGCATTCAGAAGAAATCGTACGTTATCTTGCTGAGTTGGGACGTATCCTGTCTAATGGTGAGATTCTTCAGCTCAACAGTATCAGTAATGAAGAAATATCGGAAGATATTTATTATCAGGTGATTAAGCAGAAAACGGCTGCTCTCTTTGAGGCTTGTGCCGGTATCGGTGCGATGTCTGCCAATGCTTCAGAACTGCAGATTGAAGAAGCGAAGCGTTTCGGTCAGAACTTGGGCATTATCTTCCAGATTCGTGATGATATCTTTGATTATTATGATTCCAAGGAGATTGGTAAACCTACTGGTAATGATATGCTTGAAGGTAAACTGACTTTGCCTGTAATATATGCTTTGAAGTCTACCGGTGATGAGGAGATGATGAAGCTTGCCAGAAAGGTTAAAGCTCATACTGTTACGGCAGACGAAATAGCTCAGTTAGTGGCATTTACAAAGGAAAACGGAGGTATTGAATATGCGGATAAGCGCATGTGGGATTTCCATGCCGAAGCCATGAATTTCCTCGATACTTATGTAGAGGATAAGGATATATACAATGCCTTGAAGGCTTATCTGGATTTTGTGATTGAAAGAAAAGCTTAATATAAAAATTGAAGAAAAACATAATATAAAAAGGGTTGGTTCTCTGAGAGAATCAACCCTTTGCGTTTTTTTTGTATTCTGTTGATAATCAGTTACTTTTCTTTAGAAGTATTTAATCTCCTTGCCAAGAATTTCGCTCAAGAGGAGGTTGGTCAGGCGTGATGTGCCGAGGCGCAACCACTGGTTGGTCAGCCACTTCTCACCCAAAACTTCCTTCACGATGGTGTAGTAAACTACGGCATCATGAACGGTATTGATACCACCGGCAGGCTTGAAACCAATCTGGATACCAGTCTTCTCGTAATATGCCTTGATTGCCTGGCACATGACGTATGCTGCTTCTGGGGTAGCAGAAACCTTCTCCTTGCCTGTTGAGGTCTTGATATAGTCTGAACCTGAGTACATTGCGAGGATAGAAGCCTTCATGATGTTGCTGCAATTCTTCAGGTCACCTGTCTCCAGAATGCACTTCATCTTATGCTCTCCGCATGTCTCCTTGAGTTCCTGAATATCATCGCAGAGGCCCTCGTAATCTTCGCTGAAGAACTTGCCTACAGGCATTACGATATCTACCTCTGTAGCACCATCCTTGATAGCCATGGCTGTCTCGGCAATCTTTACCTCGATAAATGTCTGAGAAGATGGGAAATTACCGCTTACAACGGCGATTTCTACGCCATCAACCTCCAGACTCTGACTGATAAGACCAGCGAAGTTAGGGTAGGTGCATACGGTTGCTACATGAGGAAGCTCTGGATAATCGTGGGCAAACTGGTTTACCTTTTCAATCATTTTCAGGATGCTTTCCTCTGTATCCTCTGTATGAAGAGATGTAAGTTCGATGCTACCGAAGAGGAACTTCTTCACCTCCATAGTCTCATTCTCTGCTACCTTCTCATCGAGAATCTTCTTCACTTCTGCTGCGATTTCCTCGTCGTTGAGGTTGCAATTATACTGTTTCAATACAGACAAATACTTGTCGTCCGACTCGCTATACTGTCCCTGCTGTGCAAGAACCTGTTCTTTAATACTGCTCATACTTAATGTTACTTTTTTAATTATTAAAGTTTAGTTATTTATATGATTCCCTCAATTTCGGGTATTTTACTTCCTCAATTTCGGTGTTTTACTCCTTCAATTTCGGGTTGTTCTTATGTCTTTCAGCATCCCTTTGGGTCTTCTTGTCGATGCTTTTCTGGAGCTCTTCGGTAAGATCGATACCCGTTTGGTTAGCCAGACAGATGAGAACCCAGAGAACGTCAGCCATTTCCTCTCCTAGGTTAGGCTTTTCGCCCTTCTTGAAGCTCTGGTCGCCGTATGTTCGGGCGATGACACGAGCCAGTTCTCCTACTTCTTCCGTAAGACAAGCCATATTGGTAAGTTCGCTGAAATAGCGAACGCCATATTCCTTGATCCACTTATCTACAGCTTCCTGTGCTTCTTTTATTGTCATATTCTTATTCCTTATTATGGGTGTCCATCATGATGGTAACCGGACCGTCATTCAGTAATTCTACCTTCATGTCGGCACCAAATTCGCCTGTTCCTACTGGCTTTCCGAGTGCATCGGATAGCTTCTTGCAGAACTCTTCATAGAGTGGAACGCTGATTTCGTGCTTGGCAGCTCTTAGCCAGCTAGGACGGTTTCCCTTCTTGTAGCTGGCGAATAGGGTGAACTGGCTAATCACCAGAACCTCGCCGTTTACATCCATGATAGAGCGGTTCATTACGTGATTCTCGTCGTCGAAAACACGAAGGCCTATGACCTTTCTAACCAACCAATCTACATCTTCTGAAGTGTCGCTTTCCTCAACGCCGAGAAGGATCAGATAGCCCTGCTTGATGGCAGATTTCACTTCTCCTTCGATTGTAACAGAGGCATGGCCGACACGTTGTATTACTATTCTCATATTACTACTTTGAACTTTGAATGTTGAACATTGAACTTTATGAATAGCATTTTGTGGAATCCTGGGTTCTGTTCAATCTTTATTATTATTACTATAGTTTCAACTGCAAATATACGACTTTTATTTCATATTCTCGCTCTTTTCTGTGAAATATTTCGCAAGAATCTCGGCTTTATGAGGTCCTAATACCTCTGAAAGCTGTTCCTGTGATGCTTCTTTTATCTTTTTCACGCTCTTAAACTTGCTCAGGAGCGCTTCTTTTGCCTTAGGACCGATGCCTTTGATGTCGTCTAACTCAGAATGGAGAGCGTGCTTGCTTCGCTTGTCGCGATGGAAGGTGATGGCGTATCTATGTACCTCGTCCTGTATCTGCGTCAATACCTTGAAAAGCTCGCTTTCTGGTGGTAGAGCGATGGTTTGTGGCGGAAAACCGTAGAGAAGTTCGTTGGTGCGATGGCGGTCGTCCTTGGCAAGACCTGCGATAGGGATTTCCAGGTGCAGTTCGTCTTCTATCACCTCTCTTACCACCTCCATCTGGCCCTTTCCACCATCGGTGATGATAAGGTCTGGCAGGGCAGTTTCTTCCTCTATCATGCGACTGTAGCGGCGTCTTACCACCTCCTGCATCGAAGCATAATCATCAGGTCCTTCCACCGTCTTGATGTTGTATTTTCTATAGTCCTTTCTTGATGGTTTCATACCTTTATATACTATACATCCAGCCACGGCATCCGTGCCCGATATATTGGAATTATCGAAGCATTCTATCTGGTAAGGCATCTTTGGAAGCTTCAGTTTCGTCTGCAATTCCTTCATCAATCGGGTTTGTTTCTGCTCCGGATTGAGCTTTTCTGCCTGCTTCAGACGGTCGAATTTATACTGCTTGCAGTTCATTTCCGAGAGTTCCAGAAGGTGCTTTTTGTCGCCCCTCTGCGGCACAAAGAAGATGGCATCTTTCAGTTTCCATTCCATCTCGAAAGGCACGATAATCTCTTTCGAAGTAGAGTGGAAACGCTCTCTGATTTCCGGTATGGCGGTAATCAGAAGTTCCTCGTCGCTCTCCTCCAGCTTGCGTTTATATTCGTAGGTGAAGCTCTGGTTGATGGTGCCGTTTTTCACGTGAATATAGTTGATGAAGGCGTTCTTGTTGGCGTCATCATTCACGATGGTGAAGACATCCACATCGGTAATCGTATGGCTTACCACCTCGCTTTTTGCCTCAAATTCGTCCAGCAATTGGTACTTCTTCTTGTATTCTTCGGCTATTTCGAAGCGCAGAAGTTCGGCATTTTTCATCATCAAATCATAGAGATATTTGCTTACTTCCCGGGTGTTTCCCTTCAGAATTTCACGCGCCTGGCGCATGTTTTCCTGGTACTCCTCATAGCTCTGTCTGTTGATGCAGGGGGCACCGCAGTTGTGAATATGGTACTCTAGGCAGGGCTTATATTTGCCTTCCGCCACGCCTTCTTTGGTGATAGGAAACCTGCAAGTACGGGGTTTATACAGCTTCTTGATGACCTCCAGAACGGCATACATACTGCCCACATGAGGGTAAGGACCGAAGAAAGTTCCCACCTTTTTATTGATATGGCGCGTCTTGAAAATGCGGGGAAAATACTCGTTTGTAACGCATATAGAGGGGTAGGTTTTGCCGTCTTTCAGCAAAACATTATACCTTGGATTATACTTTTTAATAAGGCTGTTTTCCAGCAAAAGTGCATCTTCTTCGGTGTTCACGACGGTGTATGAGATGTCGAAAATCTTAGAAACAAGTACCTTTGTCTTGTATCTATCTACCTCTTTATGGAAGTAGGAAGATACTCTTCTCTTCAGATTTTTCGCCTTTCCTACATATATAATCGTGTGATTCTCGTCGTAATATTGATAGCTTCCCGGTTTCTCCGGCATGCTTAAAACGATGCTTTTTAACCGAGCTAATCTTTCCTCATTTTCTTGTTTCGTCATACCTTTATGGGGTTAAAATAGGGTAAAAGAGCGTTGCTGTTTCACGTGAAACGACAACGCCCGTATGCTTTATAGCTGCAGAATAATATGCATTAATCAAGCATTTTTCGTGCTTTACAACTGCAATAAAGTAGATACTTCTACATCCTCATCGAAGTTCTTTCTGCCTTCGAAATTCTCGTTTACGAGCTCGATGATAAAGTTAGCATACACCTTCTTTGGGTGGAATTTCTTCACCAGATTGCAGGCAGCCTTCATGGTTCCGCCGGTAGCGAGAAGGTCGTCGTGAAGGAGGATTATGTCGTTCTCGTTGATGGCATCTTCGTGGATTTCGATGGTGTCCATACCGTATTCTTTCGCATAGCTTTCCTGTACGGTTTTGCATGGAAGCTTACCTGGCTTTCGGCATAAAACTACGCCTGCGCCGAGACGGATTGCGAGGGCAGAAGACATCACGAAACCACGTGATTCGATGCCTACAATCTTGGTAATACCTTTGTCTTTGTAGATCTCGTACATCTCATCGCAGATCTCTTTAAGAGACTCTGGATTCTTAAACAGGGTACTAACATCGCGGAAGTTTACACCCTTGATTGGCCAATCTGGAATGCAACGCAGATTGTCTAATAATAGCTGATTGTTCATTACTTTTTATGCTTTAAATTGATACTTATTTTATTCTTTTTTTTGTGTTTCTTTTAATGGGCTTTTTGCCCGTTTGTTTTTGCGTTTTGCTTGATTTTATCAGCTTTTGTTTCACGAATTGCTGAAGTTTTACTTTAACCGCAAAACACTTTATGCAACCTTTCTTAAGCGGTTGAGCATCAAATGTTTTGCTGGTAACCTGTTTCACGTGAAACATTCAGAATTCCCTTGTGTTTCGCTGTGAAACGGCTTATCTTCCGAGTAATACAAGCATCACGTTGATATCGCTTGGTGATACGCCAGGAATCCGGCTTGCCTGTGCCAAAGTTTCCGGGTCGATTCGCTCGAGTTTCTGGCGTCCTTCTGTGGAGATTTCGTGGAGCTCGGAATAGTTGAAACGGCCCTTGATTTTGATGTCCTCCAAACGGTGCATCTTGTCGGCAATGAGACGCTCTCGTTCGATGTAACCTTTGTACTTCATCTTGATTTCTGCAGCTTCAGCTATCTCTTCCTTTCGGTTAGCTGGTGTTTCCAGTGCAGCCTTCAGGTCCGGAATAATCTCCGAAAGATTCGTGAGATTCAGGTGCGGACGAGCGATGAGGTCGATGAGCTTGCAGCCGGCGCGAAGTGGAGTAGTACCGAGTGCTTCCAGTTTTGGATTTATCTCATCCTTCTTGATAGGATAGTTGGCGCAAAATTCGATGATTCTTTCGATGGCTTCTTTTTTCTCTATCCACCAGTCATAACGGTCGCGCTTGGCAATTCCGAGTTCGTATGCTTTTTCGGTGAGTCGGGCATCGGCATCGTCCTGTCGGAGTAAAATGCGATATTCGGCTCTGGAGGTGAACATGCGGTATGGTTCGTCTACTCCCTTTGTGGTGAGGTCATCGATGAGTACGCCGATATAACTTTCATCGCGGTTCATCTCGAAAGTCTTGTCGCCGACACAATGTAGAGCTGCGTTGATTCCGGCAACGGTTCCCTGACCTCCTGCTTCTTCATAACCGGTGGTTCCGTTCACCTGTCCGGCAAAGAAGAGACCTTTGATGATTTTCGACTCCAGTGAATGTTTGAGTTGGGTAGGGTCGAAGTAATCGTATTCGATGGCGTAACCCGGTCTGTAAATCTTCGCATCTCTCAATGCCGGAATCTCGTGAAGTGCATTCAGCTGGATATCCATCGGCATGCTCGAAGAAAAACCGTTCAGATACATTTCGTTCGTATCTTCGCCTTCCGGCTCCAGGAAGAGCGGATGCTGATCCTTGTCGGGGAAGGTAACGAGTTTGGTTTCGATACTCGGACAGTAACGTGGACCGGTGCTCTGAATTTGACCATTATATAAAGGAGAGTCTGCAAGACCGCTTTTTAAAGTTTCGTGCACTTTCTTGTTGGTGTAGCAAGTCCAGCAAGGCAATTGTTTCAGGACCCGGTGCTCTCCCATGTAAGAGAACTGGTGGAAATCGCTGTCGCCCGGCTGTTCTTCCATATCTTCGAAATGAACACTTCTCTTGTCGATTCTGACCGGAGTACCGGTTTTCATTCTGGCAGTAGTGATGCCCCATCGGGTGATGCTCTCCGTAAAGTTGTGTACGGCAGGTTCGGCGCATCTTCCGCCTTCTACCATCTTTCTTCCTACATGCATCAGACCGTTGAGGAAAGTTCCTGCGGTGATGATGATGCTCTTGGCGTAGAACTCGGCTCCCCAGATGGTTTTTACGCCGATAGCCTCTCCGTTAGCAACGAGCAGTTCGTCAGCCTGGTCTTGCCAGATGTCGAGGTTGTCGGTATGGTCGAGGATGGTTCTCCATTCCCAGATAAACTTACCTCTGTCGCATTGGGCACGAGGGCTCCATACGGCAGGCCCCTTACCGATGTTGAGCATTCTGAACTGGATGGCGGTTTTATCCGTTACGATACCCATCTGTCCGCCCAATGCGTCGATTTCGCGCACAATCTGTCCCTTGGCAATACCACCGATGGCGGGGTTGCAACTCATCTGTCCAATCTTGTTCATATCCATCGTTATCAAACAGGTGTTGGCACCCATGTTTGCAGAGGCTGCAGCAGCCTCGCATCCGGCATGTCCTCCACCGATAACGAGCACGTCATAATTGAATTTCATACTTCGTTTAATCTATATTTTTTCTAATTTTCGGCAAAAGTAAGAAATAAAATCGAAATTTTA
>ERZ1026888.1107-NODE-1107-length-12614-cov-41.527351_pt1 | contig 12614 bp, 16 predicted proteins | sample MGYA00380174_ERZ1026888 | MGnify/ENA primary metagenome ERZ1026888 (study PRJEB33269, sample SAMEA4719810) | human gut metagenome | biome: human-associated habitat; feature: organic feature; material: feces | place: Cameroon | collected 2013-10 ...
ATAGCTGCTCATCACCCTTTTGCCACGCTGCAAGTCATAGATAAAGAATCTCTTCTTTCCAGATGGAATAGAGAAATCCACCAAGATATAGTAATCCGTACTGTATCCTCGTCTATCACAATAGTCTCTTACTTGCGTCAGGCTCTCACAATCCACCTGATGATACCACTCTTTTGCATCCACCGTATTCTTAAAAAACGGTTTCGTGAACCTATTATAAATAGGTGGAACGAAAAGAACACCGATGACAATCAGAACCAGTATTCCCAATATAATCAATAACTTCTTCATAATAGTGCAAAAGTAGAAAAAAATAAGCAAGTAATGATGCTATCCATACGTGGATTGTATCAAATACTCGCTTATGTGTATGAAATCATCAATGCCTATAGCATCAAATCCTTGATGGTTGTACCATTCATGAATCTGCTTAAATCTACCCTTTCTCCAATACCATGCAAATGTCCGGTTTCTGAATACTGCCAGATATTGCACTTTCCTCTGCCGTCGATAGAGGGTTGTCGGGAGTTATAATTGGCGATGAAGAGATAATAGCGATTGAACTTCGCCCCCATCTCCTTATTATAGAAGCTCTCGTTGCTATAGATGATAGGATACTTGCCATAGTGTTTCTTCACCAAGTCAGCAAACACCTGTATGCTATCCTGCAGCTGTCGTCCCTTCCATCTTCCCTGGATGCCTTTCTCCTCCACATCCAATACAGGAATCAAGTCCTGCTCACTCTTCTTCACCATCTTTTGGAAATCCCGGAACTGAGCAGTTGCAGAAGAGCCGGCAGACATCAGATGATAAGATCCCACCTTCAACCCATATTTACGAGCCAGTCTGATATTTCGGCGATAATGTCGATCCACATATCCTTTACCATGTGTAGCTCTGATATAAACGAACTTGATTCGCTTATTCTTCGCTATTTCCTTCCACTTGATAACTCCATTGTGCTTCGACACATCAATGCCGTCATATCCGCCATAAGTATAAGGTTGTCCTTTCAATCTATCAACGAAGACATCAGAATAAGATGAAGCGATGCCCACCCACCGCTTCACCTTATATGGCGACACCACATACATAATCCCCAGACCAATACCCGTCAATACGACCAGACTGCCTAAGGAAGCCAAAGTATATTTTAACCCTTTCTTCATTACATTTTATCTTTTAGTTGTTTTCAGGGAGACAAAGATAGCGAATTTATTCGAAACGGCATAGAAAGTAAGGGGATAAATGTATGAAATGGAGTTCAGGAAGTACCAAATGACAAAACGGATGCTTGACGACATCCCTCAAACATCCGTTTTGCTAAAATCATACACACATAACTGATTGTAAATCTGAACCTATTTTATGAAGACCATCTACAATACGCTTACGCTGCTGCTCACGTGGCTTCTTCAAACCATTCACATAGTGTGATAAAAGACTTTGGTTTATTCCAGAAGCACGACTAATTGCCGCTAGAGAAACGTATGGAGAATATGCCTTCAAAAGAGTAGTTGCATCCTGATAGTTATACACAAACTCATAATCGCCATTCTTCAGCCATTCCGGAACATATTCTCCATTTTCCACAAGACCTTCAACATGAAACTCCAAACTATCCTTTGCCTCCTTTTGCAAAGCTTCAAAGGTTGGTGCTGTAAAAACTACCGCACCTGGTACATTACTACCAAGAGAACCGCCAAAATTCTTGTCGCACCACGCAACATTAACAATAATCTTTTCCATAATGTGCTATTTTTAAATCATTATCAATAAAAGCGAATGCACCAAGGCAGCGGAAGTTTTACTTCCAACCTGCCTGGTGCCAGATGCTATTAAGAAGAAATTGATTCAGCACTTCACTTTCCTTACCTCTAATCGTTACGGTTCCAGGCTTGGAAGGATGCTTGAATTGTCTATGGTCACCTTTGGTTCTTGCCAAATACCAACCATCTTTCTTCAACATCTGCAAAACATCTTTGACTTTGTACTTTTTCATATCATTGAATGTTTTGATTACGCAGGCAAAGGTACGAATAATAATACTCTTAAGCAAATATTTTGCGTTAAAAGTATTAAAAGTAATACCACATTTTATGTATCCATTAGATTTACATGAACGAATTTAAGGATATTCACCATTTTATTACTGGCATATTCCCATCAAACTTACCCCACATTACGGGATGCTGACGATTCCCTGACGCTTCTACTATTCCTTGATGCACGAAGTTATAGATTTCCTTAGCCGTGATAGTTCTATCCTTGTTTGTATCAGCACCTCCTCGCAAGCCACGTTCCAAAAATACTGTAAACAGACTGTTCTTGAAACCAGTTTGTCTCGGAGTTTCTAAGGATTTCTCCGTTGAACGAGAAGAGAGGAAGAACATCACATTCTCTTTGGAATAGTTAGTACTCCTCTTATTCGTATTTCTCATTTTCCCTGCAAAGCAAGCATCCACGAAAATCATTTTCTGCTGAGCTTTACTCTGTTTCATAATGTTCAATACGGAAGAGTAATACAAGAATCCATCGTAACACACCAATCCACCAGGCACACCATGACCACTAAAGTACAGGATAATAGCATCTGATGGCGAAGCCTTGGCGAATGTATTACACATTGCAGCACATACCTTTTTGATAGTAACTTCTGAATTGACAAAGCAATCAACCGTAGCATTACCATTCTTGGTAAAGATACCCGATATGGTCTTGGCATCATTCGCACTTACCCGAAGGTCGTTCTGACGACCGGGATAATCGGCGATGCCAACACTGACGATATAAGTTCTTGCTGGCAAAGTTGTGATTGCTAACAAGAAGATGACGAGGAAAGATAACTGTCGATTCATAAATTTATTCTTTATACAACAACCAACTAGCAGGATAAACTCCAATAAGCCTTTCCTTCCAGTAAATTGCATCACGTAGATTATCCGTTGTTCCCAATACCACCCTATAGTAAGTACTTGCGCCAGAATAAGCTATCGAAGGATAATATCCTCTTTTCTGCAAATCTAGATACATTCCTATTGCGTTATTTCTATTCATAAAATTACCCACAACAACACTAAAGCTGTGCAATTTTTGTCCACCAACAGTTTGAACATCTTCTTTACGAACATCTTCTTTCTGACAATTATACCCAGAAGGTGCAGACTGTAACAGATAACCATCAAAGATACTTGGCATTTCTAGCTGTTGAGCCTCTTGATATGTTTCTGCCGCCTTCTCTTTTCTTCTTGGCATTTCTCGCTTTTGCTTTGTTGTAACTTTAGGGGATGTTGGTTGTCGCCTTACGACTCTTTGTTGCGCAACACCTTCTAGGCTATACATACACAGAGACACCACTATCAATATTTTGAATTTACAAATACGCTTACCCATACTTCATTAATTTAAATCATTTTCAAAATCTACGATATCGGCAATGCCGACACTGACAATATACGTCTTTGCCCACGAAGGAAGAATTCCAAACAAGAAAACTATAAGGAAAGATAATAACCTTTTCATAACCTCGTTATTTTACATCACAAAAGCCCTTTACCAGTAACATATCACTTTTCTTTTTGGTAGAATATTTTTTTACCATCCTGGTATCGCTATACTCATGTTCCTTATCGTCAACAATTATTTTGCCCTGCCAATCTAAATATACATCATGTATGGCCCATATTTCATCCGCCGTGGTTTCTGCTTCTTTTTCATTGGTCAAACGACACTCTGCTATTTTAAATCCTTGGTCGGTAACCATAATTGCAGCACACTCAACAATCATAGAGACACTTAGGCTTTCACAATCTATCAAAAACAATTGATAATCAGTAACCCAGCCATCACTATTAGCCCAAACAGTTGTTGCGACATAAAGTTTTTTACCATCAGCAGAGACTAAGTACTTCATTCGAGGAAATCCATCTTCAAAATGATCTTCTCCTTCATTGTACCTATCATACTTAGTTGGGATTCTTTTAGGTACATCATTGTCATCATCAACATACCATAACTGCCCTAAACTATCTTCCGATATGAATTCATAGAATTTTCTGTTTTTTCCATTTTCTCCAACGAAAGAATAAAGCAAATGTTTTTCCACGTTCGGACAAACAAGGTCAGCACTATCCTCATCTACTTTCTCCATATAAGCTAGCGGTACCGGTAGCTTTTTACCAATACAACTATTTGACAGAAGAAACAGAAAGAAAGCAACAATCAATAATATTTTCTTCATTTTTACCAAACTATAAATTTGTTTTAGAAGTAGAAGATACGGGAACATACAGCCCATAATTCTCACAAACTTCTTTTTGAGAAACATACCAAGAATAATCATTCTCCTCATCCGAAGGACAGATAGTCATATTTACGAAATTGCTAATTCTCAACTGTAGATACTTGAAATCATGTGCCGACAATATATCGTTAGCACATTCGGTAATATACGATTCATCCTGCTTTAACTCTTTGGCTCCATTCCAATGAATCTTGACAAGATACTCCTCGCCCGGCATCAATTGAGCTTTACTTCCAAACACAAGTTTCTGTGTTTGCATATCTAGCAAATGTACATAATCCCATACTTCTGCATAAGGGATAACATTTCCCATTTCGAGATAATATTGACCGAACTCATTTCTCTTACGCACCTTTTTATAATCAAATCGAAAATATACACGATCCTCTATCTCTACTAGATGCCCAGAGATATTTTTTACGCCAATATGATATGTAACGCCATAGTTGGTTATCATATAACCATCCAATCTAAATTGTAAGCCATAGGCAACAAAACCATTAAACCATTCTTTTTCCATAATTTTATTCATTATTTTATTGTTTTCAATAATTCCTCTGCGCCAGAAATTCCCATAGCTATAGCAGTCTTCAATATTTCCTTTGCTCTTTTTTTAGAACCTTGCAGAACTAATAATTTAGCTTGCAATAAGTAAGCCTCTTGATAGCCTTTCGAGATTGCAGCAGCCACAAACATATTTGCATTTTGCAAATCACCTTTTTCTTGATAGATTTTTGAAACAGTATACTCCAGTTCGCCATTGCCCCGATTGTCATTTATTGCCAATAATAGCCATTTAAGAGCTTCGTCATTGTTTTTATTTGTACCATATCCAAAATAATACATTCCTCCCAAATTATAATAGGCATCTTTCCAACCATTCTCAGCCGCAACTTTATATAACAGAAAAGCTTTTTCTAGATTTTTAACGACTCCATTTCCATTACAATAACAGTTTCCCATCACACACATTGCCTCAGGATCTCCGTTATCTATAGCTTTTTGAAGCCAAGCAAAAGCCTGAGTGAAATCTACAGGAGTACCCTTTCCTTCAAGATAGGCTTTCCCTAAAAAACACATCCCCCACACATCATACATTTCAGCAGATTCTTTGTAAAGTTTGAAAGCTTTTTCATCATTAAAACAAGCTGCGTAATGTAATCCAAGAAGACTCTTTGCTGTAGGATGCCCTTGTTGCGCAGCTAATTCATAATACCGAATAGACTCCTTTTCATTTCGAGCTACACCCCTTCCTGTATGATATAAACCACCTATAGCATATTGAGCCATAACAACTCCTGCATCTGCGGCTTTTTTATAATAATCAAATACCCGTTTTTCATCTAATTGACTTGACATAGTTTGCTGATAACAAAAACCTAGGGAAGCCCATCCCCAAGGATTTGAGTTATTCGCAGATTTTTGAGCATAACCCAATGCTTTTTCTAAATTCTGTTCAACACCCTTACCCAATGCATAACACCACGACAATACAGACAAAGCATAACTATCATCCTGTCTTGATGAATAAAACTGCCATATCTGTCTATATGTTTCATCATCTAAAGGTTGACCTAATTTAAAGAAAAGATAATTCAAAAGCATCTGAGAATATTGCACTCCATTTAATGCTGTAAGACATAGGGTCTCTGTCGTAAAGGGTTCATCTTTCTTTGCCTTTACTTTCTGTGAATTATTTTTACTACTATTAGTTCTTTGTTTATACTTAGAAACTATATTATTTTTTTGTCCTCTACGCACAATACGATTTTGAGCATTCGCATTCAAGCAAAAGACAGCTAGAAATGCAATAAATATATTTTTAATCATTTTTATTTTATACTATTATTAAATTACTTGTAAAGTTTTACAAATAGATAATCTCTTCACTAAACTTTTCCCCATCAAAGAGCCGGATTCTCCTTGCTGTTACAGGTAGAGCCTCATAGTACTCTTTAAACGGAATAGACTTAAACATACTCTCATAAAAATACCTACGATTTGTCTTTCCTACTCCAATCTCACTTTTCTTTAAATAGTATTTAATATTAGTATCTAAATCTAACAAATATTTAGAAGATTCACTATATGCATATACCTCTGATTCTGTTGGCATAATTGTTCTATTTAATATTGTGTATTCAGAAGACAAAACTACAGAATTAAGCCACATTCCATAATTCGGAGCCATTTTATAACAAATGCCTCTATTATAACGACGAACATAAGGATAAGCTCTATGCAACGCTTTACCTTTACTTTTTCTCGCTACCTCATTTTTCTTTGGCACTAGCAACTTTGGTTCAGAAATAATTTTTCTACGAACAACTTGCCCTTGTGCAAAAATGTTTATATTACACAGCAACAACACCAACAATAAGAAACACTTTATATATATATTATTTTTAACTGTCATATTTTTGCTTATATAAAATACATCTTCATTTATTTACTTTTTACAGGTCTTACCATAAATCAAAGCAAGAAGATGCTCATTACCATCTGCAAAATCTTTGGCATCTGCTAAAATTTTAGCATAGTCAAAAGAAACTTTCTCTTCTTTGGAATCTTTAACTATGGTATCTGATCCTTTTTCCTTATCACCACGTAAATTCTGCGTTGGGGTCTCAGACATTATTTGCAAAGCCTGGATAAGAGGCAGAGCTGTCTGCTGTGAATAACCATAACGAACAAGATCGTTTGCCAATCGTAAAGAAGACAAAGGCACTGAAAACTCACCTAAAATTTTCTCCTTCTTCTCAGGAGTCTGAGCACTCATAGAAATGCTCATCAGCAATACTACTAAACTAAAAAAAACTTTTCTCATAATTACTTTGTTTTACATTATATTTTTTAGAACTATTTTAAACGCAAATTTCGAACAATATACCGACTACCATTATAGATGTTTATCACTTTTACTGAAAGTGGCAATGGTGGATACCATTCTGTAAACATAAACTGCTTTGTATCAGTCAAAATTAGCTTATTTTTCAACCCTATACCTATATCACTCTGCATTATATAATATCGCTTCAGAGTTTGGGCATCCTCTATAAACTCATCTGCCGTACTACAAACAAAAGTACCATTCACCTTAGGAATGCACCATTTGTGTAAAATAGTACAATCTTTTGCCACTATCATACTAGTCAGACCCCAACAATGAGATTCTGTTGAAAGCAACGGCACATTATGTATTTGATAATATCCAGATCCTAGTTCATCTTCAGTTACATACACACCTGTTTTTTGAACAGACTTCCGCTTAACAGCAGCATTCTGTTTTGTTACATTTGTTTTGGATGTATGTTGTCTTTTTACAACTTTATTTTGTGCCTCAACATTTACACCAAACATAAATAACAATAAATACAATAATATTTTTCCACGCATAAAATCTCACTTTTTATCAATACATACTACAAAATCCCTATAAATACGTTCTGTTGCATCTTTCATCAAGCGTATCATTTCATCCAAGCTTCTACTTGTTGGGGTATTTGTTCCTTTCTTATATTCATAAGAATAATCACCTACAAAATCGACTTCTTTTTGCATTGTATGCAGCAACTGCAACAGACACGTACGATACTTATCTGGATTTATCTTTGACAATTCAATCGCTTTGTCTAATAATTTCTTTGCATTAAATCTATATTTAACACCAGAAGGTGGTTCTATGCATCTAAAACCAGAACCAGGCAAATAACTTCCTTTTTCTTCTGCTTTCAAATCATCGTAAAGAGAGCGTATCTCTTGTATCAATTTTTGTTCATCCATATCTCTATATTTTTAAACATTCTGTAAAAAGTTACCATTCTTGTCGTACCAAGCACCTTTCTTTGGTTGACCATTGCTATCAAATGTACCGATAAACTGTTCGCCTGTTGTCTTTACAGTATATGTGCCTTTCGAAAAATGATTATCATAGAAAGAACCTGTATATATATCACCATTTGGATAAATGAAAGTTGCATTATCACCTTCCATTCTACCACGACTAAAAGGTCCCTTATACTTTCTACCATCACTAAAGGTAAGTTCACCTTTATCATCACATGGATAAAATCTACCGGGATCAGGACTTGTCAACACTGTTCCAGTGTACTTTACCGTTTGATCAAAGAATACCTCTTCCTTATTCTCCACATACCCCCCATCAGAATCTGCAGTTGCTTCTGCTACAAAATAGGCAGAGTCAGAATCTGCACTAGCGACATTAGCATTTGCTGCAGTACGAGCATCACGCGGGAAGAATAGTATTGCTAAAATAACAAGCAACGCTATTACAAAACAAGCCATCAGTTTTAAATAGATATGACCATTAGAAGTATTTGTATTTGCCTGTTCTTCCACATTACACTTTTCCTGTTTATTGTCTTCTATAATTTCTGTTTTACCTGCCCACACTGTTTCTTCATCATCACTAACAGGATTAGCATAAGATTGATGTGGACTACACGTTTTTGTCTCTTCATTGTTAGAAGTTGCAACAGAAGACTGTTGTAAGATACGTCTTATCTCTCCAACATTCTTAGGTCTCTTCAATCTATTCTCCTGCATCATCCAAGCCACCAATTTCTTCATTTCCTCAGAGATATTAGGCATTGAGAGGGCAAGATGCTTGTCCTCTGTCTCGTCTTCAGAAAGGTCAGAAACAGATGGAGGGTCTTGATTGGTAAGCAACTTATACATAGTAGCACCAAGGGCATAGAAGTCAGTCCATGGTCCAAACTTATCATAGCTCTGCGCCATTTGCTCACTAGGGGCATAGCCATTTGTATAACTGATGCCCGTGCTCATTGTGGCACCACCTACCGTACTCTGCTGCTTACTTGCACCAAAGTCTATCATCTTAACCACATCATGACTATCCACCATGATATTAGCAGGCTTGATGTCAAGATGGAACATACCTTCGTTATGGATCGCCTCAAGACCATCCAATATCTGATTCAAGTAATTGCGAACCTCAGACTCTGCCAAAGGTGCATTGGTACGCTTCAAACGTGCAGATAGATTTTCTCCATCTACATAATCCATCACATAATAGGCAGTACCATTCTCCTCAAAAAGGTCATAGACCTTGACAATATGAGGATTACTGAGACTACGAAGTCGGCGAGCTTCTTTCTTGAACTTCTCTCGCTGTTGCTCAAAGCTATTGGTATTCTCGGCATTGCTTACGCTAATGGTAGTGCTATTACCATCACGCTGACACACACCCTTTACAAAGAACTCTTTGATGGCATAAGTCTCATCAAACTCAATGTTCTTTGCCAAATAGGTATTGCCGAAGCCACCTGATGCCAAGTAGCTTTCTATTTTGTAAGTTCCGTGCAGGATGGTTCCTACTTGGAGCATATTTTGATTATTTATTTCGTCCATTCTTTGTTGTATCTTGTTTTATAGAATCTTGTTTTGTAGTATCAGTCTTTGACTTTTGCTGGCTATTAAGCTCTTTCACGGTCACCATAGAATCCTCATAAAGAGAATCCAGCAAAGCTGCCTCTGTTTTATGCTTGCTATAGTAGCCATAGCCGGCCATGCCAACAGCAGCCAATACAACTAAGGCAACAAAGGCTATGAAGAGAGATTTCTTTCTTTTCTGCCTATTCACCATTTCAACTATCACACTATCAGGAACAGGCGGTGGTGTACCAGCAGGCTTAACAACTTCAACATCAGGAGAAGCACTCACTTCTTCCACATTAGGCTTGATATTCAAAGCATTGCATTTCGCCGTAGGCTCTTCATTCACAAGACTTACATCAGCCTCGTCATGACTCACCTCTTTGATATGTACAATATAAGCAGAATGATTATCTTTATTATCTGAGGTTTCAGAAATCAACATCTGTCGTTTCTCTTCATCACAAACATTCGCAGCAAAGACATCCAACAGTTCCTCATCCTCCATCTGTTCCAACATGCCGTCAGAACAAATATAGAAGTAATCACCTGGTTGAATATCAGAAATATGGATAACATCTGGTCTTGGATGACTTCTATCTCCAGCTATCATCGCACGGGTAATGACATTTTTCTGTGGAAATGTCTTCATCTCCTCATAGGTCAACTCACCTGCTTGATAAAGATCATACACCAGGGAATGGTCACGACTCTTATATAATATGGTATGCGAAGATGGACGGAGATGGTATATTCTACTATCTCCAATGTGGGCTGCCGTACAACCATTACTATGAAAATACAGCAAAGTTAAAGTTGTTCCCATCTGACGGGTATCTCCCGCAATTGCCAGTTTATCCAGCTCTTCATAGGCATACGCCAAAGCATCAGATAACAAATTATCTTCCAACCCTTCAGAAACAACAGCATGCTGCAACAAAAACGAAGAAAGACTTTTGCAAATACTTTGGCTTGCCACCTCTCCATGCTCATGTCCACCCATACCATCACAGAGCAAAAACAAACGGTCATTCTCCGTTGCTTTGCCCTCTATTGGATAGATGCTATCTTCCTGATTCGCCCTCTTACCCAACTCATGGATAGATAAAGGCTGATATATCTTGATTCTCATTGTTAGCTTTATTTTTGATGATAAACAACGGTTGTGTTACCCATCTTGATGATACTTCCTTCTGACAAGATGAGCTGGTCACCCTCGTTCAATAATTGTCCATTCACATAACTGGCATTTTTATTATGGTAGTTAGACACCACAACCCTAACATTGACCGTAGAAACCTTACTTACCTGAATGACAAGATGCTGACGGCTCATATATCTATCATCAGTAGCTATCTGTACAGTTGCCTGCGAAGTTGTAGCCTTGCGGCCTATTACATTGTTGCCGAACCCTAACGGATACTTCTGACCACCATAGAGCAAATAACCGGGAGTAACTTCTTCTTTCTTGCCGGCAAGGATTGTTTCATCAGATTGAGAAGGAGAAGAGGAATGCCCCACGTAACGAGTTTCTCCATTATCTCGATTCACATACTGAGTCTCACCATTACTATTACCAACATATTCTGTTTCCCCAAAAGATTGCGGAGTTGCAGCATGTTGCTGTGAGAACATCACTCTCAACTGAGCTTTACATTGAGGACAAGTAATCATCTTAACCGCTTCGTTTTGAGAATTTCTCACGTCAAGCAATACACCGCAACTCGGACATTTGATTCTTTTAGTTTCCATTGCTACCATCTATTATAATCAATGTTTATGCCATCTGAATATCAGCATCAGACATATAGTCTGGCATATCAGGAGCAACATCAGGATTCTCTAAGGATGCTGTTTGGAGATTTGGATCAGCAGAATCATCTACTCCGGTATCAGCGAAATCACTACCACTTGGAGTAATCACTTGTCCTGTATGCAAATCAACTGCTTCCCCAACGTCAATACTTCCATTTCCATTGGCATCACAAATCGCAACATCAGGATTTCCATCTTGATCAAAATCTACCACACTCACTTCCTGTCCATCCACATCGAAGACACCCACTGTAGCCATGGAGCCATCAGCAAGCTGAACTTCACCCGCATTAACCAAATGAACATCTGCATTTTGGTCATCAGCCACCTGCACATCACTTGCCTGATGCAAATTTGCATCATTGTGAGCAACAGATACATCCTGGTCTGCATGAGAAGAATGAGATACCACAGCAACATCTTCCGCTTGATGAGGAGCTGCATTCATCTCTTCTGCACGTACTTCTGGCTTTACAGCCTCTGCATAGTCGTTCTTTTCTGCATCTGTCATATTGTTCCACTCGTCCTCGGTATAAGTACTATAGATATTGCCATGCCAATGGAAAGCGCCACCAGGACCGACTTCGGCTCTAGCGGCATCGAATGCCTCCTTAAAGCTCTGCTCATCATGACTTTCAGCTACCTTGATAGAGGCATTATCATTAGCTGCAGCTGCATCTTGCGATGGATTCTCCCCTTCCGGTTTTGTATCGGGAGCTTCTTCCGTACCTGCAGCAAAGGCATCTGTGACATACATAGCACTTGCACCTAACAAGATACCAGCACCTCCACTTACCGCTACTTTCTTCCAAGTTGATTTATCAACAGCGTTCTGAGTTTTATCCTTACTTTCCTGTTTTACTTCAGGATGTGTATTATTGAAATACAATGTTTCTTCATTCTGTGCCATAATCGTATGTTTTAAAATTATAACTGGTGCAAATATAGTGAAATAATAAATAGATAGGTACTTTTTTGGTGTTCATTACACAAAACCTATCTTCTATTGTAGGAAATCACTTTTTTATTTTAGCCTTGCAATAAGGACAAGCCTCATTCTGCATTAAAACTTCATAAGACT
>ERZ1026888.1111-NODE-1111-length-12564-cov-20.402590_pt1 | contig 12564 bp, 7 predicted proteins | sample MGYA00380174_ERZ1026888 | MGnify/ENA primary metagenome ERZ1026888 (study PRJEB33269, sample SAMEA4719810) | human gut metagenome | biome: human-associated habitat; feature: organic feature; material: feces | place: Cameroon | collected 2013-10 ...
CCATCAGTTTTATTGGTGCCATCAGTTTTATTGGTGCCATCAGTTTTATTGGTGCACTTGAGACAAGTGCACCCCCTGATTGGCGACTATAGCTTCACGGTGCGGAACCGTCTCACGATGCCGATGACCAGCGCATGCGTATACGTGTGCTGCTTGAGGTTGTTGACGTGCGCCTGACGCCAGTCGCCGAGGTATCCGATGCGCCATGTAGTGTGCAGCGCGCGGAAGTCGAGCGTGAGCATCTGGCGCAGCGAGGGCGTAGACGCCACGGTTGTAGGCACGCAGTTGTGGTCGTAGTTGCCGCGTGAGAATATCTCGTAGTAAGATTGTCCGTAGTTGGGCGAGAACATAAGTCCGCAGAGCGGCGCCGACGCCTCGTAGTGCAGCGTGAACGGACGTTTCTGGCGCTTGAAAAGTCGGAAGTCGAAGTCGGCAGCAACGGTAGGTTTCAGCTGCAGGGCGAAGCGCGCCTGTGCAGGATTGTTGCTTCCGCGTGTGTTGTAAAGAAAACCTGCGCTCAGCTCGGCTGTGCCGCCGGCAAGAAGGCGCAAGCCGCAACTGCCCACGGGCATTTGCCACTTGCGCAGCAGCGAGTAGCCGAACGTATATCCGCCCGCAATCTCACCGCCGTTGCCCGAGCGGTTGTCGGCAAAGGCGATGTTGCCCTCGTGCAGCAACTGGTGCACGAAGCGGGCAGAGTCGTTCTCGCGGCGCGTGTGCGAGATGAAACGCACATCCGTACCGCGATATTTCTCGGGCGAGAGATAAGTGTCGAGAATATTGGTGTAGCCAACGCCCAGCATAAGAGCGTTCTCTCTTATGGGGTGCAGTTGTATGGGGTGCAGTTGTCTCAACTGCACCGACCTATCTGTATCTGTGTAATCTGGTGCAGTTGAGACAACTGCACCTCCTGCAACTGCATCCCCTGAGATACACCATAGTATGGCGATTAATAGACTAAAGATCCTCATTCTCGGTGAAAAGATTTAGTTGACCAGTCATTTCGTCTATCACCTGCTGCTGGCTCTTGCCCGCATCGGGGTCGAGGTTCGTGTCTTCCGCATCGTCGCCCTCGCCGTCGTCGCCCTCCTCCTTTTCGGGTTCGGGGAAGCGTGTAGGCTCCAGTTCCTTCACGTCGAGCACATCGAACGTAGTGACGCGCTTGCCCTTCGCCTTGAAGCCCTTCACGGCGATGAACTCCTCGGCGTCTATCTCCAGCGGCGGGCGCTGCATCTCCGTTCCGTCGGGCGCTGTTGTGGGCGCAAGGCTCACCTCGAAGCGTGGGAACGGCGTGTCGGTGAGCATCACCAGCTTGCTCTTCGGGTTCTCGCCGATGTAGTTCTGCCAGCGCTTTGTAGCCTCCATGCGGAAGCGCTTCAGGTAGAGACAGTCGCCGTTGTCGGCGTCGAACAGCACTGCCGTCCACACCTTGTCCGGGTCCCACTTCTCTATGATCTTTATGTTGTCCTCGTAGTGGTTGTTGGCGTCGAACGTAGAGATGTAGAAGTTGCCGTCGTCGAGCACCACGAGTATCGAGTCCTCGTCGAAGAACTCGCCCAGCAAGCGTCCGTGCTCGTCGTAGTTCAAGCGGTTCACGTCGGGGTCGTACCACACCTTTCTGCCGCCCAGCGTAGAGTGACCGTGACTCTTCAGACCGATGCGGTGAATAGGGTTGCGCGTCACGAGGTTGCCCTTCGATGTGCGTCCCTTGATGCCCACCTCCGAGAAGTCCTTTTCGATGAATATGTTTCTCAGGCGCGGGTTAGCCTCCAGCGTAACCTTTATCACCTCCGCCTCGCCGTTGGGGTTGGCTGTGAAGTAGAGGATGCGCGAGCCTGGTGTGCCCTGCGTGCAGTCGTATTCGCGACCCGCCGTCATCGTAGGCACGAAGAATCGTTTTATGTAAGAAGCGCCGCCCTTTCCGTCGCGGTAAACCACGTTGTATATGGTGCGCTTGTCATTCTTCTTGAACACCTGCACGTGCAGAATGTTCTTTCCGACGAATATCTTGTCGGCAGCATGCACCATCTTGTACTTGCCGTCCTTGAAGAACACGATGATGTCGTCGATGTCTGAGCAGTTGCACACGAACTCGTCCTTCTTCAGACCCGTGCCGATGAATCCCTCGGCGCGGTTGATGTAGAGCTTCTGGTTGGCCTCCACAACCTTCGATGCCTCGATAGTGTCGAAGTTGCGAATCTCGGTGCGGCGCGGGTGGTCCTTGCCGTACTTCTCGCGCAGGAACTCGAACCAATGGATAGTCACCTCGGTCATGTGCGCCAGGTCGTACTCTATTTCCGCCAGCTCTGCCTTTATGCGCGCTATCAGTTCGTCGGCTTTGTCCTTGTTGTATTTCAGGATGCGCTGCATCTTTATCTCGAGCAGTCGCAGAATGTCGTCGCGCGTAATGTCGCGGTGGAACGAATACTCGAAGTTCTGCACGCGGAACACCTGCGTCTTGAATGGTTCGAGCTTAGAGTCGATGAAGTCGACCACCTCGTCCTGCGACTTAGCCTGCTCGAACTTCTTCTCCTTGTAGATGCGCTCCTCGATGAAGATGCGCTCCAACGACGAGAAGAAGAGTTGCTCCTCGAGCTCAGCCTTGCGTATCTGCAGCTCGCGGCGCAAGAGACCCATAGTAGAGTCGGTAGAGTGGCGCAGCACGTCGCTCACGGTGAGGAAGCACGGCTTGTTGTTTTCGATGACACAGCAGTTGGGCGAGATGTTTATCTCGCAGTCGGAGAAGGCGTAGAGCGCGTCGATAGTCTTGTCGGACGACACGCCAGGCGCCAAGTGAACCTGAATCTCCACCTCGGCAGCCGTGTTGTCGTCCACCTTCTTAGCCTTTATCTTGCCCTTCTCGATAGCACGCAGAATGGAGTCGATGAGCGTAGACGTAGTCTTCGAGAACGGAATCTCGCGAATGACGATAGTCTTCGGGTCGAGCTTCTCTATCTTTGCGCGCACCTTCACGGTGCCTCCGCGCTGTCCGTCGTTGTACTTCGCAACGTCTATCGAACCGCCCGTAGGGAAGTCGGGGTAGAGGTGGAACTCCTCGCCGCGCAGATATGCAATGGCAGCGTCGCAGATCTCCACGAGGTTGTGTGGCAGAATCTTCGAGCTGAGACCCACGGCGATGCCCTCAGCGCCCTGCGCCAGCAGCAACGGGAACTTCGCCGGCAGCGTGATAGGCTCCTTGTTGCGTCCGTCGTAAGAGAGTTGCCAGTCGGTAGTCTTAGGGTTGAACACCACGTCGAGCGCGAACTTGGAGAGTCGTGCCTCGATGTAACGCGGCGCCGCAGCACGGTCGCCCGTGAGGATGTTACCCCAGTTGCCCTGACAGTCGACGAGCAAGTCTTTCTGTCCCATCTGCACGAGAGCGTCGCCGATGGAAGCGTCGCCGTGCGGGTGGAACTGCATAGTGTGTCCGACGATGTTCGCCACCTTGTTGAAGCGTCCGTCGTCCATGCGCTTCATCGAGTGGAGTATGCGTCGCTGCACAGGCTTCAAGCCGTCCTCGATATGAGGCACAGCGCGTTCCAGGATTACGTAGGATGCGTAGTCGAGGAACCAGTTCTGATACATTCCGCTAAGGTGGTGTACGGCAGATGCGTCGAAGCGGTTAACAGGCTTGTAGTCGGTATGTTCGCTCGGCATCGTGTCTTTTATCTCGTCGTCCATATATGATGTGGGTATATATAATTAATGTGTATTTTAATGCTTACAGGCAAAAGTACAAAATTTTTTCTAAAATCAAGCCGTGTTATTCAGAATAATAGTTGTAACTTTGTAAAGTAGCATTAAACATAAACATTCAAATGGGAGAATATATAGTATCGGCGCGTAAATACCGCCCGATGACGTTCGACTCGGTGGTGGGGCAGGCTGCTCTCACCGCTACGCTGAAGAACGCCGTGAAGAGTGGCAAGCTGGCGCACGCCTACCTGTTCTGCGGTCCGCGCGGAGTGGGCAAGACGACGTGTGCGCGCATCTTCGCCAAGGCAATCAACTGCATGAACCCCACGGCAGATGGCGAGGCATGCGGCGAGTGCGAGAGCTGCAAGGCGTTTGCGGAGGGTCGCTCATACAACATCTTCGAGCTCGACGCAGCCAGCAACAACTCCGTAGAGCACATCAAGTCGCTCATGGAGCAGACACGCATACCGCCGCAGGTGGGCAAGTACAAGGTGTTCATCATCGACGAGGTGCACATGCTCTCGCAGGCTGCCTTCAACGCCTTTCTGAAGACGCTCGAGGAGCCGCCGGCTCACGTGGTGTTCATACTCGCCACCACCGAGAAGCACAAGATTCTGCCTACCATTCTCTCGCGTTGTCAGATATACGACTTCGAGCGAATGACCGTAGAGAACACCATCAACCACCTGAAGCATGTGGCTGAGAAGGAAGGTATCACGTACGAGGAGGAGGCTCTGGCGCTCATAGCCGAGAAAGCCGACGGCGGAATGCGCGACGCACTCTCCATCTTCGACCAGACGGCGAGCTTCTGTCAGGGCAACATCACGTACGAAAAGGTGATAGAAGACCTCAACGAGCTGGACGCCGACAACTACTTCAAGTTCGTCGACTACGCATTGGCGAACAAGGTGAGCGAGTGCATGGTGCTCTTGAACTCGATTATAGAAAAGGGCTTCGACGGCGGCAACCTCATCAACGGACTCGCCTCGCACGTGCGCAACGTGCTCATGGCTAAGGACGAGCAGACGCTGAAGCTGCTTGAGGTGAGCGAGCAGCAGCGCGCCAAGTACAGCGCGCAGGCTAAGGCGTGCCCGACACAGTTCCTCTACAAGGCTCTGAAACTGATGAACCAGTGCGACCTGAGCTACCGACAGAGCAGCAACAAGCGCCTGCTCGTGGAGCTGACGCTCATCCAGGTGGCGCAGATCACGCAGCCGGAGGATGCCGACAGCGCGGGGCGTAGCCCCAAACAGCTGAAAACCCTGTTCAAACTTCTTGATTTCACCCGGACGAAAGCGGCTCAGCAGGTGGCTGCTCCGGGCAATGCGGCATCTGCGGCTTCGGCTCAGTCGGGTGTCGCCCAAACCGTTGCTGCCCAGCAGCAGGTTCCGGCAGCATCGGCGGCTGGTGGATCAACCAATGCTGCTGCACCTTCTGCAACTTCTTCTGCAGCGTCTACGGCTTCTTCTGCAGCGAAACCCGCAGCTGGCGGTCCGCGCCTTAAGCTGTCGTCGCTCGGCATGACCTTCCAAAGCCTTCAGCGCAAGGAGGCTGTGGCTGCGAAGAAGGAGGCTGAGGTGACGAACAAGGACGAGAACGAGCAGTTCACGCAGGAACTCCTCGAGCTGCAATGGCTCTCGATGTGCAACCGCATGCCGCAGAAGATGGTGGGTCTCGCCTCCAGAATGAAGAACATGCAGCCGCGCATAGCCAACTTCCCCGACATCGAAGTGCTGGTGGACAACCAGATGCTGCTCGACCAGGTGAACGAGATAAAGGGCCGCATCCGCGTTACGCTCGCCAAGGCTCTGCACAACGGCGGCATCACTCTCTCGTTACGCCTCGCCGAGGCTGAGGAGATAAGTCGCCGAAAGACAAAGAAAGAGGTGTACGACGAACTGATGCAGCAGAAGGAAGTGAAGGCGTTCGTGGAGTCGTTAGGGCTGGAACTTGTTTAAAAGTAAAAAAGTAAAAAAGTAAAAAGAGCTTTTAGAAGTAAGAAAGATAAAAAGTTAGGGCTGGATTCCAAACAAGGATTCCAGCCCTAACTTTTATTCGTTCTTATGAACCCGACGTTCATTCTTGTCAAATATAGAGGGTGTGTGAAAAACTACAAAATAGAGGCGAAGGGCTAAGCGTAGGAGGAGGGTGTGCATTCTATGTTTTATATGTCTTCGTAGTAAAACCTCACGAAAAGTCATCGTCACCCGAACGGAATCTGATCGGGCGGCGTACGGAATCTGATCGGGCGGCGGACGGAATCTGATTGGACGGCGTACGGAATCTGATTGGACGGCGTACGCGAACGGTGAGAAAAGCTTAGGTAGTGTGTAAACAGAACCGTGACCCGATTCAGTTTACACGACCGTTCTGTTTACACTCTCTTCTCCACAATGCTTTCGATGTACTTGCACACCATGTTGATGCCTTTCAGATTGTCGCCACCCTCGGGTATGATAATATGAGCGAAGCGCTTTGTTGGCTCGATGAACTGCTCGTGCATCGGCTTGAGCACCTTCAGATAGCGGTCGACAACCATGGAGACGGTGCGTCCGCGGTCGATGGTGTCGCGCTGAATGTTGCGTATGAGGCGCTCGTCGGGGTCGCAGTCTACGAAGATGCGCAGGTCCATCATGTCGCGCAGGCGCTTGTTGAGCAGCGTCATGATGCCCTCCACTATTATCACCGGCTTCGGCTCTACGTGTATGGTCTCCTTCTCGCGGTTGCACTTCAGGTACGAGTACGTAGGCTGTTCGATTGCGCGGCCCTCGCGCAGATCGTTGATCTGCTTTATGAGCAGTTTCCAGTCGAAGGCGTCGGGATGGTCGAAGTTGATGGCATGGCGCTCCTCTTCGGTCATGTGCGACGTGTCGTTATAGTACGAGTCGAGCGGCACTACAGCCACGTGGTGCGGCGGCAATGCCTCTACTATCTTTTTCACTACCGTTGTCTTGCCGGAACCAGTGCCGCCGGCAATACCTATTATCGTAATCTTGTCGTTTGTCATAAATCTTATGCTTATTGATATATTGCGCTGAACATTCTGCTGTAGAACTCGGCTTTGCGCTCGGGCTTCATGGGGTAGGCGCGCGAGCTGCTGGGCATGCGCCAGAGGCGTAGCGTGCGGTCGGCGAAGGCGAACTGCACGTTCTCGCCCACCTTCGGCTGTGTCTTTATGTCGAAGCAGGAGCAGAGCACGTCGGTGGCTTTCTGACCGGTGGTGACGATGTCGGTGAGCTCGGGCAGCGAGCTAGCCATCGCCTTAAGGTCTGTCGGCTCTACCACCTCCAGGTCTTTGTCAGACGCCGTGTTCTTCAGACGGCGCACCTCCGTCGCCGTGTCGTACATGCCTATGCGATGCTCGTTGAGGAACGGGACGATGAGGTCGAGTCGGAACGTCTTGTGCTCTGCGTCGACGAAGTGCAGCTTGTCGTTGTAGAAGCACAGTCCGAAGATGCGCCACATGTCGTTGGTGAAGTTGGGGTAGTAGAAGCGCATCGACCAGCGCTGCTCGCCCGGCGGAAAGCTGCCCAGCATGAGCAGTCGGCAGCCGTCGGGGAGGAATGGGGTGAACGGATGGCGCTCGGTATTCATTACTTCTGCTCCTTCACTAGATATACTACTACCGGCAAGTGGTCTGAGTAGCCGTCGAGCCACACGCCACCCGCTGTAGTACGCTTCGGCGCGCCCTTGTATCTGCCCTCGCTCTGTATGAGATACGGGCGAATGTGAATCTGATGCTGGAAGTACTTCAGCGTAGAGAAGTCCTTAGAGCCGTTGGCGTTGAGCAGATTCGGCGTCATCACGATCTGGTCGAAGAGGTTCCATGTGCCGTTGTAGAATAGCGTGCCCTTGCCCTGCTTTGTGAGCAGGTTGTACCACGGGTTGTACATGTCGTCCTTGCCCGTCTTCTCGATGGTAGGCTTGCAAGAGAGCGCCTCGGTCATCGACTTGTTGGTAGGGTCGTCGTTCATATCGCCCATCACGAACACCTTGCACTTCTTGTTGGCACGCAGCAGCGAGTCCTTCACGGCACGCACCTGTCTGCCTGCCACCTCGCGATAGTAGGACGTGGTGAAGCGGCTGGGCCAGTGGCATACGATTACGGCTACCGGCTCGCCGGCGAGCGTGCCGCTCACTGTGAGGTATCCGCGTGTGATGAAGTTGGAGTCTTTCGGCTCTTCGGGCACGTAGGGCACGAGGCGCACGTCCTTCACGGTGAAGAAGCGCGGGTTGTAGAGCATTGCGCAGTCGATGCCGCGGCGGTCGGGTCCCTCTACGTGTACATATTTATATCCGCGCTGCTTCAGCGGAGCCTGCGCTGTGAGGTCGTCGAGCACCTTCGAGTTCTCCACCTCCGACATGCCTACGATGGCGCAGCCGATGCCCGGCAGCTTGTCGGTGCCAAGGTCGGCGATGGCCTGCGCCATGTTGCGCAACTTGTGGGTGTACTTCAGTCCGTTCCACTTGTACGAGCCGTTGGGCAGGAAGTCGTAGTCGCGCTTGCCCTCGTCATGGCAAGTGTCGAAGAGATTCTCCTGGTTGTAGAAACCTACAGCGTAGAGGTTAAACTTTTTCTGTGCCGATGCTCCGAGAGTGATGCAGAGGAGCAAGGCGAGGATAAAAAGATTCTTTTTCATTTTAGTTATTTGCTTTTTTATTCTTGTTTCGTTTAATATACGAGTATATAGTGCAAAGTTACAGTAAATCCTTATTATTGCACCCTGTTTCATGCTTTTTTTGCATTAAAATACAAAACGTTACGCCCTTTTTGTGTGTTGCAGCATTGAAACACTATATTAATATAAATAAAGTTGGGAAACATTTCTTTAATTGAATAAAAATGTGTTACTTTGCAATCTATTTCTTTTGCTGCATGCGGCAGGCTTGCGAGCTTTCCGTGGATAGGATGAGACCTTTGCACGGCTGGCTGAAGTAGGGAAATGTAGCAGCAGCGATATAAACGAAATTTCATTAAATAATTATAAACACTTACATGCAAAAGAAGCTTAAATTAGCAGTGCTGGCAATGTGCTGCGCTCCGTCTGCATTCGCACAGACAGCAGCCGACTCGATCGGCTTCCACAGCGAAGCGGCGAGCGAGGCTGCCTTCACTTTCACAGAGGCACAGCTCGGTGAGGACGACGACATGACACAGAACGTGACCATCGTCAACTCTAACACCGACATCTATGCCAGTCAGGTGGGCTATCTGTTCTCACCGGCACGTTTCCGCTATCGTGCATTCGATCAGAAGTACAACGAAGTCTATCTCAACGGATTGCTGCTGAACGATATGGAGAGCGGACAGTTCCGTTACTCTCAGGTGGGCGGTCTGAACAACATGACACGCAACCAGGAGTTCGCCCTTCCGTTCGAAAGCAACAACTTCGCAATGTCAGGCATGGGCGGATCGAACAACTACAACTTCCGTCCGTCGGCAATGCCCGTAGGCCACCGCTTGACAGTAAGTGGCGCCAACCGCAACTATACCCTGCGCGGCATGTACTCGTACAGCAGCGGACTCTCTGAGAAGGGATGGGCGTTCACCGGCAACGTGAGCTACCGCTGGGCACGCAACGGATACGTAGAGGGCACATTCTACAACTCGCTCTCTTACTTCCTCGCCGTGCAGAAGGTGATGGGCAACCACAGCCTCTCGCTCTCTACATGGGGCAACCCGACGGAGCGCTCTACACAGGGTGCTGCAACGGACGAGGTCTACTGGCTCGCCAACAACCGCTACTATAACCCCTACTGGGGCTATCAGAACGGTAAGAAGCGCAACTCGCGCGTCGTGAACGATTTCGCTCCGAGCGCCATCCTCACATGGGACTGGAACTTCAACGAGAACTCGAAACTCACTACGTCGTTCTTCGGCAAATACTCTATGTACAAGAGCACAAAGCTCAACTACAACAACGCCGACAACCCGCATCCTAACTACTGGAAGAACCTGCCGTCGAGCTACTACGACGTATGGTACGGCAACAACGACTCGTATCGCACGGAGCAGGCTTACGAAGACTGGAAGACATCGTACGACTACTGGCGCGCATCGAAGGCTAACCGACAGATCAACTGGGACCGCCTCTACTATGCTAACAAGAACACAGCAGCTCAGGGCGGCGACGCTATGTACTATATCCAGGCTAAGCACAACGACAACCTCATGTTCTCGCTCGCTTCTACCTTCAACCACCAGATTGACAAGGACAAGAAGTTCAACGTAGGCGTGATAGCTGCCACAAACAAGGCTATGCACTACCAGACTATGGAGGACCTGCTCGGCGCTTCTCAGTTCCATAATATCAACACTTATATTATCTCTGACAAGTACACCGCAGCTTCGCCCGAAGCACAGTACGACCTCAACCATCCTAACGCTGTAGTGAAGGAAGGCGACCGCTTCGGCTACGACTACAACCTCTTCATCAACAAGGGCAAACTCTGGACATCGTACACCGAGAACTTCGGACCGCTCAACTATACCGTGGCTGCCCGACTCGGCTACACGTCTATGCAGCGCGAAGGCAAGATGCGCAATGGTCTGGCTGCCAACAACTCGTTCGGCAAGAGCAAGACAGCAGAGTTCGTTGACGGCGGATTCAAGTTCGGCTCTAACCTCACGCTCGGACGCGGCAACGTGCTCACACTCGGCGTAGGCTACGAGCACCGCGCTCCTGAGGCACGTGCGGCATTCATGTCGCCGGAGGTGAACAACGACTTCGTTCAGGGTCTCAAGAACGAGCGCATCTTCAGCACAGAGCTCGGCTACATGTACGAGAACTCTTGGCTCCATCTCAACCTCAAGGGCTACTACAGCCGCATGACTAACGTTTCCGACTGGCAGAACTTCTACAACGACGACACCAACTCGTTCATCTACGTGTCGATGACCGATATGAACAAGTCGTACTACGGCGCTGAGCTCGGCGCTAAGTTCAAGCTCACCAGCTTCCTCGACGTGAAGCTCATCGGTACAATCAGCGAGGCGAAGATTACGAACAACTCCAAGCTCTGCTACATGGAGTCGACAAGCGCTACGCTGCACGGCACTGGTCAGGAAGGCGAGAACTACGACTACGTACACAACAAGGGCATGCGCGACAGCGGCACACCGCTCACAGCGCTCAGCCTCGGCGTAAGCTACCACCAGAAGGGTTGGTTCATCGACCTCAACTGCAACTACTACGACCGCATCTATCTGTCGTACTCGCCCAACTACCGTTTCGACGAGAACATCAAGCGTCGTAACGACGTGATGAAGGCGCTCGACCGTCCTATCATCAACGACGTGACCGGCGAAATCATCCCCGGCGCACTCGACCAGGCTAAGGGACACGGCGGATTCATGCTCGACGGCTCAATCGGTCGCAGCATCTATCTTAAGCACGGCTCATTGTCAATCAACCTCATGGTGCAGAACATCCTCAACAACCGCAACATCGTTACCGGCGGTTACGAGCAGAGCCGAAGCGGATACACACAGAGCGCTAACCTGCGCGGATATTCGTTCGAGAAGAACCCGTTCAAGTTCTACGCTTTCGGTACAAACGGTATGCTGAACATTACTTATAAATTCTAAATCACAGAAAGAAGATGAAAAGTTTAAAATATCTGAAACTCGCGCTCTTCGCGCTTGTTATAGGTCTTTCGGCTACATCTTGTATGGATGACGACTGGACAGACCCTACTGGCGAGGTGGCACCGTTCGGCAACAACCAGCTTCAGGAGACCAATGTCGTTAACATCGCCGACTTGAAGTCGAAGTACAGCGCGCTGCTGAAGGACAAGGTGAACGACACCGTGCGCATCGCCGACGGTGTGCAGATAAAGGCTCGCGTAACGGGCAACGACATCTCTGGCAATATCTACAACCAGATTATGCTCGAGGACGCTACCGGCGGCATCGTCATCAGCGTTGCTCAGGGCGGTATGTGCGGTCAGCTGCCTATCGGTCAGGAAGTGCTCATCGACCTCGGCGGACTCTACTACGGTGCTTACCGTACACAGCCGCAGATTGGCGTTCCGTACACCGATTTCAAGAAGAACCAGACTTACCCGAGCCGCATCAGCCGCACCGAATGGCAGACTCGCTTCAAGATTCTCGGCAAGGCAGACGCTTCGCTCGTCGTGCCTCATGTGTTCGAGACTTCAGAAATCAGCACTCTAAACAACGAGACCGTTGCACATAAGTACACAGGACAGATCGTAACGCTGAAGGGTGTTGAGTTCGACACCGCAGACGGCAAGGTTACATTCGCTCCCGAGGCAGAAGGTGCTGCAACAGGCTATGGCGTTACACGCTACTTCAAGGGCTACACCGCCCAGAAGAAGCAGATAGGCATCCGCACAAGCTGCTACGCCAAGTTCGCTGCAGAGACATTGCCGAAGGGTAAGCTCAACGTAACCGGTATTCTCACCGTCTACAAGACCAGCGCAACGTCGTCTTACGGCACAACCGTGCAGCTCGTTCTGCGCTCGCAGTCTGATATTGAGGTGCTCGAGCCGGAGAAGAACAAATAAAGCCTTGGCGATATAGCATTATTGGCAGCAAGGCTATCCACATTATTATTAATATACAACAAGCAAACAAACAAAAGAATATGAAAAAGATATTTTTCTCAATGCTCGTCGCAGCGATGACGGCATTCACATTCACAAGCTGTGAGGACGTTCCCGAGGCTTATGAAATTCCTGGTGGCGGCAACGGCGGCGGTTCAACCGAAATGACAGGCAATGGTACCGCAGAAAGTCCTTACACTGTAGAGGACATCAAGAAGTCGGGCGCCACTGGCAGCAATGTCTTTGTTAAGGCTTACATCGTAGGCTTCGTTCCCGGCAAGGCTATCGACGAGGCTAAGT
>ERZ1026888.1114-NODE-1114-length-12560-cov-32.535066_pt1 | contig 12560 bp, 12 predicted proteins | sample MGYA00380174_ERZ1026888 | MGnify/ENA primary metagenome ERZ1026888 (study PRJEB33269, sample SAMEA4719810) | human gut metagenome | biome: human-associated habitat; feature: organic feature; material: feces | place: Cameroon | collected 2013-10 ...
GTCCCGATGCCGACCGAACCGAACTTTAATTAGTAAGATTGTCAAAGAACTCATTAGCTGGCAGCCTAAGGCTGCGTAGCCATATACTCAAATTTTAACGAACTATTGTAAGTATAGCTCATATTTATTTTTATATATGAGTGGCAATCTGTAGGAGGGTAGGCATCCCTGCCATACTCACTCTGCAATGATTGTCCAACCTATTTAGTGGGTATGATCACAATATTTTTATTTTTCCATCATATATTGTTTCAATTCTTGTGTGATGTATTCCCAAACTTCTTGGAATGTCAATGATTCCTTGAATTTGATTTTCTTCAAGTAGCTATTCCACATGATGTTTCGTTTGTCATCTGTCGCAAAAGAATCTTCGAACAAGCTATAGTCGGTAGAGATGGCGGTGCCTCTATTCTCAAATGTGGCAGTAATGGCTTCTTGTAATGTGTTCAAGTCGATTTTTCCTGCTTTGAGTATTCTGTACACATCAAAGAAGTCTTTCATGCGACTGTTCTCTGTTGAATGGTCTATCATCGCTTGAAACTTTTCTGCCACTACGGTTTCCAAGGAGTAAGCCAAGATGTCAACTTCTGGCAATGTGTCCAACAGTACAGGATAAGAAAGGTCAACAGGCGCAGGAGTTATAATGTCACCAAAGCCTACATCCATGGAAATGACTTGACTTGCCGTGTCAAGTCCAACCTTGACATGCACTCGCACACCATTGTATTCTTTTTTGAGTGTAATTTCCTCTACACTAACACTATCCTTGTCAAAGACGACTCCATCCTCAAAACATTCTATGTCGCATAACTTTTTGAATGTCTCCTTGATATTGTCCAACTCACAGCTAATCTGTTGACCAAGGAAATCTATGTCCAATGTTGGCCTTGCTTTCAAATGCTCATAGGCATACAGCAATGCGCCTCCTTTCAATATAAAGCGTTCTTTGTATGGACTTACCGACAGCCGGTACAGCAGACGCTCTTGAAAGTATCGTGTCAATATCGTTTGGTAGAAGACGTTCTCTTCTTTTGATATGTTAAGCAGTTTCGCTCTTACAGAACGAGCATTATTCTTTGTTGTCATATTCTTGTTTTATAATTCCATTTGTAGATATACTCCCAATGTTTTGGCAACTCGTAGTTGTGAGGCGTATTTCATCAGTTTACTGATATTGCGGTCTCTGCGTTTCAGATATTCCTTTATAATTTCCGTACAGACATCGATACCAATTTTGTTTCTATACTTTACAGCATCACAGACACATTTCTCCACATCATATATTCTCACCTTGAAACCCTCTATTTCTGTATTCGTAATTCCAAGGGTAAACGCTGTTTCGCTCCAATAGTATAGTGTGATTGGGGGATAATCTGGAAGTGTGATTTTTCTGCCCCTTTTGATAGCAAGGCAATATTCTTGTGGAATTTGTGTTGTAAGTTGATAATGTGACCAAGCTGAATACAGACACAATACACCACCTGGAACAACCTTTTCCACATCAAGCATTTGACTTGCCAAATGGTCATCGGTAGCATATACACCTCTTTTTATTCTGGTGAGTTCGCCATTCTTGGCGGCTTGCAATACTTTATAGTATGCGGTTCTTCCTGCCATATCTTTTGCAGAGATATAGCCTTCAGATATTGGATATGTCATGCGCTTTTCCATGATTTGCATCTTTAACTCGGTACAAAGTTACTACATTTTTTCAAAAGTGTAGTATATTCATACGGACATTTACACATAACTATCGTTTTACACATCCTCTTTATGCGGAATAATGGATTTTTTACTGACAAGATAATCTTCTTTTTTGTCACATAAAGAATATTGATAAAAGCTTCGTATCAAAGCATGATACGGTCATATCAAGGCATGATACGATTATTTCATGACACACAACAGAACTTTATCAACAATGACATTCGGATGGAATACTTTGTCTGCTAATTTAAGAGAACAAAAAAAATTCAGAATATTTTTTGCCAATTCAAAATAATCCACTAAATTTGCAGCAGTCTAACTCCATGCTAACATTATATATTGGCATAACGGGATGAAAATTCAACCGTGCTGAAAGCCCCATAGGGCTTAAGGAGGGCAGACATATATACATAAAAGGCGTTACTGACGCTTTGGTTTTGACGGTCTATGAACTTCGCAACTTCAAACCATCTGTCAAGAACAAAGCAACGGAAACGCCCCAAGGGGTGTAATATATCTACGCACTAAAATGTCATCATCAGCCGTTTGGCAGATGGTGCGGTAAGGCGTATTGTATACATACATCGGCGTGGGGCTTTCAGCGTTGCTCGTTTCGACAGATGGGGCAATGCGAAGGCCTATAGACCGTGGAACGAGCAGAGGACTGGCTCCACGCTTTTTTGTTATATATCAAATAGCTAACACGAATAATCACTGTTAATTCATAGAATGCTGGCAGGAGCCGCCAGAAACTAAACACAAAAAAACAAGTATGAAAAAGTTTTTAAGTAAATTGGCAGGCAGCATCGTGCTTCTTTTCGTGGCAATTTTCGCTGTTTCTTCACTTACCTCATGCGAAAAGGACGACGAGGAAAAAGATCGCAAGGAAGAGTGCTACTATCGCTATTGGAAAACCTACCCCAACTCTTACATCAAGATGTGCGACTGGCGCATGACTTTCCGCTTCACCAAGTGTGAGCGTGTGGATGGTGGACTATACATCCAGTACGTACTAAACAATACAGGCTTTGACAAGAAAGTACAGATTTCTTTCTGGATGCCGTCGGCTGCCGCTCACGACGATTTAGGCAACACCTATAAATGTTCTTCACAAGAGTTGTACTCAGATGTAAAGGCTATGATTGACGGAAGATCGTTTGCTGATTACGGATGGGGACGCGAGGTTGTTTTTATGCCCAACCAAGCTATCAAGGGCAGTTTCATGATTAAGGACTTTGACCCTAACGCCACAGCAGTATCTGTAAGTTGCAACACACGCCTTTCGAAACCATCAGGAGAGTCGTTGATGTACGACCATATCGAGTTTGTCAACCTGCCAATAGGTGTAGAGGTGGACAACTTGGAGAGTATGTAATAAAGTTTCCGTCAGCATGAAAGTAGGAGTATTGCAACCACAGAGCGAGAAACTGATGTATGATCACATTGAGTTTGTAAACCTTCCTATAGACTCTGATCCAAACAATCTGGAGCATATATAAAACATAAATAATTGAAACATGAGACCATACAGACTTTACTTGGCATTAGCCATTTCCATAGCTATTACGAGCAGCTGTAATCAGAAAAAAACAGCTGCCCAACAGTTTTCAATTTCTGACAGCATCGCGGCAGTGCAGGAAGAGCAAATCCCGAGTTGTATTTATATTACAGAGAAAGGTGAAAAACTGGAAGGAGCTGTTCTGGAATTATCCAACGGAAAAAAATACTATGCTGTTAGCATAGGGGCTTGCAATTATCAGCAAGCCATCCGTGCACAGAAAGACGGTTGGGTATTACCATGTGCATTAGGTGTATTTGTTTATGACGAGCACAGATACACTGGAATGCCAACCTGGGATTCTCTGTTAGGCGATACACGCATAAAAAACAATCAGGATTATGAGGCCGATTACTCTACACCTCAAACCTTGAAAAAGAAAGACATAAAAACGTATTTCGACAACAACATGGATAAAGGAATTGCCACTTGCTGGTCAACTACTCGATTTCCCAATAAAAACCAGTTGGCAAACTATGTCCTAGAATATAACAAAGACTCGGGCAAGTATAATTTCGGGCTTGCAGAATATGATAAGAAATGCAATGCTTTCTTACTTAAGGACATAGAATTGGTTAAAAATCAGGTTAAGGACAATGAATACTTAACTTCAAAAGGAGAAAAGATACCAGCAGAAAAAGTTGTTGGTGGAGATGGTTACGACTATTGGGTTGTTACCCCTGCGTCTGTTGACAGTTCATATACTTGGTATGAAGCAATGTCATTAGAAAAAGACGGTTGGGTGCTACCGCATACAGAAGGACGGTATTATCCATCCAATGCACTTCCTGCCTATCAAAGGAAACTTGAACATGAAACTATTCATTCTTACAGCAATGAACCTACTATCGAAGGTATAGCTGCTCGCCACCCAATGGTTAATGCCGACAGCTTCAACAGAGATTTTGCGTCTGTGTTCAGCCCAAGCAAGTATTGGTTAGGAACTACAATGACAAAATACCCATACGTATTCCGTACAACTGGATTTGCAGGAATCACTTATGACGAAAGAGACTTCCACAACAAAGTAAGATTGGTGAAACGCATTCCACCAGCTAATCCTCAAATATTCTATGAGAATGAGGAAGGACAAATCGTACAGCCGAAGTGCGTGAAAGGCAAATCGGGAAAAAACTACTATGTCGTAGACCCATCCAACTGGAAGAACTTCAGATATAACAATTATGAGGCAGAAAACTTTGAAGAATCCAACGGTTGGCACCTTTTGAATCAAAAAGAGATCTCAGATATGCTTGGAACAGAAGTCGCCTTCAATACTCATCTTGAAGGATTCACTCATCCATTGGCAAGTTCTCTGTTCAACTATGACTACTGCTATTTTATGTCTAATGATGAAGGTGTCGGGGTATTCCGACTTTACATTCGTCATTATGCACAAGTGGAATATGGCCTAAATGCAGGCAAAACCCCACCAATAGGTGGAACAATCATTAGATTAGTAAAAACAACAAAATGAGAACTTATTTAAGAACAATATTAACTGCCATCGCATTTTTAGCATGCTATCATGCGATGGCGCAGAATCCGAAACTGGAAATTCGCAGACCGCGAATCATCAATGCCATTGAGGTAATATCCGGTGGAGTCAATCTTCGCAAAGTACCAAGCAGCACAGCACCGAAGTTGCTGTGGTGGTGTGAGGGAGAAACCGACTGCTGCGACTACGTATGGAGTGCACCAGGCAAATATCGAGGAGCAAGTCCAGCAACAGCTCACCAAGGAGAAGTCTTTGCTGTTATTGGGGAAACCACGGAATGGTATGAGATCATCACCCACTATTACGGTATGGTAGCCTACATATCCAAGCAGTTCACAAAAGAAAAGGAACTGGAAGAAATATTCCCCGAGACTTTGTCGAAACCAGGTACCTACGATTGCGAACGACAACAAATTCCTGGCATTCAACAAGGAGAATACAAAGGATACGCCTTAATTCAGAAAACTACATTTGAAGATTCATATATTAGCTTTGGCAGAATCATCAATGGATTCTTGGTCTGCAACTGGACCCTATATACTTATGTACAAGAATCAGAGAAACCAGGAAGATTCGATATTTATAAGGAATATGACAATCTATCTCAAACCAACCAATTACATATTTTAGCAGGTAATGATGTCTGCCAGCTTTACAAAGACCCAGACCAAGAATATGCGGAAGATTATGCAGGTGCCCCAATTCTTGACATGACGAAGGCAACGACCAGTGAATTTGCCACAATGCTAAAGAAAGCTGGTGTAAAACCCGGAAAGACTTGCGACAAGGGTGTTATCTTTACTAAAATTGATGGGGAAGTAAAGATTCTTGCCGAATACGACCTTTCAGATCCAGCATTCAAAGACCGCATCGTTACTTTTCCTGCAGAATATATCAACCAATAACATATTAGTTTTATGAGAAGAATTATCATCATGATTTTTGCCGTGATAGCAACCATGCTGTCATTCAATCAAAAGGCAAATGCACAAAAGCAGGTCAAAGTTCCTGTTTTTGAGGGTATCATTACAGCTAAGAAAGGTACCGTAAATATCAGAAAGGAAGCCTCGGCTCAGAGTGAGAAGATTGGAACATTGAAAGCCAACATCACTTTCTGTCCTCTGCTTGACCAAGACGATGAGTGGTATCGCATATTGCTTGAAGAGACAGAAGAGGACTCTCAAGAAACAGATGGCAGAGTTATCTGTGGATATGTAGCTAAGGCATATTGCAAGATGACTCCTATGGATGAAAGAACCAATGGACTATCAAATTTTGTGTACTACCTCGAAGAAAAAATTGGATGCACAAATACTGTAAGAAAGCAAGGAGACTATAAGCAAAACATCATAGTATCAGGAACCTTCCAAAAATGGTATGACGACAGAGGACGTTGCGGTGATAAAAAAGAAGGGCGATTCATAGGAGTACCACACAAAGGTGTCATGGTAGGATGTTTTACAAACAAAAGTTCCACATTTACAGATGCCATTGAGAAAGGATACGACATAGGAAAGGTAGATTATATTTATGGAAATATGAGTACTGATTCATATAACCCTTCTTTTGACTACAAAAAACCTCTAACAGACGAACAAATAGCAAGAGCACTAAAATTGGCTCACAACGCCATTATGTTTGCTGTTCCGCATAATTGCGATTCTAAAAAAGAAATGGATTGTAAATCAACCACAGACAATATGGGACTTAAAATCATGTATGTTGACATGGATAAGTATCCTTTCAAATACGATACTATCCAGTTTAACGATGACGAATCCTTCAGCTATTTCGTTGTTGAAGACGAGGAAGAAGCAAGTAATGATTCTAGTAATTCATTTTAGCATATTATTTATGAAGAAGTATAATCTTTTATTAATTGCACTAAGCATTATTGCTGCATCTTGCAATCAAAAGCCTCAAAAAATCGCAAATGACAATGCGATTGTTGAGGGTAACGACACAACGAAGAAGAAATATACTGTCAAAAAGGCGGAAGAAGTAAAGAAAGCCGATCCGGAAGTTGACGGTGTCGACTTAGGTCTCAGCGTAAACTGGGCTACTCACAATGTAGGAGCTTCTGCCCCACATAAGGTCGGCTATCTTATCCCCCTTGGTAATGTAACTGGCACAAAAAAGCCTGCCAAGCGTCATTATGAGCAAGTATCAGGCGAGTCGGACATTGCAACAGTAAAAATGGGTAAGGGATGGCGTATGCCTACAGCCCAAGAAATGTTAGAACTGATTGACAGATGCAAATGGAAGAAAAAGACCATAAAAGGAATGAAAGGTGCAATAGTTACTGGTCCCAGCGGAGAGTCTATCTTCTTGCCTGCCCCTGGAGAGTGTACCAAGCTGGAAGGATACTTGGACTTAAATTATGACTGGCAGCCTCACGACGTTGGCACCATTGCTTGGTACTGGTGCGGCACACCTTTAGAATATCGCAATTGCCTCCACTTCCGTCTATCTAAAGGCAGCATGGTTGAAACCAGCATGATGATAGCAGATACGGAGACTTTCTGTAATGCAGTGAGAGCAGTTAAAGAAAAGTAACTCCAAGAGTAGATTCTCTAAAGTTTTGCTTATCATTTGCAGATGAACTTTTGATAGTATCTCTGCAGATTTCCGTATATTAGTTATATTAGATTAATTAACTCTCATTTTCAAACGGTTACATTAGAATTAACAGAGTATTGATACTTACAATCACTGTAAATCCGTAGAATTACTGGCAGAAGTCACCAGAATAACCAAAACCTAAAAACAATATGAAAAAAAAACAAGCCTTATTGATTATGTTTTGCATGACACAACTCTTGACATCATGCGATACCTTAAAAGAATATATCGGTCCAGAACATCCTTTCATTATGTTAGGATTTGCTGTTGCAATTTTTGCCTTCTGGTTCTTTGTGTTTCATCTGGTATTACATTGTGCGGCAAAAATCGTAGGAGAAATCATCTTTTTCTTTTTCCCATTTAGATTACACTAAAACAAGAATAACATGAAGACTAATTTTAGAATCAGACACATCATTTTAGCACTACTATGCTGCATCTCCCTTGTTGCAAGTGCTATGAGCTATAAGGTTTCGTCACAAAACAGCCTAAATGTCAGAAGCCATCCTTCAACATCAGCTAACGTCGTATTCAAATTACAATCAGACGACATAGTAGAAGGTGTTTCGGAAATAGACGAGAATGGTTGGATAGCAATCAGCGGTCGTGGATTCAGCGGTTACGTCAAGGCAAACTACTTGCAGCCAATTGAAGATGAACCTAATGAACAAGAACAAGTAATGAACGATGGAAGTGCATTTGCAACTGTAGTTAACACATTACTTGGAGGACAAGGCGACGGCTCAAGAAAGATAGCATACTTCATCCTTGTAGAAATATTTGTGATGTGGTTTATATGCAAGTTCTTAAGAGGTTTAACGTTAGATTTCTACGACACTCGCACCATTGGAGAAGAATGGTTGAAATGGGTTACTCCCATTATAATGATTATAACAAGCTGTACAATTTTTTATTATGTAAAATCGTTAGGGACCAATTCTCTTTGGTTCTTGCAGCCCTCCATTGTAAATTCATGGTGGTTTATAATCCTCAACTTCGTTATATTCTTCTATGCCTTCACCAATCTCATCGTCTTCTTCATCAAGACAATAGGCGATTTAGGACAATGCTTTTGGAGCAGTATCAATATCAAATTAGGCATGATAGGTTGGACTATCGGAATCGTTGGATTTGTCTTCTCTTATTTCTGTAAAAAAGAATGGCTCGACTATGTATTATGGTTTGAAGTTGCCATACAAGGTATACAAGTCATCATGATAGCTTGCAGTATCAAGAAGAACAAACTATTAGGCATACCTCTCACTTGCATAGTCTATCTTTTAGGCTCAACAGCCATCGTTCTTTTAGCACTTCCTCTCACAGTCATTGCCATCGCCGTAGCCATAGGCATCATGATTCTTTGCTTCCTCGCCAAAGCGGATACTGGAAATTCTTGCTCAAGCGATAGTCGCTCAAAGGGAACACTTATAGATGGACCCAATGGACCATTTATACAAATTGATTCTGGAGGTTCGGTCAATGTTGAAGAAATAAATGGTAATATGGTACGTGATCAAAACAATGAATCTTGGCATCTTTATGGAACTTCAGTTGTAAAGATGTAACAATGATAAAGTATAAGCATTTAATATGAGCTATAGGACCACTTTTATGATAAGTAAATTAAACATTTAAATGTATGGAAAATAAAGATAACGTTACAGTTTCTAACAACATAGAAACTGCCAAAAAGAAATATCATCTATCTGGAGCTGCCATTGCAGAAATGATATGCTCGGTTATACTGTTAATAGCATTGTTTCTACCATGGGTCAAAAATGAAGCGAATGGGGAAAGTAAAGTTCTGATTGAAGCTGGGGGACTTGCTTTCTTCTATGCTGGTGTGTTTATATTAAACATCATCTTGAATTATTTTAAACGCAGTCGTTGGATGTCTATGGTGACAGCTACAGTTGCAATTCTTATGCATACAGAGTTGGGGGCAGACCATATCAATTCGATATACAATTATTATACAACCCAATGTACACCAGCTATTGGCGAACAGATTGTATTTATGGTGGGAATGATTCTGTTGGCTATAGTTTTTCTGTCTTGGATATCATCAATAGGCAGTTCCATCGTTCGGGCATATCGCGACAAGCAATATTTCAGTGTATACTCTTCCAGCCTTGGCCTGTTTATCCTATGCTTCATAACCTTGCTACTATTCGGAGTGGCATTAACAGGCAGTCTTGACGAGTTCTTTGAGGTTACAGACAGTCCATTTCTAAAGGTTGTAATTGTGTTCTTTCTGGTAGGACTGTTAGTTTTCTTCTGTTGGGGTATTATTGGGGGTGTTATTTGGATAATCCACAAAATCCGTGGAACCACAAACTTACCAGGTAGTAAAACAATACATAAAATAGATACACTGGAAGAAGCTATTCCAAGCATACAACCCAAAGAGCAGGAAGATAATTCTATAATACAGCAAGAAGAAACCACAGAAAAGAACAACCGCACTCTTACCTATGCTATTTCCAGTATCATCGCCCTTATCGGCATCATCAGCTTCTTCGCTTTCAGCGGAAACAAGCAAAGCGACAACATTCTTGGCTTGCAGAAACCCACATGGAAAAAGTTTGTCGTTGTTAATGGTAATGACGCATATCTGTATAGACAGCCCGACACTAATAGTGATGAACTGAAGGATAGTAGATGCGATGGTGACTGCGACCCGATATATGTGTGGACTGAAGCCGACCTGCAAGAAGGTTATCACATACAGAACAATGTGGTTTCGGATGGTCTCGTGTATCCTGTTATTGAGGAGACTTCCGACTGGTATAAAGTACATATCAGTCAGTACAATGTGCGCGAGGCTTGGGTTAAGAAATCAGCATGCACAGAGGTGAAGCCTGAGCCGATAACTACGGCGACTATCAAGAAGATTTCATACGGATGGGAAAACTATAGATTTGTAGAGGAAGGCAAATACAAGAATATGTTCTTCCGCACTTACGAGATGTTCGCTGGCAATGACATGCAGATGGGTGTGCTCGACAATGGGGTGTTGTTGTCGTCAACGGCTGCTACCGACGTCAACATATATTATGAACTGGAAGAATCCTTAAGATGGATTGACACAAGCAATGCTCCGAACGAGGATTTTGCAATATACCAACTTGCCATAACTGACAAGCTACACAAGGATGAGGTTTCTGATGGTGTGCTGTTGGATCCATCAAAACTATCTGACGTAGATATAGAGACTCTTGTCACAACATTCAAGCCTGGCAAAAAAGATGGAGTGAATGCCTATTATTATTTCCCTACGGTGAACGACAAGGATATAAAACGGTTTACAATATATCCCGATGGGGCAGACTCGACGGACAACAATGAGACTACAGCATCCAATGACCAAGGAAGTGTCAGCGATTATAAGGTGGAAGACAATGTTTTGTATGCCAAGATGGGCGAAGAATGGATTGCCACAGACATCACATCAGAATACAATGAAATTATGATTGACAAGAAACACGACCTCGACAATAATGGCGACATGGAAGCCATTGTATATGAGTCAGACGAACGTGAGTTATATTGTCCATTTATTGTATACTACGACAAGGAGGAGTCTGCATTCAAGAAAACTGAGAATTTGGAGTTTAATAGTATGCCTACAACCCAAACTACAACCGACGGAAATATGCAGCTGTTGCAGCGTGAAGGCATACGCTGGATAATATACTCATTCCGTGAAGGAAACCTCAAGCGCATTGAGGACCGCACAAAGGACGTAGGACGTGTGCGTACTACTCTGCGCATGAACGACTATTTTGCCAATGATGGCACAGGCAACCAAACCATATCAATAGACATTGATGGAGATGGTGAGGAAGAGAGTGTGGTTATACACCGAGATGAGTCACATGCCGGAGGCTATGGCAGCTATATGAGCATACAGATAATACGTTGGCAGGATGGTCGTGAAATAGGAAGTGAAGACAATAATGTTGTAAGTGGTGCAACTCTCAAAATCCTTGAAAAGATCCATAACGGAATGCCCGATATTATTGCCGACAACTATCTTAAACGCTGGAATGGCAACGACTATGAGTCGTGGGGTTGGGACGGTGAAGAACTGAAGAAAGAATATTGATAAAAATATACACAACAGATTTGATATTTTCACCGAAATCGTTTCGTATACTTAACACTTTTGCGATTTTTACGAAAGTGTTGAGTATATGAAACAAAACAGAGATTTTCACACTCGTTCCGCTATCCAATAGCCCACAGCCACGGCTATGAACCCGAGCATCACACTGCCTCCGGCATAGAGCAATGTGGCAAAAGCATGACCGTCACGCATGAGCGAAAGGTTCTCATTGCAGAATGTGGAGAAGGTGGTGAAGCCACCGCATAGACCCGTGGTGAGAAGAAGACGTGCCGAGTCGCCGCCAAGATTGCCGCGCGAGGAAAGACCATAGAACAAGCCTATGAGCAGGCATCCAAGTATATTGACCACCATAGTGGGGTAAGGGAAGAATCCCGACATGTTGTCCTGAACAATTTTTGAAGCCAGAAAGCGCAAGGCGGACCCCATGCCACCGCCAAGAGCCACAAGAATAAGAGAGCGTAACATCTGTAGAATGTGTATTTTATGTTTTAAGGTTGCAAAGTTAAGAAGAATTTTATACAAAAAAATAAAAATATTATGGCATTGTTCGTTAATCCCATTGAAAATAACTAACTTTGCTACCATATTTAATTTTTTGATGTTATTATAACGATTTAGATGAACGTAATTACAAAGACAGTATCATTGCCTGATGGCAGAACCATCAGCATTGAGACCGGGAAAGTGGCAAAGCAGACCGACGGAAGTGTTGTACTGCGTATGGGCAACACCGTACTTCTCGCCACTGTTTGTGCCGCAAAAGATGCAGTTCCCGGAACAGATTTCATGCCTTTGCAGGTAGACTACAAAGAGCAGTATGCAGCAGCAGGCCGTTTCCCAGGTGGCTTCACAAAGCGTGAGGGCAAGTCTGGCGACAACGAAATCCTCACATCGCGTCTCGTAGACCGTGTGCTCCGTCCGCTCTTCCCTTCCAACTACCACGCAGAGGTGTATGTGCAGATTATGCTTCTCAGCGCCGACGGCGTTGACCAGCCTGATGCTCTCGCAGGATTCGCAGCTTCAGCCGCTATGGCTTGTTCAGATAT
>ERZ1026888.1118-NODE-1118-length-12483-cov-14.199469_pt1 | contig 12483 bp, 12 predicted proteins | sample MGYA00380174_ERZ1026888 | MGnify/ENA primary metagenome ERZ1026888 (study PRJEB33269, sample SAMEA4719810) | human gut metagenome | biome: human-associated habitat; feature: organic feature; material: feces | place: Cameroon | collected 2013-10 ...
ATGTTTCTTTTCATACTTAATATTGTCCCAATTAAGTTGACAAAGCATTACTAAAACTTTATTTTTCTTTTCTGTTCCTATATGTATTTTGCGAATATCCATATCTCACTAAAGTTTAAAATTAGCTATCATTGTAATATTAATCAGAAATATGAATGATTATCTATTTCCTAGATTTTTTGATTCTCAGATTCCTTTCAATGGCGATTAAGTTGCCGTCCATCCTTCTCGGCTACTATGTAGCCATCCAAGCCCAGAACTACGACCTTGCTTTCATCAGTTGCATGAACCATGCAGTTCTTGCATTCATACAGGCGGATATCCTGACCTACCTTGGCATTGCCACCCTCATCTTGCAGAAGCAAGGAACGAAGGCTGCCCAGATACATCCTCCTCTTCTGAATCAACACCTACCCCAGGCGGTCCCAGCCCGCACAAGATGGCGCAGGGCTTTGATGCCCCGCCAACCTTATAGCGAAGCGGTTCCGAGCACCGAAGGGCGGTTACATCCTTTCGTCCCTGAGGGAAGAGAGGCTTGGAGAGAAAGGTGGAGCCTTCCTTAAGAGTAAGGAAGGACGGGTAGGTTTTCGAAAGATGCCTTCTTTAATGGGAAAAAGCGATGCCAATGAGTGCAATGAAAGCTCGCTTTCAAATTGCCGAGTGCAGCTCGCTTTATCAACAAAGAAGGACGGGATGATTTTAGAACACACTTCTTACAGAAGAAATAGAGTTGCAGAAAACATCCCTTTCGCGGCAGAAAGTAATAAATGAGGCGATTACACAATCGCCTCTTTAATACTTTCTACGATGTAACGGACATCATCATCCGTTACCATCGGACCCGCTGGCAAGCAGACACCCACCTTGAAGATGGCCTCACTTACACCATTCACGTATGCAGGAGCATTCTGATAAACAGGCTGCTTATGCATAGGCTTCCACACTGGTCTTGCCTCAATCTTCTTGCTCAACATGAAGACACGCAATGCCTCCACATTTTCATTAGGCTGGCAATCAGTAGTAGGAGTATCCACCATGTGAATCACACCAGCAGCTCCACCAACAGCAGTCTTCACTACCTCCTTATACGCATTCTCCTGACCTTGAATCTTCAACTTCGGATCAAGAGTTACGGTACAAAGCCAGTAGTTGGAATCATAGTCGGCATTAGGCGCCTCATGCAAGGTTACACCCTCAACATCCTTCAAGAGCTCCTTATACAACTCCTGTACATGCTTATGATGAGCGATGTGATCCTCCAACACAGTCATCTGACCGCGACCGATACCCGCACAAACATTACTCATACGATAGTTGTAACCAATGGCAGTATGCTGATAGTAAGGATAAGCATCACGAGCCTGGGTAGCATACCACATCACGTTGTTCTTGCTCTCGGCATCCTGACAAATCAAGGCACCACCACCAGAAGTAGTAATCATCTTGTTACCATTGAATGACAACACGCCAAACTTACCGAATGTACCCAGCACCTGACCTTTCCATCTGGAACCACAGCCCTCAGCAGCATCCTCCACTACAGGGATACCATACTTTTCAGAAATCGCCATAATCTTATCGCAATCATAAGGCATACCATAGAGAGCAACAGGAACAATCGCCTTAGGATACTTACCCGTCTTCTCCTTACGATCGATAATCGCCTTCTCCAGCAACTCCGGATCCATATTCCATGAATCAGGCTCAGAATCGATGAACACAGGAGTAGCACCAAGATAAGTAATAGGATGAGAAGAAGCACAGAAAGTAAAGCTCTGCACGCAAACCTCATCACCAGGGCCAACGCCACTAGCCAGCAAACCCAAGTGAACGGCAGCAGTACCAGCGCTCAGCGCCACCACCTCACGAGACAACTCAGAGCCATCGCTATTCTTAGAAACGAAAGCCTTGAGATCATCCTCAAAACCATTCACGTTAGGACCCAGAGGCACTACCCAGTTGGTATCAAAAGCCTCCTTCACGTATTTCTGTTCCTCACCAGTCTCGCTCATGTGAGCCAGACAAAGATAAATAGTCTTTCTTTCTTCCATTTGTATATTGTATTTAAAGTTTATTCATTAACAAATTCCCCTCACTATCCCCAAACTTCTCCAATCTACCCCATCAAGCAACCCATTATCTCCAGGCGGTCCCAGCCCGCACAACATGGCGCAGACCTTTGATGGTCCGCCAACCATAAAGCGAAGCGGTTCCGAGCACCGGAGGGCGGCTTCCCTCTTCTTCCCTGAGGGGAGAAGACCGAGAAGAGAGGTGGAGCCTTCCTTAAGGGTAAGGAAGGACGGGTAGGTTTTCGAAAAAGCCTTCTTTAATGGTAAAGAAGGACGGGATGATTTTAGAAACCCTTCTTTAATGGTAAAGAAGTATGGGTACGTTTTCGAAAAAAATCTTTTTCCTAAAGAGAGCCAGAGAATTTCGAAAACAACCTTTTTTTCCCTTTAAGAATTCCTAGGAATCCCAGATATCCTAGGAATACCCCCACACTATTATGCATTACATCATCTGTTTCACAAAGCCCTTTGCAAAAGGCGAATTGTGAAACCTCAATAATCCCCGATAAGCAGATTCCCAATAAGAGAATTTTCTTGGTTTTAAAACCAAGTCCTCCAAGCAGCAATCCTATCGGCACAAAGAGTGCGATATTCAACAACACTTCTACTAAATCTCCTGGATAATCCACCCAATTCCAAATATCGGGATAGTTCCAAAATGGAATCAACTCAATATGTCGTTCCCCATGACTTGCTCTACAAATCACAGTAGAGCAAAGCACCAGGAAGTAATATTCCGCAAGCAAAGCCCCAAGCACAAATCTCTTCGCCCTACCCCCTTTCATCACTAACGATCCTATCACGATTGCAACAGAAAGCACAAGAAAGGAGATAAGCACATACTCCACAGGAATCCGAGGATTCAGCCATTCGTAAATTTCATCCATTTAATATCTTCCAAATCCACTAATAATCTCAGTTTTCAAGTTACAGTTACAAAATATATGATGCCCTTCATGAGCATATATCCTATCAATCAGTCTGTAATCATTATGAAGGCTAAAAACATGACGTTTTGCATAAAAATATCGCAGCATATTTTGGCGACGCACTTCTTTATCGGTAGCTTCAATAAACATGCAATCTTTATCACCCAGCGAATTAAAATATTCTCTATCGTAGACTGTCAGCAATATACTTGGTGACAAAGGATAAGTAAGTTCTCCACCATATTGAGCCAACCCCATATACATAGGTCTAACATTCGCGACATGAGGTTTAACTACAATAGGGAAATCACTTGCATAAAAATCTGCATTACGACTCACTTGAAATATCCAAATATTATGAGCAATAGCATCAGCGAACATCATAAGCATATCTTTATTCAGATAAGTCAAATCTGCATGTAGAGCTGGTTCTTCACACTCTATGTCAATTTTTAAATCCTCAAAAGATTTATCTTTATGTTGCATGGCAAGAAAATGTTTAATAATATCAATATTCGCTTTATCCATCCTAATATAGTCATTAACAACATATTCTCTTATCTCAGGGAGTCTAAAAAACTGAGTGACAAGATGCAAGGCAATTTCCTTCTTTTCTAAAAAGGTTAGTCGATAATGCTCCATATCGGTCATCCATTCATCCTTGATAACATCAAGTTCTTTCAATAACTTTGAGAGTTCAGGCTCGACAAAATGCGCAAAATGCTCCTTTTCAATAGAAAGCTTGTTAAGATGCCCGCCATTTTGATTGTTGCTTTCTTCTACATAAGAATCCGACAAAGAATATATATCATCCTCACAGCATACAGACATCAAGCTTGCGCGATATGCTTTTGAACTTATTTTATCATAAGTATAGACACTCTTGGGATTGTCTGAAAATTGCTTTAGATAACATCTTGGAATATAATGCTGTTTCATATACTACTTAAGAATTATATCAACTACATAACATCAAAAAAGCTAATTTTAAACACACCATAGATTTCTAAATTACAATTCCAGATAATTGCACTCACATGCTGTTTCTTTATAAATAATATCGGGAACAGTATTCTTGATATTATCATATACTATTTTCATATTATTCAAGAAAAGTCTTGCAGTTTGATTGTTTCTTGCCTTTTACAATATTAAGATTTTAGTGAAAAGACAAGAAACAATCTCTATTCATACAATACAGAGTTTACCTTATTCTCCTATTTTATTTCCATCAAATAGTCATTCTTAGCAAACATTTTACCATATTTAGGCTGCAAAAGAGCGGCATCAACCTTATTGCCCTTTACCCATTCTATAATCGCCTTAGGCAAATTCACGCCAGCCTCGTAGCTGAATGGGAAGCCACCACCAAAACGTGGATTCAGCTCCAATACGCAATACTCGCCCTTTTCGTTCTGCATCACATCAACATCAAGATTACCTATATGCTTCAATGCAGAGCCAATCTTCTTGCCAATTTCACGTACTTCAGGTAAATCCAAAGTAATAGCCTTATCAGTCTCGCCAGCTCGCATCGCAAGTTTCTGTTTCACACTGACAGCAACATTGTTACCCTCCAAGTCATTCATGATATCCAGTCCGAACTCCTTGCCGGTCAATTTCTCCTGAATCATGATGTACTCATCACCTACAGAAGCTGTAGCCAAGATAGTCTTCTTGATCTTCTTCATCAACAGATGATAGTAGGTATCCAATTCTTCCATATCAGCGATAGATTCCAATCCAATTGAGCCAGATCCCCAGCGAGGTTTCATAAACAATGGGAAATGTAATTCGCCAGTTTCCAATGCTTTCTTGGCATCTGACAATCTAACAAATGTCTTAGGAGACTTAAGCCCCAAAGATTCCACCCATTGTGCAGTCTTATATTTATCAAATGCAATGTCGATAACAGAAAGGTCGCTTACAATAAGCTTAACACCTATCTCCTCAAAACGAGCCTTGTTTTCTGCTAGTATTGGTAGCTCCAAGTCGTTAAGAGACAACAAAGCATCAATCTTCTGCTCTTTACAAATATCCAAAGTAAGATCAACATACTTAGGGTCATAAACAGCTGGAACTTGGATCTTGACATCCGCAACTTGTAATGCAGGAGCAGATAATTGCATATCAGTAGCAACCACCTTATCGCCTGCTTCCATATTCTCCTTGAAATATTTCAAAAGATATGTGCGTCTTCCCGCACAAGTAAATAGAATATTCATACTTATTAATATTAAATGTTTGAATTAAGAGGGCCACCAGTCAACCAAAACATAATATTGCCCTTAATATCATGTTTCTTTATATAATTCATCATGCCAAACATAGCCTTACCTGAATATGTTTCATCTAAAAGGAGTCCTGTTGATTCTTTCACACTGTTTATAAATCTCATCTCCTCATCTGTCGATTGCTTATCATATCCTTCCCCTATGTAGTCAGCATTAAAACAAATACTATTTTCATAGCGTTTTTCTACACCATACTGTTTAGCTAGCATATTAGCAAAATCTACAATTATCTTTTTACCCCGATCTTGTTGGCGAGCAATCGAAATACCGATAAGTTTGACATCACTCCATCCAACAAAATCCAAGCCTACTGCCATACCAGCTTGCATAGATCCTGTTCCTGAAGCTACAAAAATGTAATCCGGTTTGTATCCATTTAAATCACAATTAGCCTTTAATTCTTGAATGGCATTGACATAAGCAATTCCACCAGGTAAATCATGCCCACCACCATGGACATAATAAGGTTTTAATCCTTCTGCCTTATATCTTTCCATGGCAGAATCCATAGCATTTGAAATTGCATCGACTTTAACGAATTCATAGGTGGCATTTGTCATTTTAACCAAATCTGCATTGCCACCACCTTTCATAAACACACCTTTATCACCATGATAAACCAAGTGGCATTCCCACCCATTAGCCATTGCCATAAGAGCCATTGCACGATTATGATTACTATGAATACCTCCACAGGTTACAATCGCATTATAACCTTCTGAACGGAGAAACTTCTCATACTCTAAAGCTTTTCGGGCTTTATTGCCCCCCCATAACGTGGGAATTCATCTTCCCGTATAACTTTTATCTGAGTACTATTTATAGTAGCATCTTCTACTGACAGAAAGACTTTTCCTTCCATTTGTTGCCTTCTATACTCATCGAAATCCATTAAGTTTGGAGCTACTTCAATATCTTTTCTCTGAAGGACATTCTTAATCGTCATAAAGATTATCTTAATATCCAAAGCAAAAGAAAGATGCTCAGCATAATATGCATCATACTCAAAACGCTCTTCCCATAAAACATGATTGCGTCCATGAACTTGAGCCCAGCCAGTAATACCTGGTCTTACCATATGGCGCAATTGCTCACGTTCAGAATAATATGGGAGATATTTCACCAACAACGGTCTTGGACCTATCAGAGCCATATCACCCTTCAATACATTTACCAACTGTGGTAATTCATCAATGGAAGTAGAACGAACGAAACGCCCTATTTTAGTCAGTCGTTGAGCATCCGGCAGCAGATTTCCTTCTGCATCTCTCTCATCCGTCATACTCTTAAACTTTATGACTTTAAAGATTTTGCCATCCTTACCAGGACGCTCTTGAAAGAAGAATGCCCCAGCTCCCTTGTTGGCAAAGTGCAGCCAGATAGTAACCACTAACAGGATTGGGCTTATACATATCAAGGCAATAAGCGCAATCCAGAAATCAAAGAATCGTTTAAAGAAATGTTTATACATATAAAGTTTTTGTTTTAATATTATCTAAATCTTCAAGGTTTCTATTTTTCTAATTTAATTACCTAATAATTTATCTATACTTTGTACAATATCTAAATCGTATTTATTATCGGAGTAGATATTAGGTATTGTGATTCTAATAAATTTCATATCAGCAGGATAATGGACATCAATAAAAATTCTATAAAACACATTCATATAAGTATTTTTATCTACTCTCTCTATATTTGAATATATAGGCATACTGTCAGTAATCAAATCAACACTATTATCTGTTTCGTTTTTTACTAAATCTGCCATAGGCACATCATTCTTGTTGATAATTATTAATGTTGATTCACCATAACCCAACATCTCATGAATAATTGCTCCATTAAAGTTCCATATACCTTCCTTACAAATAGCTTCAGGATATGATTTACCATTGATTACAAAATAATTATTACTATCAAAACCAAGAGAAAGAATTACATAATCATTATTCATTGATAGTTTTTGTAGAGCCTCTCCCACATATTTATAAGCAATTCTATAAAATGCTGTAGCCTTTTGCATCATAAAAAAGGATGGCAACACACTACGAAAACAAAACTTAAGTGCTTCAACCATATCAGCACCTAAAGAAAGGTATGAAAGTTGATAATTTTTCAATATATATTCTTTAGGAAATTTATGCGGCATAGTTCTTACAAAGTGTTGTACTTCGGTAAATCTTTCATTATTAATATCCACATCAGATTCTTTCCATTTTCTAGCTGCCTCTTTGATACTTCCAATAATCTGCTGAAGTTTATCTTCGTCTATCTCTGGATTATTTTCGACATAATTTAACTGTTCATTGAATCGCTTAATATGATCATTGATGTACTGCTCAGCTTCTTTTTTAGAAGGTTTTGTAAAATTCAATGTATTGTTTATTTTTTTATCGAAAACCTCATCAACACACCACAATAATCTTTGGAGCCATTCTAAATATTCCTGATTTTTTTCAACGTTTTGCTTTACTTTTAAAAATTCTAAAGGTTCACTATATTCCCCATTATAATCAACATGCCATAAACGTAAGTATTCTATAGCTAGAAATAAATCAATATATCTCACTATATCTGCATCACCATTTACTCCATTTATGGTACCCTTCATATTATAATGTACTTGCATCATCCACAAATAAGGATGTCGAAGTTTCTTTTCAAACCTACCTAACATATCTACAACATCAGCAAATGTGTTTGAAAGGACAGGATAGCTTGCTGGTTGAGTATTAGTAAAGAAAAGAATATCTCTCAACCACTTTGTTTTACCATACTTTATAAACATTCCGCCAATTGCAGCATGAAACTCCTTCATTATCATTATTTCATCTTGTACTTGCTCTGTCTCCACTACTTTTTTATATGTACGGTTAAATTTCAAAGAACGCATGTATTGATCAGCGATACCCCAATATGTCATTATCCACTCTTTATTATTAGAAAGAGTAATTTCATTTACCATACGCCAAATCAAATCGCGCAAGCCTTGAGAGATTGAATGTTGCTCAAGAATATCATACAACAAACTAACTATTGTTGTATCAGCGGTGAAAAAAGAGTCATAACTTCTATTCTTCTGGATACTGACAATTCTCTCTATTGCTCTGTTCATATCTTCTGACAAAGAACTGTTCACTGTTGACGGATTTTCCACATCATACATAACTGGTTTTATATCATATTTTTGGGAACGCAATTCCGCTATCATTTGTACGGCTATTGCTTGCTCTGCAGCCATATATACTTTCTTCTGCCCCTTCCAAGCTGCAAAATTGGCAATATCAGCAAGTAAAGAAGCAATCTTTGTGTTTTCATTTTCTGCCCTTGCCTTAATATATTCAACCAACTGTCCAGAACGATAATATACCATTATCGTGGAATACAATTTTATAGCAGTGGCAATTAATGAAAGTACAGCTAGCGTGTGAACAAACATCCATGTATAATGCACCCACGACACTTTACAGCAATTCAAAACAAAAGGACAACACAAAGCAAATAAAATAGATAAAGCAAGCCAAAACCGGAACCATTTATACGACACTTCTGTCATAAAATATTCCACTAACTGTGCACTATCATACTTCGTATCAATCTCGCGTATTGCACTCTGTACTGCAGGATATGCCATACCCATTATCATAGAGAATATGGTTATTAATCCACTGTAGGTATAATTTGAAAAATCAAAATCCATATATCCTTTTCTTTATCTGTACAAATACATAAGCTTAAAATATATAGTATCAATAATAATGGAGCTACAACTTTCCAAAGGAAACAATATGTATTATTAGATAGATAATTAAAAACAGCCGTCCACCATAGTTTTTTCTTTCTTTTACAAAATGAAATAACTCCAATGATATTTAATATTATCCAATACACTAAAAACCCAAAAAGTGATATTATAACTGAATTTAGGATAAAAACAACACATGTCGTTATAAAAGTAACTAAAACAAGCAATAAAACTATCAATAACATAAACAATAACACCCTCATACATCAATTGCCACAGGTTATGATTGAGAGTCTATATCAGGCTGACAGTTCGGCACACCTCTGAAGCACACCCCTATAAGAGCCTGACTCTTAGCATTGTCAAAAGCCTCGCTCCATTCCTTAGCAGAAGGCGTAAACGACAATCCATGACGTGTACCTGCTGAAAGTTGTAAAAGTTCAATAAAAAGCATATCCACAAAAAGATTAATGATATCCTACTGAACACGAGTCACTCGAATCACAAGAATATAACAATAGAATTTTATGGTCAATTCATGATAATATTGCCGTAGGCATGCCATAGCCTCTTACAATTCAAAACTAAAAAACTCTTCATCGCAGGCGTTAGCCGAGAACATTTCAAAACTCAACATTGCCTCCGGCGCCCCATTCAACACTCAACATTCAAAATTCTTTCATAGAACTCTATCTGACAACATTGCACAAATCCTCTTTCGAATCTTGAGGCAATCATTGGTCTGGCATTACCCATCATTCTTTCACGAGCAACATCATCCGTCAGCATACGCAGCATAGCGTTGTATAGAGCATCAGCATTCTTAGACGGAACTATCAAGCCATTCTTCTCGTTCACTATAATCTCACGGCTACCATTGATGTCAGTCACAATCGAGGGCAGTCCCATAGCACCAGCCTCAAGCACTGTATTAGGGAAACCCTCTCTATAACTTGGCATCACAAAGCAATCGGCATCCACATACATCTGCAGCAAGTCGTCGCCATATTTCGGACCACAAGCCACAATACCCTCATTCGTGTCTATAAGCTTACGAGTAATGTCACTTACGGGGTCGAGATTATGCTCATAGTTGCCCACAAGCACAAGACGTGTATTCTTATGCACGTCGTGCAGTCTGACAAAAGCCTCCACCAGTTCATTGATACCCTTATCCCCTACTATGCGACCGACAAACACGAATGTAAACACCCCAGCATCCTTCTTGACAGAGAACCTATCAGGAGAGAATCGCTCCATATCCACACCCATAACGTTGCCATAACCCAGCACCCTCATAGGCTTCTTCGTAATGCCCCCGTTCTTCAAGTCATTGAGCACCCCTTGTCCTTCAGGAATCACATGCGTAGCGCAAGCGCAGGTAAGCCAGTCGGTCATCATCAGTATCTTTCGTTTCAGACCAGTAGCCGTAGGCCACACAAGACCAGTGAAAGTATGAATACGCACAGGCACACAAGTCAGCCATGCAGCCACCATACAAATCATTCCAGCCTTAGGAGTCATAGAATGCACCACCTGAGGTTTCTCCTTACGAAAGACACCAATCATCCTAATGAGCGACTTCAAGTCGTTTACCACAGAAATATGTCTTTCCATCGGCACTGCCACACAATGGAATCCATCCTTATCCCTAAGCTCATCAAGTTCAGGTCCTGGCGACGTAACCGCCACCATATCATACCCCATCGCCCGCATCTTTATCATCACTTCACGGCAAAAGCCTAAGGATTGAGATACAGTAACAGAGCGAATTATCTTGTTTTTGATACGTGTCATTTTTTATGTTTATATAAGACTTATTAATTCAAAATCATCAAATATTATTATGAGTTCTGCATTTTAATGAAGTGAAGCATAAACCATTTTCGTTAATATTCTTGCCCCCGCTCATTTAAGTGGTCAACATCTTTAAATAAAGTACTGCCCCCCTTTTTAAAGTGGGCTCATATCTAGACTTTAACACATCTATTGATGTCTCTTAAAATGACATCAAAGAAGTCGGAACAGTAGAAGAAAGTGCCAGTTTGCATTTTTTTTAACAACCAAATTGTTGCATAATATACTCTTTAGAATCTTTTATTAAACTAGATTGAACAACATCATCAAAATCTCCATCTAAAACCTTTTGGAGGGTTCTAACTATACTATTAACACTGTTAGGATTAAATGTAACGGGGTTGTCAATACATGCTCTAGTATATTCAAGATCAGACGCAACAACTTTAGTACCACATTCTACGGCTTCTAAAAGAGGTAGCCCTAAAGACTCCATTAAAGAAGGAAAAACTAACCATCTTGTTTGAAAAAGAAGCTGAATTATTTTACTATGTTCTAATATTCCCCAATTCAAAATCGTATTCGGGTACAAACTGTTAATTTCTTGCACTTTTCTTATCAAGTCAGAAGAAGTGTCAGGTATTGTTAGAATTATATTGAATTCTCTAATACTTCTCAATTCCCAAACAGCATCCAATAATCTAAGATGATTTTTATGTTTACTTGTTAATGCAGGATAAATAAAATCATAAGTACGTTTCAAATATAAATTTCCTGTTGATTTTTTTACCCCTGGAAAAAATGGCTTAATTTCAGGAGAAATACCATAAGTAGTATTCAAAAGCGATTTTATGTATTCATTTTGGCAATAAACCTTCTTGCAATTTTTTAAACCAAACTTAATAACTGGATAATACAATATTCTTTTTACTTTTTCCAGCGTACTCAAATTACTTGAATCACTTGAAATTGGTTTGGCATAATATTCTGAATGGAAATAAAGGAAAGAATTCCAATTATATGCAAGAGGTGGAATAGAACAAAAATAAAGTACATTTCTTCGAAAAGGTAAAATGTATCTAAACAATGTATACCATAAATTAGTTTTAACAACCGAAATGTTTTTAAATTCTTTTTCACTCAGCAATTTATAGACGATATCATAAATTACATAGATTTTAACTTTTCTGTTAGTCAACTCACAGAAATTAGCCAAATCAAGAAGCAAATTCATACTGCCTCCAACGTTAATATTTGATGCTTCAATCACGATCATAATTAATAGACTTTAACATTTAACTCTTTATTGAAAATACTCTTATAAGGGACAAATAAATCTTCATATTGAGATACACTAAAAAGGGTTCTACCACCAAATAGTAAAATTAAAAATATCAAAAAAATATATTTTTTCATCTTTCGTTCCCGTTCCACAATCAACAACATCTGAAATACCTGAAACATCGTGACGAAATTAGCCATTCTTGCCAGCGTAATACTTACGCTACCAAACAAAATATATAATATCATCGAATAAATATAAATATTCATTAAGCCTGATTCTTCACGATTTTTTTTGCCAAATAAAATAAATGCAAAAAACAAAATCAATCTATTACAAATACCATAGACATATTGTATTACAG
>ERZ1026888.1121-NODE-1121-length-12469-cov-8.887546_pt1 | contig 12469 bp, 25 predicted proteins | sample MGYA00380174_ERZ1026888 | MGnify/ENA primary metagenome ERZ1026888 (study PRJEB33269, sample SAMEA4719810) | human gut metagenome | biome: human-associated habitat; feature: organic feature; material: feces | place: Cameroon | collected 2013-10 ...
ATATAAATAACTGGGAGATTTTCTCCCAGTTATTTATAATTTTTAATAAATTCATCCGTAAGATGTAGAAGAGGCTTGGAATCCTCTACTGGAATACGAATACCATAGCCTTTACGCTGTAGACAAGACGTAAAAATACCATCTACTTGTCGCTTTTCTAAGCCAGTAATTTCTGCAATATCGCATGCTGTAGCGTCCTGCACAAGCAAGCAATCAATTACAGCCTGAGCATTTACAGAAAATTTAGGTTTTTCTGATTCAGGTGTTTCCTTGTTGGTTGAGCGTGGCGATGCGGCTACAAGAATAATTAAGCCAATTAAAATGATGCTAAGTAGAGACATTTTTTATTCCGCCTTTCTTTTTTTTTGTATCTTTATTATAGCAGATGAATTAAAGAATGTCAAGCATTTTTTCTATTTTTAATTGTCAAGTTTTTAACGTGCGGCCCTGGGCACTTCGTGGAATTTTTAACAGACGATGGCATGAAAAATAGTCTGGAAAATTATTCCAGACTATCTACCATCTCCCAAAGATCGGGGTGCTCCTCAAGTAGAGCCTCAAGCACGTTGATGGAAGCCTCCGCATAGTCTCGTCTAATGTACTCTACGAGGTCGCCAGTGTCCCATCGGTCATAAAGAGACTCAGCCATTTCAAAATCGGTTTTAAGTTGTCTATACTCTTTTCCAAGTGCCATTTTTATTCCTCCTGTATTTCTTTTGTGATTATAGTATACTACAGATAATGCGATTTGTCAAATCTTTTTTTATTTTTCTCTCTTAAACACCACGGTTTTGTGTATGGTGAAGGTCGCCCCACGGACAAGCGGATCATTTGCCAAATCATACGCGATGAATGATTCCGCTTCATTCTCATCTTTAAACCATTCACTATTAGTAAAACGTTCGCCCCAAGAAGTTATGCCCCACCACTCAATGAGGTAGTATACATCTTTGAATTCTATGTTATTCCCTTCTTGTCCCAGACGCCTGCTTTCACACCAATCGTTAAAAGAGATCTTCTGTTGTTCACATCTGTCACAGATCGCACCATTGTCGCAAGGACGATTGCCATTCTCATCTGCGTAACAGTGACAAATCTCGCTCAAGTAGCGACTATACAAATAAACCATTTTATCCATCATTTATTCCCCCGCTTTCTGTATTTGTTATATTACATTTGCGGCGACTTGTCAACCCCTCTTTTAAAAAACAGGATATTCTTCATGAGCCTCCACAAGCAGCACCAAAGCGTTATTATTATATTCAGTATCTGCCATGCGTTCGCACAGTTCAGCAAACTGAATAACGAGGGGGTGCTCAAAGCCATAGATTCTAATCATGCGGTCAATCAGGCTCTCTCTCATGGTGTTTTACCTCTCTTCCTTTTGTACCTTTATTATAGCACCTTTAATCCTTGTTGTCAAGGGATTCCTTACACATTTTTTTATTTATTTTCCGCATCTTCCGAGTTGCCTGCTTTTTGTCATTGCGGACGCTGTTCAACCGCGCGTGCTGGCAGTAGAAATGCCGCGCAAACTTATCTTCGTAAGTCAGCTTTACCTTTTCGTTTTTAGCACTCATTGGGTTTCATCCCCTCTCATTGATTACATTATAACCGATTAAATCAGAAATGTCAAGCATTACTTTTTTAACAATCTGCCGCCCGGGCTGTTTGGCACATTATGGAAAGCCCTCCCGCACTTTGCAGGAGGGTTTTTTTGTCAGGCGTTCAGCCAAGAGATGTGAACCGTCTCTGAAGAGACTGAAACGCAATAGCCGTAATCTTCCAAATAGGACTGAATGTAGTCATTCTGTCCAGTCATGATAGAGGGAATACGGATAGCAGTTGAAAATTTCATGTTTGCGACTGCCGTGTCAATAACCTCGGCGACCTGATGTTCCATCCAAGAAGTCAGGAGCTTACGGGTCTGTTCCTCTTCGGCTCTGATGTATGCCAGAGTAGCGTCTCTCATTTCTCGTGCGGTTTTCATGGGTATCAGTTCCTTTCCTTTTTGTATCTTAATTATAACACAGGTTTAGTTGTTTGTCAAGCCTCTTTTTCAAATATCAAAAGAGGCGTAACCCAGTTCGACCGTAAATCCGTCAAAGGAATAAAATGTATAAAAGCCGTTCGTTCGAGAAACGCAATTATCGCTCAACCAGTCCAGCAAAGCATTCACAGCTTCGGGGTGATCGTAGGTGCGCATGATTTCGTTCCACTCACTATCAAAACCATCAAAATCATTGATAGTTAAATAAAGCGTGTCACGCTCAGTGTAAAAATCAACGTCATTCCCGCAAGCGTCAATCATGGCCATTACAGTATCAAACATTTTTAATTACCTCACATTTCCTTTTTATGTATTTATTATAGCATAAAAGGTTTTACTTGTCAAGCCTTTTTTGAGATTCTTTTCAGCAGACGCCAAGAGCCAACGCGAAACACTACGCGGTAAATAGTGCGCCCAATGCGGACATCCTCACCGCAATGAAACTTGTTATTCAGCGCTCTGCCGAAATCCCAGCCGCAGTAACCAAAAATCTCATTCATTGTGTTTACCTCTCTTTCTTGATTACATTATATCACATTTTGAGAGAATGTCAATGGGCAAAATACACAAATTTGCGGCGGTCCGGGAATTTACCGGCGTCCCGGGCGCTCAGTCAATGCGCAAATTATACAAAAATTCAATTTCGGCAAAGCGCACAAAGAAAGAGGGGGATTTTTTATCCCCCTCTCAATTTTTAGAAATGCTCATGCAAGTATTTCTGATAAGCAATCTTAAATGCTTTTGCGTTATCGTCCGTAACCTCATGGTTAAATCTTGCAAGATACTGGATAATCTCGCCGCAATCAGTGATTTCGCAAGTGATGTAAGGTGTGTTAATGTCGGACTTCTTGCGGATAAAAACTACATGAGTGGAGCAAGCTCTAACTTTAGGATAATACAGACGAAAAACGCAATTCTGCTGATAGTCAGCCTCTTCTTTGAATTCGTCCGCGGTTGTGGGGATAAGAACAGTGAAATTTTTATCCTCAAAAAACAGGGGAGCATTTTGCTGGTATTCAAGACACGCTTTATCGGCCATCAAAGCCTTTTCTTTTTCCATCATGCAAATGGACTGATACAGATTTTTGTAGGTGCGTTCGTGATGGAGAAGATTACAAAGCTGAATATAACGGTATACACAGTGATAAATATGCTCGTTACCGTAGTATGCTGGATCCAGATAATCCCAGTTTTCATGTTCATACCGAAAGACAATTTTCTGAGCATCCTCTACAACGAAATTTCTCATTTCACGAGTGCGGGTGTGCGTAACAAAAGGAATGACTGTTGCAGGCAGATGGTTATAAGAAATTTCAATAATTTTGCGTTCCAGCTGTGAAACATCAATCCAAAGATAACGCAAGTTGCCATTAGTCTCCATACTGGAGAGGGCTTCTGTCAAAATCTTAACGCCTTTTTTATCCAGCTTAAAATCCTTCCTGTAACAGAATTCGGCAATTCCGCTCAAGATATTAACGGAGTAGCGATTCCCATACAGGCTATAAATGGTTTCTACCAGAGAAATAGGCCATTCTTTGAGGGTGTTATGATAGACACAAGAGAGCGCTCTCTCATAGAGATACATCGCAAGAAAATTGTTGTCCTGTTCAGACTTCAAAATCTTCTTAGCTTCGGCGCTAAAGTTCCGCACAACTTTGCCGCTCACGCTATAGATATTGCCATCGGCGAAATCAAAATAGGTCTGTCTGCCATCGTCCAGAGTGACCACAAACAGATTCTTAATTTTTTCTACCATTTTAATTACCTCGCATTTCCTTTTCTTTATGTACTTATTATATCATGAATTACAGAAAAGTCAAGTAGTCATTCTGTACAAAATTCCATCATCCTTTTCGTGCAAAATGCGCGGCGCCCCGGGACAGGGCTTCCAGAATCTGGGTGTAGAATGAAATAAAAAAGACTGGTAATAGTTACCAGTCTTTCAGGTTTTTGAGAACTTCCAGAATTTCGGAAGGCTCATAGGCTTTGCCGCCCCAGCTATCGCGGTTAGGCTTTTCATCATCGAACAGAATGTCAAGGGGGGATTCACAGAAATCGTTTTTCGGAGTGCCGTAAGGAACGATTGTAATTTTGTCCCATGTCACAGACGGCAGATGTTTGGAAAGCCATTCCTTTTTTGCGGCAGTCACAGCATTTCCATAACTTTCTGAACCGTTTTTAGAAAGCCAAGAAATAATTCCGATTTCATAGCCGTTGCGCTGAAAAGCGTTCAACAGTCGGGCAAGGGTGCAAAGACGGAGCATCGGAGCGGCATCAAGATAGGGGCTTGCATCTTCATGCCGAATTTTCGGAAGCCAATCATCCACGGCGTAGAGATTCCCAAGCGTGCCATCAAGATCGAACCACAAAGTGTACTTTTTCATTGTTATCATTTCCTTTCATTATCCCTTTGTTATCTTTATTATAATACAAATGTGGAAGAATGTCAAGAGGGAAATTCAAAAAATCATTTAAAAAAAATTGCGGCCGGCCGGCCCGGGGCTCCCAGAATCTGGAAAAATGCCCCCGTTAAGTGCGGGGGCATGACAGCACGACCTTGTATTTCTTCCCGCTGTAAAAGAATGTAAATTCTCGTTCTGAATTTACAATTTCTGGGGCTGAATCACAATTTGGTTCAAGAGCCTTTACCAACTGTGAAAGAATACATTTTTTCATTTCATCCGCTTTGCGTGTGCGGTTCTCAAACTTGTAGACAGTAGGAGCGCGAGCCGCCTGCCGCATCTGCTTTTCAACTTTCTTTTGTTGGGGTGTCAATTCGAACAGCTTTTCGCCCCTATCAATCGCCCTATCAGCGGAAATAATGCTTTCAATTTCAGGCGGCGAGTAACCCAGCCGCCGCAACTTCTCTCTTTGATTTTCCATTTTTTATCAACTCACTTTCTTTCTATGGGTGGAAAATATTTGTTCCGTTCTTTACAGTCCCATGCATGACAATTTTTAGTATATTTCTTATGCATCTTCACGCAATAATCAAAAATTGCCTTTTCAATTAATGCGTCAGATACTGCCGTGTGTTCTTCTGTATAGTCGGCTCTTTGGGAAATAAAACCATAAACTGTCTCGGCGGTGGTCGAGTAGGTTCTTCCACTTCTTGATAGCTTGCCATGCTCAGCGCAAAAATTCGCATATTTTTTCAAATGAGTAATAGTTTGCAGAGCCATGAGGTAAATGTCAATAAATTCAAAATCATCAAGAAGTTCTTTACATCGGGTCTTACAAAAATCAAATCCAGAGTTATAAGCCATAACGTACTTAACTCCGTAGATTTGGCAAAGATTTCTAATGATTGAAACAGCCTCTTTCTCTGTTGCTACAGCGCAAATCAAGCCGCTTTCAAGGCGTTCGCGGTAAAGGGGGAAATTTTTCTTTGCATAATCATCATGGCGGATTTTGTCATAATGCTCCATGACGAGAAACGAAAAAGTAGCATAGATATTGCCCTGTTTATCATGGATAATTCCGCCATAATTATATGCGCCTGTGGGATTAGTAGCACCGCCGACTGTTTCGGTGTCGATGGTGCAATAGATATTCTTTTTCATTGGGTATCATTTCCTTTCACCTGTTATATTCATTATACCACGATTCGACATTGTTGTCAATATCTTTTTTGCGGTTCGTGCTTGAATTATCATGTTCCCAGAGTGCGCGAAACAGTCTATATAGCCCATACCACGCGGCAACAACCAAAAGGACAAGAGAAATAATTTCTTCCATGGCTATCAATTCCTTATCATTTAATATATATATTGTAGCATATGTGCGGCCATATGTCAAGAGGAAATTTGCGCGCCCGGAGCATATGGTGGCTCTTTATCAAGCCACCATTGCCGCCGCGAGCCATGTCAGCATGGCTTTAGTTTCTTTCTTGCACCGGATTTTCAGGCCGCCGCCGTTTTTGGAGCTCTCACGCTCCACGGAGCAGAACGTGCGGACGAAACTTTCAAACTCTTCCAGATTCATAAAGTAGGCTTCACCCGTAGCCGTCGCATAGCAGAACCACTTTGAGTGAACGCGGCGCGCATATTCATTCCAGATTTCGTCAAAAGTTTCACCGTGGACACGGGCCGCTGAAACGAGGGTGAAACGAGAGGATTTGACAGAAATGTCATATTCTGGAATATCGCTATCCACGTCAAAAGGAACGTGGTCCGGCTTCCGGATTTTACCAGTGACCATATAATCAACATCCTGTTGACGCGCCTGACCCTGATTCGACAGACTGGAAACAAAAGTAAAATTCTTCTTATACATAAGAACAACGCCCCTCTTTCAAGTTATGCCCCATTTTACCATGCGCCCGGTGAAAAGTCAATAGTTTTTGGAAGTAGTTACCAGTAAAAAAATCATATTTTTTTTGGCCGTTTTTTGTGCATTATGCCAGTATACAAAGAGTAATATTTTGTTTGTTAAATAACTAACAATCGGTTCCAGCTTTTGGAAAATTTAATACATTAACACTTTAGCGCGTGAAAGTGTTAAAATTTTAACAAGGGTACACCTCATCACTTTAATTAGTTAAAGCAGTAAACTGTTAAACTTTAAATCGTTAAAGTCCCAAGTTTTGGGAATTTAGCGCTTTAGTGCGTGAAAGTAGAAAAATTTTCCAAATTTCCGATTGTTAAATTTTTAACGAATTTCGGGCCATGAGGATCGTGGTCGGCCCGCTCAATTATATCACAATGTATGCCGCTTGTCAATGGGCAAATTGCACAAAATTTTAGGGCGATTTTTGTCACCCTAAAATTGTTCAATAAAATGAATCGGTTTCTGATTTGGCTTAAAAACCGCCATACCTTTATCATACAGGTCTTGATACACGGCATGAGGAACGATAAACCATTCAGAGCCTTGTACTCTCGTGCCGCCCATATCTTTTAGCTTTTCACGGCATTTAGTTTCTTCCGCTCCCGCACAGGAACTGCGCATAATTGCCGCCGGATTATGGGTTTTGTATTGTCTGCGGCGGTTTGCGGTTCCACGATGGGAATAACCGACTTTCGCATAGTATGTTGTGTCGGTCTGCATGAGCATGAGATAAAGCATATATTTTTCTCCTTTGTTTTCCTTTTCTTTATTGTACTTGTATTATAACATGATATGCGCCGCTTGTCAATAGTTTTTTTAAAAAAAATAAATAAAAATTTGGGGTGAGAATTGATTATCTCACCCCAGAATATTTTTAACCCTCAGCCGCAATAGAAAGATAGCGGGCAATCATCCTCATTTCACAGCCCATGTCTTGCAAATCACAAACTGCATAACCCACACATTCACCTTCTGTGAAAATTGGATAAACACCGTAAGCGTCATTATAATTGAATGGCTCTCTTTTATATTCCCATTTGGCAGGAGTATAAGGCGGAAAAATCTCCGAACCGCGCAGCTTTTCAGTAATGTCATAAATTGCAATGGGACGCAAACCAGAATTTGACGCCATTGTAAGGGCAATCCGCAAAGTTTCATCGGTCAGTGAGCCAAGCGCGGAATATTTCATAAAACAGACCGTGTTTTTTTCGATGAAGATTTCCAGCGGATCGCCTTCACGAATGTGCAAGGTACGGCGAACTTCTTTGGGGATAACCACACGACCAAGGTCATCAATACGACGAATAATACCAGTAGCTTTCATTTTGTTTTCTCCTTTTCCTTTATTGCGGTTTTATTATAACATAAGGGCTTGAACTTGTCAAGCCCTTTTTTAATAGGCGGGATTTTCTTCATGAACTTTTACAAGTGTCATTAGAGCCTTATTGTTGTATTCGGTGTCCGGCATACGCTCGCACAGCTCAGCGAATTGGATAACAATGGGATGCTCAAAACCATAGATTCTAATCATGCGGTCAATCAGGTTTTTTCTCATGGTGGCTACCTCTCTTTCCTTTATGCTTTCATTATAGCACAGGGGCTTGAGTTTGTCAAGCCCTTTTTTCAGATTTTTTGCCCGGGCAAGAGGGCTCTTAATAGAGCCTCTCGCCGTCGTGGAATCGCGCGTAGCTGGCTTCCAGAAAGTCCAGAATGAACTCGTAGTCGTCAGCGTCTGCGGGATCGGCAAAAGTCTTTTCGAGGATTTCCCCCGTGTGGTAGTTATAAACCCGAATCATGTCCATGATGTTTGCCCCTTTCTTTTATTGTATCTACATTATAACATAAATAGGGGTTTTTGTCAAGCCCCAATTTTCAATTCATTGAGAATTTCCCAAATGGCGTTATACTCCTCATAGGAAGTCGCGCAGATGTTGGCGAAATTATTCAGGCTCTCATCATCCCAACCATAGCGGTCAGTCCATTCATTCAGCTTTTCCGCGAATTCATTTGTTGTCATTGTTGTTAGCTCCTTTACTGTTTTCCCTTGGATTGTCTTTATTATATCACGAAATAGGGGCTTTGTCAAGCCCCTATTTCAGTTTTTTGCCAAAGAATTTGCATGAGTTATATTTTCAATTCAATCTATCAAACAGACCCCACAACGCTTCGCTGTCAATGGATGTTTCATCCATCATTTCTTGAATTTGCCTTTCGGTGGACAGATATTCATCATCTTGCCAGAAGATAGAGTGAATAATTGCCAATGCACACCCGCTTACGGCAATTAGTGCCAATACAACAGCCATCATGGTCTTACGACCTCCTTTATTTGATGGTTTAATTATAGCATGAAAAAGATTATTTGTATATTCGCAAAATGCACAAATTTGCGGCCGCCCGGTTGTACGAATTGCACAACGCCAGTTTTGGGAAGTTTTACTTTAGCACTTTAGCGTGTGAAAACGTTTGAAAAATTTTGATTGTTAAATAATTAACAAAGCTCGGGCAATTACCAGCTTTTGGAAACATGACGGCAAATTAAAAGGCTTGCATTAGGCAAGCCCTTTTAACTATAGATTGAAGTAAGATTTCCATCTTTATCAAATTCAAAAACTATGTCCTCACCATAAAGAGCACCATTTTTGATTTCTACATAATCTTCTTTTTCCGATGTGATGGACTGAGAAGTCAGGCGGGACAAAAGCGTATAAACAAGTTCTTTATCAGTCATTTTGAATACCTCTTTCGTTTCTTTCTATATTTATTATAACATGGGTTGGAGCTTTTGTCAATAGTTTTTTCAATTATTTTCTGTAATGTACTCCCATCTTAAACGCTCACCGGTGTTTGGGTCTTTACCGGCTGTTTTTAACTATCCCCGTAAACAACGGCCAATAGCATCTTTGTATGTATTATAGTATGCTTCGGCTTCTCTCACCGATAGAAACTCTTTACCATTATTCAAACATCTAATCCGTTTACCGCTCTTTAATTTATTAGCTTGTGGCCCTAATGCCAAATTTTTCTTTGTTTCTTCTGGGTGCTGTTTTCTCCATTTAATCAATGCTTGTTTGCCTTGTTCTCTGTATTGTTGTGCTTCTTCCGGATGCGTGGCGGCCCATTGTTTTAATACTTCTGGATTACCTGTATAACATTCAGGATGTTCTTTTTGCCACTAATGGCATTTTTTTATATTTTGTTTGCCTAATTTAGATACAATTTCTTTATGCTCACTCTGCCATTTTTTTACTGCTTCTGTTCTACGGTAATGAAATTCCGACGCTTCTTCTGGATGTTCTTGTAAATACTAATGAAAATACTCAAAACCGCCACCATCACCGCCGCAAGCTAAATTGTAAAATTCTTCACTATTAACAGCATTGTATTTTTTAATGTATTGTTTTTCTAATTCATTAGCTTCTTCTTTTGTCTTACAAGTTGCTAATGTAGTTTTAGAAAAATTCTCTCGCCCGTACTTTTTTATTGCTTCTTGTAAAATTTTGCCACTACCTAAATAATAATCATACTATTTAGATAATTTATGCTATCCTAAATATTTTTTACCATTGACTAAATTAGTAGTTAAATAAATTTCATACATAAGAAAAATCCTTTCTATTTTCATTCTACTATAATTAAAAATTGCGGTGTTTGGTTTAATAGTCTTTGACCAAACGCCGCAATTTTTTTTAACAATAAACCAAACTCAAATTTGACCATTTCAAAATGGAAATTTGATTGTGTTCGCGCCCAATTTGTAAGGCTTCTTTTTTGGTATTGACCCGCTTAGACTTATCAACGAACCAAGTATTGTTGCTATACCATACACCACAATTGCCGTCGTATGCCTTGACTGCATTTATTACCTCTCGTGCGGTTTTGCACTCGACGCCTTCAGTAGCGACTTGCCAGCCGCTTTTATAGGTAATTTTGTTGCCCTTTTTGAGCGTCATGCCGTCATTTTCAGCAAGTTTCAGAATACTGCGAATGTTAATCATGGCGAATAGCTCCTTCCTTTTCTATGGTTAAAGTATACCATGTTCCGGGTCGTTTGTCAAGACTTATTTGAAAAGAATTTTTTATTTTTTCAATAATTATTGTTAGTTAATTAATTAACAAGCTCCAGTTTCAGGAAACCTTTATTGTGAAACTTTTAACAATCGTCCTTCGGCAAAAACTGCACATTGTTAATTCTTTGACAATCAGGCATCACTTCGGCCCTCTACCGTAGTAGCGATTTACCGTACTAAAGTGCCGCTTCAAAACAGCCTGCCGCACTCTTTGTTAGTTAATTAATTAACGAGTTCTTTCTTTTTCCTTTGGGTCTACTTGTTAAAGCATTAACAAAGATCCTGTTCTATCTTCGTTAGTTATTTAATTAACAATCTATTCTTATCACCTTCTAAAGTTTGTTAATTAAATAACTAACGAAGTCTCTTGTTGTCTATGAACAAAAGCACATACATTAGTCAATGTATGTGCCAAAGGTTACCATCCAATCTGTTGGTGTTGCGAACTCCTCAAGATGTGCAAGCCTGCCAAATGCATCACTCACATCATAACCATAGATGCTCTTGGTTTCTCCTGTCTTTCTATTCACTACTTCATACTCGTACATTCTTATTACCTCTTTCTTTGGGCTTTAGGACTTCATGCGCCTTATTAGGCATGCTTCAATGCTTGCGCACATGAAACTATGTGTTATCTTGTATCTTTTTAGAATGTTCTCAGCTTCTATCTGTCATCATTGCTTCATCAAAGCCTTGATGCATCTATTGCCTTGACACTTTAGTTACTGTTCTCTTATACGTGCGAACACTTTGATAGCATCTGTTTAATGTGTCTCAATCGCTGTCTATTACCTTGTGTTACATTAACACATTTTTAGGTGTTCGTGATTGTTGCTCTTGTGGTTCTTTATGTTTGAGCATGACTCTGTGAGTCATGCTCGTTCCTTACTCGTTGCGATGATTGCACCGTGCACTGCGATGGCGTTAGCCTTCTCAACCTTGGAGAGACTGCGCACGCACGTCCTATAACCATCAGCGAAAGTGTACCATGTCCAAACGTATTTCTTCATTATAGTCAACCTCTTTCTTCTTTGGGATTCTCTCTCCCTTTGATGGTTCTATTGTAACACGCCCGGACGCATTTGTCAAGAGGAAAATGAAATTTTTTTAAAATAAATTCGTTTGTTAATTAACTAACAATCGCCGGACTTGAAGATACTAATTACTAAATGCATGGTATCACTACATTAGCGTGGAAGGTTTTACCAGTCTGGACATTGTGAAATTTTTAACAATGTCGCCCGTCTTTCCAAAGAATGGCAATTGGAAAAGATTGTAAGTTAGCCCTTGCGCTGGAAAAAACTCTCATGGAATTTTCTGGGGGCGCCTGCGATTAATCAGGGCGCCTGGCGGCTGTGGCGCTGGCTGTACCTCTGGTAATTTTTTCAATGGAAAAAGAAGGGGCGGGGGTGGTTCTGGGATATTCTTGAATTAAAACCAATTATTGGTTATTGTCTGGTCACAAATTAATCCCCAAATGAATTTTCAAATCGGGAAACGGAAAACGAAAGATAGAAAATAATCCCCAAATGATTTTTAAAAATGAAAAACGGATTACGGCATATAAAATAATCCCCAATAATCCTCAATTATTCCCCTTCTTCTTCCTCTTCTCTATAATAATCTATCAATTCTTGCTGGAGGACCTCATGACCGCCGTCATTATATCTCGCAATAACGCCATAATAAATCATCGGTTTACTCATAATCTTTTTCACTTTATTCAAGATGCTTTCCGTCTCTGTATAGTTTTCTTCTTCTATAATTTTTCGGATATTTTCTTCCCCAAAATCTCCATAAATTTTTTTACCAATAATACCCATAGAATCAAAGCAAGAGAAATCCCACACCACAGCTTCTGTGTTACTATTTTCAAAAGTTTCCAAGATATATCCTTCATATATATCCGTAATTATGCGGCAGTCTCCTACGAGCTTCTTTAATGCCCACTTACGGATTCTCTCAACTGCCCGCCGCCAAATCTTCATCATAGCAAAAACCTCCCATAGAAGTATTATAT
>ERZ1026888.1123-NODE-1123-length-12446-cov-3.430958_pt1 | contig 12446 bp, 9 predicted proteins | sample MGYA00380174_ERZ1026888 | MGnify/ENA primary metagenome ERZ1026888 (study PRJEB33269, sample SAMEA4719810) | human gut metagenome | biome: human-associated habitat; feature: organic feature; material: feces | place: Cameroon | collected 2013-10 ...
CCGGACTCATCCTTGACATAGGATTTTTTAACCAGGACGGTGTCATCTCCCATTTCGATACTGCGGTCAAATACATAGAGGTACTGCTCATGCTCCTGTGCTTCATTCATGAGCATGATATTATCGGCAGTAGCCGCACCCTGCCAGGCCCAGCCATACGTATAATCAATAGCATCATCGCCGGTGGACAGTCCCCAGGACGGATAAGAGCCATAGCTGCTCTGATCCATGAGGTTCGCACGCTGGGTTGTGTAGTCCTTGAGCAACTGGGAGTCGGAGCGTGCCGCCGCGGAAGTTGGTGTATAGTATCGTGGCAGACAGGTGAGTGTAATACCGCTATCCAGAGTCAGCAGAGCAACAAGCAGGAGTGCATATTTCCGCTTAAGGGTTCTCCATTCCAGGAGGGAAAGAAAGAAGAATGCATAAGATAATGCGGTGATACGTGCCAGCCATAGGAAATCACCCAGTGGAAGGTGTGAAGTGATCGTAGTAGCAGCAGGTGTCGTACCGAGCAGGGTAACGATGGCAAGGATAAAGCCTGCCTTCCTGCGCTTGTCTGCCAGAAGGATGCCGAATACGGCAACCAGAATGACAGAGATGCCATAGTAGTACGTATCAGCGACACCGGTCACACGGTTCATTGGATTTAAGGATGTGCTGAGAGGAAAGGTCAGCAGGTCTCTGGCACCGGAGCTGGAGTCCCCCATAGACATCATTCCGCCGGAGATTGCCGGAATAAACCAGATACCGGAGATCAGAATGCCGATCACCATAGCGGTCAAAGCCTCTGCATCCCGCCGGAATTCACGGTTATGGATGTAGTCGAATAACAGAAACAGGAAGCTTCCGATTCCGACCAGAGCAGTTAACATCAGGTGGGAAACTGTCATTAAGGCCATGGAAAGCATCAGCCCGATGAGGGCAAAGCGTTTCTTCCGGCGGACATAGGACCACAGAAAGAAGATGACATACGGAATGACCAGAGAGGTGATGATTCGTGGCATATTTCCCTCACAGAAGAACACACGGATATTATCCGGAAGGAAGAACCACAGAATACTGCAGGCGGTCGCCAGGATCGGACGGTTGGTCAGCCGGCCGGTCATCAGAAATGGAAGTCCGCCGAAGAAGATCATCACACCGGCAAACAGATAATAGGCATGCAGGATATCACCACCGGTAATCCACTGCAGAAGACTCATACAGTAGTAGGCGGAAGGAGCCCAGTAGCGGTAGAGCTGGATGCCGTTATACCATTTCTCGGAGTACAGGGGATACCAGTTCCCCTCCTGAATACTCTCATACAGGACCTTGGCCTTATACAGGTGGCTCCAGACATCATTGCCGGACGGTTCCCAGTGATTGCACCAGAGAAATGCGGTGAAGATACCGGCACACGCAAGCAGAATAAGGATACCAAGCACAAAAAGCCGGTTGCTCTTTCGGGTTGCGATATATGGATTTATCTGTGATGAAATCACAGGTTGATTGGTAGTCGGATTTGTTCCCATATGCTTATTCCTCATCTATCATACTGATTACATAGGAGCGGGACGGTGTCTCACTCATTTCAATCATCAGGAAGAGCCAGCCGGCCTCTTCCAGGATCCGGCTGATCTGTTCCTTGAAATAATCACAGCAGTTCTCCAGGGTCGGATTTATGACATCAAACGGTGGAATGTTGTTTAATTCCTGATCCTGATATTGCTGCATAAAGGCTTCGATTTTCTTTTCCAGATCACCGAACTGTACAAAATCATGCTGCATCTTGATAACATGCAGCGTAATCTCCCAGGTATGCGGATGCATGGCTCCCAGAACACCGTCAATATAGATAGCATGACGTGCATTCAGATAGAACTTGAACTTATACTGTTTATATAGATTACTCTTGCCGCGATGATGAATAACAATCGGTGTACTGCCGGAGCCGTTTGCGGAAGAATCAGCGGATGACGCATGTTCCAGGGCTTCAAACTCCTTATTGCGCTTTAGCAGCTCGGCACGGATAGTGGCCTGTTTTCGGTCACTTCCGGTCCAGGCACCGGTAAGAGCAGTGATGGCACCGATAAAGATTAAGGTAAGTGTGGCAAATAGAATGCTCAGATAGACTTCATGGGTGTGAATCTGCTCCAGATACTGGGCTTCATCCGTGATGATGCCTGCGGTATAGGAATCATTCCCCACATAGAAATTATCGACAGTGACAATAGCATTCTGTTCCTTCAGATGTTTCAGAAAAGCATCCCGCTCCTTTAACTCCTGCAGCGTCTCAGTCGTAGACGGGTTCTTTGCGAAGATAACGGTATGATTCTTGATCAGGAAGGCCCAGCTGCTTCCGGAGGCGGGTACAGAGCCTGCCATGTAGTCCTGAAGGTCTTTCTCCGATGCCCCCAGCTCGCACATGGAGTTTAAGGCATCTGCCAGCTGATTGGAGTATTGCTGCTGTGTATTGCTGCCGGTTGTGATATAATCCCGTGAAATACTATTGATGATCAGGATATATAATCCGAAAAAGATGCTGACGCAGACAGCACACAGGATCAGGATAACAGTCAATCGTTTTCCCGGCTGCCGGAACCATTTTAAATCGGCCTTATTCTTCTTCATTGGAGTTCACCTCTGCTTTCCATTTTTGGATTACGGCTGCTGCATTCTGAAAATCTCTCCGGATGATTGCAGCACATGCCTGACGTTCTTCTTTAAAATTACGCATCCGCCAGCTCTGTGTCCCCTTAATGGCATTGATGATACCGGCGAATCGGAACCAGAATACCATAAAGTTATATAATGGCAGAAGTACTGTCAGATACCATTTCCGGGCATAATAGCGCCGTAGTTTTTTCTCCTTCGATAGAAAGAGAATGATACAGATATACAGTAAAAAAGTAGCAAATACGTATAGGATGTACATTAATATCACGGATTCAATGATCAGCTTGACCGGATAATTGATAAATGCCAGACAGATTAAGGCGAAATACCAGATCATCCGTGGGAAGGCGAAGGTATGATCATACATCAGAAGCCGTATTACAAAGTCTGAGACAAAGCCTCTGCCGAACCGCAGGCGGTTCTGACGGAACATATGCATAACCTCGATCTCACCACGCTGCCAGCGCTGGCGCTGGATATATAGCTGATTCAGATCCTCGATCGGATCAACGAAGAAATAAGCATCATCGCAGAGTGCGACCCGTTCCCTTAGCATATCCCGGATCTGGAAGGTGACATGCGTATCTTCACAGATCGTATCGGTATTATATAACTGTGTTTTCAGAATCGCAGATTTCCGGAAGGCCGAGAAAGCACCGGACAGAGTGAAAATGCTGTTAAATTCTGACTGGAAATTCCGGCCGGCCAGAAATGCCTGGCAGTACTCAAAAAATTCCAGCTTCCGGAGTAAACGCTTTGGAAACGGCTTGCTCCGGTCGATCAGTTCAGGATTTGTCATGATCGTGCCGGTCAGACAGTCGATATCGGTCTCCTGTTCAAACTGGCGCACCATGTTGTAAAGGGCATCCGGATGGAGCATGCCGTCGCTGTCAATATGGATAATGTATTTTCCATAGCTGTTAAATAAGGCCAGATTCAGAGCCTTTGATTTACCCTGTTGGGAGTTCAGCCAGTTGATAGTCAGATCCGGAAAATCCTTCTGACACCGGCAGAAAACCTCAAAGCTGTTATCCGTGCTCTGATTATTAACCAGCATGATATAGATCAGCTTGCTGTCATACGTAGAATCATTGACAGATTTAATACAGGAATAAAGAGTCTTGGCAGAATTATAAACCGGAATGATCAGGGTGATCTCCGGACAATATTCCAGCTTCAACTCTTTTTTATGAAAAATCCTGCGTTTCAGCAGGATAAAGAAATCTACAATTGTGGGTATGATCTCCATAATGATCGGGATAATGACCCAAGCCATCCAAAACAGGATGGAGCTATGCAGAAAATCATTGATGATCGTCATATCGGAAAGCACCTACCTTCTGTCTGACTACCTGTGCCCGCGTGAATACATAGAAATACAGGGCAATGGTACAGGCATAAAATACTAATCTCCCAACAAATGAGTGGGCGAGGAAATACATATCCTGTCCACCCCAGTAAATCATCTGGCAGATAATAAAAATCCGTAATACATTTGCCAGAAAAATTCCAAAAACACCTACAATGCTTACCGCGATTTTTTCGTAAAACTGGTAGGCAGGAAAAAACCAGAGCAGAGAAAGAAATGCAAAGGTTTCGATGATTCCGGAACATTCAAAATCAATATACAGGGAAATACTGGTTGTACCATGGGCAATAAACAGCAGTCCCTTTTCAAAATAAGAAGAATACGTCCCGGTCAACTCGCCGAGCAGACCGGACACGGCAGCAATTGCATTCTGCATAGGCATAAGCAGAACCGGCTGCAGTGTTATGATGGCAATGATGAACAGTCCTACACTCCCTACGGTAAAATACCAGAAGTCCAGCTTGGCCCGCTTTAGAACCGAAAGCGCATAGACCCATACAATGGCGGTCAGGACAACAATCCAGTTAATCATACGCATGTTTCCTTTTTATGCTTGTAGGTATAGAAGCCGGCGATGCATAAAACAACCGCAGCCGTAACACCGATCCATGGTGCGGTGGAAGTGCCTGCCCAGGAAACCTCCTGACTGCCGATATTCGGATTTTTAATCGTAATGGAACTGATCTGATCGGTGTTCAGACCGGTAATCCGCTGGAAGTCTTTCAGGCTGAATGCAAACTCCAGTTCATCACCCTTGGTATCCGGCTGATGAGTAGAATCATAAATGGTCATGGCAGCTTCGCTGTCGCAATACTGTGTATAGTTAATAACAACACCCAGATTCTTATAGATTCCGTTCGGCAGGGAACGCATCTCGTTATTGTAGAAATCCCAGTCAACGGAATGATCTTCTTTTACCGGATAAACACCGAGAGCAAAGGACTGTCCGTTTATGGTCAGTGTCATCTGCTGGATCTGCATCTGTGTGGTATACAGGTCGTTCATAGCGAAATGTACATATACTTTTTCTCCGTCGGTATAGATCTGACCGACATGGATACTTTTTGTGTTATTGGAAGTATACGTAATCTCGGTGATTGGATATGACTTCCAATCATCGTAATAGCCATCAATGACAAGACCGGAATCTATCTGTGTCGGATCATCGGTGGAAGCTTCTGTGGAGGAATTTGTGGAGGAATCTGTGGAGGAATCCGTAGAAGCGGTCGTGGCTTCTGTTGTCGTCGCTTCGGTGGTGTCGGAGGAACTGTCGGAAGAAGGAGTTACCGTTAAGGCCTGCCCCTGCCATGTGATACCAAGGGTATCGATCGAAGTTCCGTACGTAGAGAGCGGAACCTGAATCTTCCAGGAGGCTGTTGTATAGGTGCCGTTTGATGCACCGCTGTTCTGAACGGTACCGGAAGCTCCGGGAATCGGACTCCGCCAGGAATCACGTACCTGCAGAGACTGACTCTCATCGGTATTTCCTGTGTTTAAGATAATATCTCCGTACTGACCGCCGACAGCAGCTCCGTTAACGGAGATACCGATACGTTCCTGAATATTATAGTCCCATGGCCCCTCATAAGTTAGATACAGATATGTATCATCTGCAGAGGCAGTCAGAGTACCTTTTTCGGTCTGAATGGTATTATCTGCACCATATGCAAGGGTGCCAAGGCTCATGCTGACTACAAAAATAAAACTGAGCAGGTATGTGAAAATAGATAATTTCTTATGATTCGTCTGTTTCATAGTAAACACTCCTTCCTGAGTTATTGCTGCTTAAGAACGGAATAGGCGGCCGGTAAATGAATCCGGCTGGATACTTCATAAATACTAAGTGGGTTCTCATAAATATCTAACTGGTATAAATGGACTCCGATTTCAGCAAGACAGGACTTCAGATCTTCATAAAAGACATTGCCCATGTTTTCAATATTGGGAACCAGATGCTCAAATGCGGGCAAGTCATTTAATACGCAGTGGTCATAGGGCTCCAGATACGTCCGGACAACCCCGTCTATATCATAGAACATAATCTGCTCTGCCTGTGCATCACGGCTGACATAAATTGTGATCGTAAAGGTATGCTGATGCTCGTGTTCTTTTCGGTAATCAAAGCTGTGAGTGGCATTAAAGCGATATTGATATTTATAGTATTTCTGCATAAAACCACCTCTGATACTCTCTCATTGTGCCAAGATTATAATACTTTTTTGTTGTAAAAACATTGTCAAATTCTGCTATATATTGTAATATCTTGTAAAAAAGTAAGAATCCTTCCTATATTATTCCATTTATGCCATATATCGTCATGTACGGGTCGTGACTCAAGTGTTTGCTTCTTAATTTTACTTGAACAATGTGAAAAGATTGTGTAATCTAAGAGGTACAGAAATCGGGGAAAATCGACAGATGGATTTCTGGAAAAAGAAAGATGGATACGAAAGGACGAGGGAAATGAAAAAGTTTTTAGAAGAATTTAAGAAGTTTATCATGAAAGGAAACGCACTGGATCTGGCTGTCGGTGTAATCATCGGTGGTGCATTCACATCCATCGTCAATTCACTGAATGCAGACATTATTACTCCGGTTCTGGCAATTTTCGGCGGTGTGGATTTCTCAAACCTGACATTGAAGCTGGGCAACGGTGATCTGGCACCGGTACTTACCTATGGTAACTTCCTGACAGCAGTGATCAATTTTCTGATCACAGCATTTGTAATTTTCTGTATGATCAAGATCATCAACGGAATCGGTGATAAGTTCAAGAAGAAGCAGGAAGAGAAGCCAACAACCAAGAAGTGTCCATACTGCAAGAGTGAGATCGCGATCGAAGCAACCAGATGTCCGCATTGTACTTCGGTTCTGGAGGCGGCAGAGCAGACAGAGGCGGCTTCCAAATAAACAGAAAACGGATTAGATTTTATAAAAATGGTCATACTTCAAATGCAGTCCCGAAAGCGGGCAAGAATTTGAAAGGGAGACCATGATATGAAACATATAGGAAAGATTGCGTTAATGGTATTGATAACACTTGCATTTGTATTACAGCTGTTGATCAATCAGAGGATAGGACCGGAAGGGAATGTCGTAGAAGCCTTCAGCAGTACGGAGCTGATCCCGGTAGAAGCATGTGTAAGTGCATACGGAGATTTTGGCGACATGGAGCTGACGGAGGAGACCAGACAGACCATGCTTAAGAATCTGGCCGGGCAGCTGGGGATCACAGACGGTTATGCTGTGACTGCGACGCAGGGAGATTCTTTTCAGGAATCTACGCTGACCAAGGATGGTAAATATGGTAAGACAGTGCTGCAGATCGTGAGTTTAAAGACCGGCGAGAACGGAGAGTCGGAGGGTGCCGGTGGAAGCACGGGATATCAGCAGATGATCTTAAGTGATATTACGATTTATGATAATCCGGACTATATGATGCAGTGTAAAGAGATGCTGGAGGATATTTACCGGTCGGTCGGGATGACACCGGAGGTCGGCATCTATGTAAAAGGGAAGACTGCCGGAGCACTTTCCGAGCGGGGACGGCAGAAAATCACAGATAGTATATTTGAACAGCTTCATGCAGAGACCGTGCAGGAGATTCATAATGAAAACTATGACTGTGTCTATGGATATACGGAGTGGTTTGAGCACTCCATAAAACAAAACGGCAGGAAGATCAATCTGAATCTTGCATTTACCTATCAGGAAGAGGAAGATATAACTTATCTCCATCTGGCTGTTCCGTATATCCGGCAGTCATTCTGATCAGGACCGGCGTTTCTTATACTGCATAGCTGATGAAAGGGAAAGAGAACAGACAAATGAAACAGAAGCAGGTGATCGGGATTCTGGCACATGTAGATGCCGGAAAAACAACTTTATCAGAGGCATTGCTCTACACATCCGGTGGAATCAGACGCTTTGGACGGGTAGATCATCAGGATGCGTTTCTGGATAATTTTGCCATGGAGCGTGAGCGGGGGATTACGATTTTCTCCAAACAGGCGGAACTCACCTTTGGGGATGTCCGTGTGACGCTTTTAGATACGCCGGGGCATGTGGATTTCTCGGCAGAGATGGAACGTACTCTGCAGGTTCTGGACTATGCGATTCTGGTGATCAATGGTGCAGATGGTGTACAGGCACATACCAGAACACTCTGGCGGCTTTTGAAACAGTACCGGATCCCGGTATTTTTATTTGTAAACAAGATGGATCAGCCGTCTGCGGATAAGGAGCGGCTGATGGAGAATCTGAAGACACAGCTGGATGAGGGATGTATGGATTTTACGGACATCCGGTTGACGGATGAGAGTCTGGCCATGGGCAGTGAAGAGATGATGGAGGCCTATCTGGAGACAGGAGATATTCCTGAGGATGCGGTGAGAAGGGCCATCCGGAAACGATACATATTCCCATGTTATTTCGGCTCCGCGCTGAAGCTGACCGGAATTGAGGTACTGATGGAGGGTATGGCACGGTATATGGAATGCCCGGTATACGGTGCGGAGTTCGGAGCGAAGGTATACAAGATATCCAGAGATGAACAGGGCAATCGTATGACACACCTGAAGATAACCGGTGGAAGCCTGAAGGTTAAGGCAGTCTTAAAGCATCACTCCGGGAAAGAGGAGAAGGTGAACCAGGTCCGGATCTATTCCGGAGCAGGTTATCAGACGGTGCCGGAGGTCGCTGCCGGGGAGATCTGTGCGATAACCGGACTGGAGGAGAGCTACAGCGGAGAAGGCTTTGGGATAGAGCATGATTCGGAGCTGCCGATTCTGGAACCGGTATTAAGCTACCGCCTGATTCTGCCAAAGGATTGTAATGTACATGAGGCGTGGAGTCAGTTAAAGCAGCTGGAGGAAGAAGACCCGCTGTTAAAGCTGACCTGGCATGAGGCGACCGGTGAGATTCACATTCAGGTGATGGGTGAAGTGGAGCTGGAGGTGCTGAAAAGTCTGATCGCAGAACGGTTCGGATATGATGTGGCGTTCGGGGAAGGCAGTCTGGTCTATAAGGAAACAATCGCAACCAAGGTAGAAGGTGTGGGACATTTTGAGCCATTACGTCACTATGCCGAGGTGCATCTTCTGATGGAACCGGGAGAGTCGGGAAGCGGAATCCAGGTGGAAGCAGACTGCAGTGAGGATGTGCTTGCAAGGAACTGGCAGCGGCTGGTTCTGACGCACATTGAGGAGCGGAAGCATCCCGGAGTACTGACCGGCTCCGAGATCACGGATATGAAGATCACACTGATTGCAGGACGGGCGCATACCAAGCATACAGAGGGCGGGGATTTCCGTCAGGCCACATATCGTGCGATCCGGCAGGGATTGAAGAAGGCAGAAAGTGTTCTGCTGGAGCCGTATTATGAGTATCAGCTGACGGTGCCTACCGAGAATGCAGGACGGGCAATCTCGGATATTCAGCGGATGTCCGGCACCTTTGAGGTATCCGGGCAGGGAGAAGCGGAGACGCTTCTGACAGGTATGCTTCCGGTTGCGGAGGTATCCGGATATCAGGCAGAAGTACGGGCATATACGAAAGGATACGGAAGGTTTGTCTGTACTTTAAAGGGCTATTATCCTTGTCATAATCAGGAGGAAATCGTTCAGAAGATCGGCTATGATGCGGAGGCAGATGTGGAGAATCCGACCGGATCGGTATTCTGTGCCCATGGGGCCGGCTTTATCGTGCCGTGGAATGAGGTAGAGTCCTATATGCATGTGGAGACACAGGTAGAGTCTCCGGCAGAGATGCATGGATCATTGGATAAGGCACGAAGCGGTGATCGGGTTTCTGTCTCAAAGGTCATTGCAGAAGAAGATGAGCTGGAGGCTATCTTCCGGCGGACTTATGGCGGCAGTATCCGGAAGCCTTATGAGAACCGGTATGAGACTCAGGATGAGGACCGGTATTATGCAGCAGATCCGGCAGATTCCGGGACAGGGAATGCCGGTGGAAAAGAGACATGGAATAAATATGCCAATACTGCCGGAAAGAAGCCGCGGGAGTCGTATCTTCTGGTGGATGGATATAATATTATCTTTGCCTGGGAGGAGTTAAATGAACTGTCAAAAACCGATCTGGCAGCAGCGAGAGGAAAGCTGATGGATATTCTCTGTAATTATCAGGGGTACCGGAAGATGAAACTGATTCTGGTATTTGACGGTTATAAGGTGCCGGGCAATCCGGGCGAGATGATAGAATATCATAATATTCATGTGGTGTATACGAAGGAGGCTCAGACAGCAGACCAGTACATTGAAAAGCTGGTGCATGATATGGGAAGGAATTATGATATTACGGTCGCTACCTCAGACGGACTGGAGCAGCTGATCATATGGGGAGCCGGAGCCAGAAGACTGTCTGCCCGGGAGCTGAAGGAAGAGGTGGAACGGGCAGATGAGGAACTGCGGGAACGGTATCTGGAGAGGCAGTCCTCCGAGAAGAACTACGCATTCCGGAAAATCTTACAGGATAAGTAATAAATTGTAGGAAAAACGTAAGAATATATTCAATGAAGATTCAGAAGAAATCAACGATACCTTCACATCTTCCATTTATAATGAGACCAGGTTTTGAAAAGAAGCCCGGTCTTTTTGTTATGGATGGATTTAACGATATAATGGATATGAGCCGGGTACAGGATGGAGGATACATGAATATGAAATTAGTGGTTTTGTTTGGCGGCGCATCATCCGAATACAGTGTTTCCCTGCAGTCTGCGATAGCAGTGATGGAGGCATTGGATCCGGAGAAATATGAGATCATTCCGGTAGGAATCAGCAAGGACGGAAAGTGGTTCCGGTATTATGGTGAACGGCAGGCAATTGCCGAAAACGATTGGCAGAAGCATGAATGCCGACCGGCATTCCTATCTCCGGATCGCAGTGTACATGGTCTGGTCTGGCTCAAAGAGGACGGAACGGCAGTTACAGAATATGTCGATGCCGTATTTCCGGTTCTTCACGGTAAGCATGGAGAAGATGGAACCGTGCAGGGACTGTGTGAGCTGGCAGGCATTCCATATGTCGGATGCGGCACTTTAAGCTCTGCTCTCTGTATGGATAAGGATCTGGCACATGTGGCTGCAAAGGCGGCCGGAGTAGCGGTTCCGGGTTATCGTGTCCTGCAGTCCTATATGACTCCGGATGAAAAGACGAAGGCCTGTGAGGGACTGGAGTATCCGGTATTTGTCAAGCCGGCACGGGCAGGATCTTCTTACGGAATTACAAAGGTATCCACGGCTGAACAACTGGATGCGGCAATTGTGCTGGCGTTTGAGCATGATTCCAAGGTTGTGATCGAGGAAGCTATTGATGGATTTGAAGTAGGCTGTGCGGTTCTTGGCAATCAGACGCTGACAGTCGGAGAAGTGGATGAGATCGAGCTGCATTCGGATGTATTTGACTTCCATGAGAAGTATACATTGGAAACTTCCCGGATTCATGTTCCGGCGAGAGTCAGCAGGAAGAAGGCGGAAGAAATCAAGGAGACGGCCCGGATTCTTTACCGGGCACTGGAATGTCAGGGGATGGCCAGAGTCGATATGTTCCTGACACCGAAGGGAACGATCGTATTTAATGAGGTAAATACGATTCCGGGATTTACATCCCATAGCCGGTATCCGAATATGATGAAGGCCAGTGGCATATCATTTGAGCAGCTTCTTGACACGCTGGTGGAAGAAGCACTGGCCGTACAGAAGAACCGGGATATTCTGTAGGTCGGAAAACAGACAGGAAAGAAAGGAGCGGGTGTCTATGAACCGAAATCAGAAATATGGCGGGTTGGATTGGTTCCGTATTATCAGTGCAATACTGGTTATTACGATTCATACTTCCCCGTTATTAAGCTTTGCCGAATTGCCGGATTTTATATTGACCCGTATCATTGCACGGGTAGCGGTGCCGTTCTTTCTTATGGTATCGGGATTTTTCCTGCTGCCGGATCTGCGGTGGGATGAGTCTGTGCAGGCTCGATTAAAGAAGCAGCTGGGAAAGCTGGGCATCCTGTATCTGGTTTCGGCATGCTTATATGTGCCGTTCATGATCTATAATGATTATTTCGGGAAAGGTTTTTCGGTACTTGCGTTCCTAAAGGATGTTTTTATAAACGGTACGTTTTATCACCTGTGGTATCTTCCGGCAGCCATTCTCGGACTGGCGCTGACCGGATGGCTGTTGCGGCACTTTGACAGCCGGTTTGTGCTGATCCTGTCTGCGGTTTTATATGGAATCGGACTGTTTGGGGATAGCTACTATGGAATGGCGGAACAGATTCCGTGGTTACGTGCGGCCTATGCCGTGTTGTTCCGATTTACAGACTATACCAGAAACGGATTATTCTATGTCCCGATCTTTCTGATGCTTGGGTATGGACTCGGCAAAGCCGCCGGACAGGGCAAAAG
>ERZ1026888.1127-NODE-1127-length-12400-cov-53.101418_pt1 | contig 12400 bp, 8 predicted proteins | sample MGYA00380174_ERZ1026888 | MGnify/ENA primary metagenome ERZ1026888 (study PRJEB33269, sample SAMEA4719810) | human gut metagenome | biome: human-associated habitat; feature: organic feature; material: feces | place: Cameroon | collected 2013-10 ...
CGAAGATGACGGCGCTCACTCCTTCGAGCGTGGCATCATGGATGAGCATTCGGGTAAGTATTCCCTCGGTGAGCACCTCGATGCGGGTTTCTGAAGAAACCTTATTCTCGAAGCGTACCCGGTAACCCACGGTCTTGCCCACGGGTTCGCCCAAGATGCTTGCCATTCGTTCAGCTATCTGACGGGCAGCAAGGCGACGTGGTTCCAGCATCAGAATCTTTCCCTGTGGGGTGGCTCCGAGGAGGGTGAGTGGAAGCACGGTGGATTTTCCGGCTCCCGGCGGAGCAGTGACAACAAGGTTTGCCGACTCCTTCAGGGTGCTGTTGATGGCGTCGGCTATCTGGAAGGCAGGAAGATGACCTGCCTGCTGTTTGATTCTATCGTAATTCATACTGCAAAGATACACATTATTTTTGTTATGGGCAAATGATTAGAAAGGTAATGCATGAGAATGGCGAATCTTGTAGATTTTTTCCCTTATCTGGTTCCATTTGGCAAGGACCAGGTAACCAGATACGACTGCCAGATAGAGAAGCATCAACTGAAGGAGTGACAGATGAAGATGGTCTATGCTGGCACCCGGCAACAGACTGGTAAGCCGGAAGGCGGTATGGGTGGCTTGGGTAATGCTGGCAAGTACTGCTGCTACATGTTGCATCAGCCAGGTGCCGACGGAGGCAAGGCTGGAAATGTAGGTAATGGGAGAAAGCAGCAGGAGTAGGGCACAAAGATAGAGGATGAGGGTGGCTGCCGGGATGGCGATGAAGCTGGTGAACAGGGAGTAGCAGGATATTCTGCCGAAATAATAGACGATGAGCGGAAGCGTACCTATCTGTGCCGCCAGGGATACGCTGAATAGTCCCCAGAGGCAACGGATGATCTTGCCGTGGGATTTGAGCAGTCCGAAGAGCGGGGGATAGAATATGAGGATGGAAGCCACGGCGAGAAAGGACATCTGGAAACTGATGTCGAAAAGATGGAAGGGATTCAGAAACAGCATGATGACATAGGCTAGCGCCAGGGTGTTGAGCGAAAGGTCGGGGCGCAGGGCTAACAGGCAGAAACTGTAGATGCTGAGCATGGAGGCTGATCTGACGGCACTAGGGGGAAAGCCGATAAAGACGACATACGCCCATACGGCAACGAGGGACAGGGCAATGGTGGGTCTGGAACGGCGCTTTCCGCCCAGAAAAATCACGAAGAGCTGGAAGATAATGCCTATGTGCAAGCCGCTAACTGCCAGTATATGACTTGTGCCGGAGATGGAAAAACTCTCCTTGGTTTCCCGGTCGAGTGAACCCTTATCGCCCATCGCCATCGCAGAAATCACGGCGAAATCCTGTCCGTCGATATGATAAGTATGCAGCTGCTGTTCCAGCTGCTGGCGGAAGGAACGGCTTGCCAGGATGGTGCGGTCGATGGGGGAGAGTGACTGGTAGGTCATGATGCTGCCAGGTGCTTTCGTCTTATCGATATGATGGGAGGTGATGAAACCGCCCAGACAGAACAGGCAGAGCGACAAAAGGAGGCTCTGAAGAAGGACCAGCTGCTTGATTTTTCTGAAGAAGAGCCGGAAAAGCTGACGGTTTTCATGGAGTACATAGCAGCAGCCGGCTAAGGCTATGGTAATGATGGCTGCGATGAGCCAATAGCGCGTGGAGAAGTAATCATAGCTGTATCTGGCTGTGATGATGCTAAGTGATAGTATGAGGCTGAAGAACATCAGCGGAGTGACTGGGAGTCTTTTATTTCTGTCCATTTTAGCCGTGTTTTCAGGTTCGTTTAAAAAAGAGAAGCCCGACAAAAGGTTGGGATAGTCCAACTCTCTTATCGGGCTTCTCATATATATAATAATGTATAAGCCTGCCTGGAAGCAGGAATATATCATTTCGGGAGATTACTCTCTCTGGAGATTATTCTCTCTTGAGATTACTTGCCGAATCCGAAGATACGCTTGATGAATTTCTTCACAGGATTATCGGTCTTCTGTGGATTGACAACTGGAGCGTACTTGCGAGGACCGGAATTCTCTGTTCCCTTCTTCTGCTGGTTCTGAGGAGCTGTGCCCTGTCGCTTCTGCTGGTTCTGCTGAGCGCCACCCTGCTTCTTCTGGGCTACGCCTCTGCCTCGGCCATTGCTTCCAGGACGAACATTGTTCTCATTGCCTGGGCGCTGGTTGCCGTTAGACTGCTGATTGCCCTGCTGGTTGCCGTTCTCGTTGTTGCGCTGCTTATTGTTGCGGCGCTTGTTGTTATTGCGATTCTTCTGCTCGCCGTTGTGCTGCTCAGTGTTTCTCTGTTCATTGTTCTTGAACTCGCGATTCTTCTGCTCGCCGTTCTCGTGATTCTTCTGTGCGCCATTCTCGCCATTGTTCTGAGGAGTCTTTTCCTGACGCTCGTTTGGCTTGTTTGGCTTGCGCTTGTGTGAAGTCTGGTCGCGGTCTTTCTGTCTGCGGCTCTTGGCGCTGGTCTTGGTCTTGCCCTCGCCCTCGCCGTTGCTGTTATTGTTGCCGCTGCGGTTGCCGTTGCGGTTGTTTCCGCCCTGCTTTCCGCCCTTGCCCTTTCGACCATTGTTGCGTTTTGAAGGCTTGTTGAGCTTGATGTATTCAGGGCCTTCGCCGCAATCTTCCGGCAGAGGCATCTTCTCTACCACCTTCTCCAGGAACTTCTCAATCTGCTGGAACCAGTACTGGTCTTCCTCGTTGACGAAGGTGATGGCTCTACCATCGCGGTTGGCACGGGCTGTACGGCCGATGCGGTGAACATAATCCTCAGTATCGTGAGGAACGTCATAATTGATGACCATCTCGATATCATCAATATCGATTCCACGAGCCACGATATCCGTAGCAACCAGTACGTCGAACTGACCGCTCTTGAATTTGAACATCACATCATCGCGCTCTGCCTGCTCCAGGTCGGAGTGCATTGCACCGCAGTTGATGCCAATCTGCTGAAGGGCAGCAGCCAACTGCTTCACCTTCATCTTGCTGCCGCTGAACACGATGACGCGCTTCATATCGCCAGCCTTGAAGATATCCTTGATGATGGTCATCTTCTGGGTCTCGTAACAAACGTAAGCCTCCTGCTTGATCTTCTCGGCAGGCTTGCTTACGGCAAGCTTGATCTCTACAGGATCCTTGAGCAGGGCCTTGGCAAGTTCCTCAATTTTCTCAGGCATGGTGGCAGAGAACATGATGGTCTGGCAGGTCTTTGGCAACTTGGAAGCGATGGTGTTGATATCTTCTGAGAAACCCATGTCGAGCATACGGTCGGCCTCATCGAGAATGAAGAAGCTTACCTTGCTCAAATCTACATTACCCAGGGAAATGTGGGTGATGAGGCGACCTGGAGTAGCAATCACGACATCAGCACCCATGCGGAGGCTCTTCAGCTCCTGATCGTAGCGGTTGCCGTCGTTGCCGCCATAAACAGCCACGCTGCTCACATCCTGCAGGTAGTAGCCGAAGCCCTGCATGGCCTGGTCTATCTGCTGGGCCAACTCGCGGGTTGGCGACATAATGACGCAGTTGATGGCGTCTTTCGGATAGCCGCCATCATCAAGTTTGCTCAATACTGGGAGCAGATAGGCTGCTGTCTTACCCGTTCCGGTCTGTGCCACGCCCAATACGTCGTGACCTTCCAATATCTCAGGAATACATTTTTCCTGTACAGGGGTGCAAGTGTCGAAGCGCATGTCGTATAATGCATCGAGCACGTTGTCATTCAAATCTAATTCGTCGAAATACATTCTTTTCCTTTCTTTTGTTGACCATTGAGCCGGATGGATCTTCATCCGTTCCAATGGTCAAGGTTCTTTGTTTCAATGTTTAATTACCTCGGAGCCTTGCGGTAGCAGAAGTAGGCAACGAAGGCGAAGATGATGTTTGGCAACCAGGCTGCAAGTGCCGGAGGGAAGTTTGCCTGGATGGCAAAGGTTGCCGATACGGTTTGCAGCATGATGTAGCCGAAGCTCAGTGCAAGACCGATTCCCAAAGATAAGCCCATTCCTCCCTTACGCTTGCGCGATGAAAGCGACACTCCGATGATGGTGAGGATGAAGGAGGCAAACGAGGCGGCGATGCGCTTGTGGTATTCTACCTGATACTGCACCACATTGCCCGAACCGCGGTTGATCTGCTTGGAAATATACTCCTTCAGTTCCGGACTGGTGAAGGTTTCCTGCTGACCCTTGGAATAAACCAGGTCGGTAGGTTCCATCGTAATCAGCGTATCCTTCTGTGCTCCGCTGGTGATGTGCTCCTTCATACCTTTCAGCTGGCGCACCTTCCAGTTGCTCAGTTTCCAGTGGTATTTGCTGTCGGAGATCGTATCATACTGAATCTCCATCGCCGTAAGGTGGCTTACGAGTTTCTTGTCCTGGAACTTGTCGAGACAGAATCCGTAACCTCGCTTCGAGTTGTTGTCGTAGTGCTGCATATAGGCAATCACGCCCTTATCTACCTGTAGCTGTACGTTTTCGGCAGAAGTATTCTTCTTCTTGTTCTTGTACATCGTCTCAAAGTTTTGGCGTACTACCGTGCCGTGAGGAATCACGTAGGCAGAGAGTACATAGCTCAAGGCAGAGAGCATGATGCAGGTGATGAGGTAAGGACGAAGGAGTCGCTTGAAGGAAACACCTGATGCCAGAATGGCGATGATTTCAGAGTTGCCTGCCAGCTTCGACGTGAAGAGGATGACCGCCACAAACACGAACAACGCACTGAAGAGGTTGGCGAAGTAAGGGATGAAGTTGGCATAATAATCGAAGATGATGGCCTTGGCCGGTGCATGATACTCCGTGAACTTCGCCAGGTTCTCATTGAAGTCGAACACGATGGAGATGGAGATGATCAGTGCAATCGAGAAGAAGTAGTAGCCTACGAACTTCTTGATAATGTACCAGTCTAACCGCTTGATGTATCTCAGTGGGTTGAGATACCTGAGCACCCTGAGGAATCGCAGCTTGTGCCCGATCCAGCCTAGAATGCGGGCTATGCGCTGCAGGATGGCAATGAGCCAGCCGAAGCGAGATTCGAAGGCTCTGCCCATCTTGAGCAGTCTGCGATGTTTTCTGATGTATTTATAATCTTTCATCATTTAATGTAAAATATGTATAGGAGCATCCTATAAAGTTCAATGCTCAACGCTCAAGCTAGATTCGTCGGCCGAGCTGATCGATGATAGAGCGTTTCCACTCTACGAAGTCGCCCTGCTCGATATGGTGGCGTGCATCTGTAACGAGACGGAGATAGAACGACAGGTTGTGGATGCTGGCAATCTGCATGGCAAGGAGCTCCTGGGCCTTGAAGAGATGGTGCAGGTAGGCCTTGGTGGTTATCTGGTCGATGTCGCAGCCGTCTGGATCCACTGGACTGAAATCCATCTCCCACTTCTTGTTGCGCATGTTCATCGTACCATTATAGGTAAAGAGCATCGCATTGCGGCCGTTGCGGGTTGGCATTACGCAGTCGAACATATCAACACCGCGCTCGATGGCCTCGAGCAGGTTCTGGGGAGTTCCTACGCCCATCAGATAGCGAGGCTTGTCCTTTGGAAGAATCTCATTCACCACCTCGATCATCTCGTACATCACCTCGGTAGGCTCGCCTACGGCAAGACCGCCGATGGCATTTCCGTCGGCTCCCTTGTCGGCAATGTACTTGGCTGCTTCGCGGCGCAGCTCTGGGAAAGTACAACCCTGGACGATAGGGAAGAGGCTCTGCTGATAACCGTAGAGAGGTTCTGTCTCGTCGAAGCGCTTGATGCAGCGGTCGAGCCAGCGCTGGGTCATCTCCAGACTCTTCTTCGCATACATAAAGTCGCTCTGTCCGGGAGGACACTCATCGAAAGCCATCATGATGTCGGCACCGATGATGCGCTCTGTATCCATCACGTTCTCTGGAGTGAAGAAGTGCTTGCTGCCATCGATGTGCGAACGGAACTCGCAGCCCTCTTCTCTGAGCTTGCGGATTCCGGTAAGCGAGAATACCTGGAAGCCGCCGCTGTCGGTGAGGATAGGGCGGTCCCAGCCGTTGAACTTATGCAGTCCGCCTGCCGCCTTGATGACTTCGAGTCCCGGGCGCAGGTAGAGATGGTAGGTGTTTCCCAGGATGATCTGGGCCTTTACCTGCTGGCGCAATTCTTCGAAATGTACACCCTTTACGCTGCCCACAGTTCCCACAGGCATGAAGATCGGAGTCTTGATCTGTCCGTGGTCAGTGGTGATGATGCCGGTGCGAGCATCGCTTGCCTTATCTGTTACTTGTAGTTCAAATTTCATTTCTTTTCTTTTTTGTCATTTTCAGGAATGGTGAAGTCGATAGGGTGCTTTACCTTCTCGTCAGTGAGGGCAAACTCCCAGACATCTGCTACATCTTCTACGTAATGGAACTCTACGCCCTTGAGATACTTTTCAGGAATGTCGAGGATGTTCTTCTTGTTTTCCTTGCAGATCACGATGTCTGTAATGCCGGCACGCTTGGCTGCCAGGATCTTCTCCTTGATGCCTCCCACTGGGAGCACCTTGCCGCGAAGGGTAATCTCGCCGGTCATGGCTATGTTCTTGCGAACCTTGCGCTGGGTGATGGCCGAAGCGATACTGGTGGCAATGGTAATACCTGCCGAAGGACCGTCTTTTGGCGTTGCTCCTTCAGGTACGTGGATATGGATGTTCCAGTTTTCAAAGATGCGGTAATCCACGCCCAGCAGGTCGATATGCGCCTTGATGTATTCCAGGGCGATGACAGCCGATTCCTTCATCACGTCTCCCAGGTTACCGGTCAGGGTAAGCTTGCCCTGTCTTCCCTTGCTCAGCGAGGTTTCGATAAAGAGAATCTCGCCGCCCACAGAGGTCCATGCAAGTCCTGTTACTACTCCTGCATAATCGTTGCCCTGATAGATGTCGCGGGTGAATGGGGCGGTGCCGAGAATCTCCTTCAGGTCTGCTGCGGTGATGGATGGCTTCTCCAATTCCTTGGAATAGGCGAGCTTGTAGGCCATCTTGCGCAGTCCCTTGTTGATCTGTTTCTTGAGCTGGCGCACACCGCTTTCTCGGGTGTAGTGCTCGATGATGCCCTCAATGGCTGCCTTGTTGAAGCTTACCTTCGGGGTGAATTTGTCGAGACCTGTATTCTCCAATTCCTTCGGAATCAGGTGGCGCTTGGCAATCTCTATCTTCTCCTCCGTAATGTAGCCGCCTACTTCGATGAGCTCCATTCGGTCGAGCAAAGGACGTGGGATTGAGCTGATGTCATTGGCGGTTGCGATGAAGAGAACCTTAGAGAGATCGTAATCCACATCCAGGTAATTGTCGTGGAAGGTGTTGTTCTGCTCTGGGTCGAGTACTTCAAGCAAGGCTGATGCTGGATCACCTTGGTGGTTGTTGGCTGAAACCTTGTCTATCTCGTCGAGAATGAAGACAGGGTTGCTGCTGCCTGCCTTGAGGATGTTCTTGACAATGCGGCCAGGCATGGCTCCGATATAAGTGCGGCGGTGACCGCGAATCTCGGCTTCATCGTGCAGACCGCCCAGAGACATTCTCACGTATTTGCGCTTCATGGCCTTGGCAATGCTCTTGCCCAGACTGGTCTTGCCGACTCCCGGAGGACCATAGAGGCAGAGAATCGGACTCTGCATTCCACCCTTCAGGGATCTTACGGCAAGATATTCCAGAATGCGTTCCTTTACTTTCTCCATGCCGTAGTGGTCCTGGTTGAGAATCTTCTGGGCATGAGACAGGCTGAGGTCATCCTCGGTGTATTCGCCCCAAGGCAAATCTACCAGCGTCTGCAGATAGTTGAGCTGGATAGGGTAGTCTGGGCTCTGAGGATGGATGTTGTCGAGTTTGGCCAACTCTTTCTGAAAAACCTTCTGGGTTGCCTCGCTCCATTTCTTGGTCTTGGCTTTTTCGAGCAGCTCTTTCTTTTCCGGACTGCTTTCGCCTTCGCCCAGCTCTTCCTTGATGTTCTTGATCTGCTGCTTCAGGTAATATTCCTTCTGCTGCTCGTCGAGATCAAACTGAGTCTTGTTCCTGATTTCATTTTGCAGGTAGAGCAGTTTCTGCTCCTTGTGCAAGGCCTTGAGTGCCTCTATCAGTCGCTCTGACAGCTTCTCCTGTTCCAGCATCTTGATCTTGTCTTCTGCCGTAAAAGGCAGGGAGGTGCAGATGAAGTTGCATTTCACGAAGCGATTGGTAATCTCATTGATCGCATAGACAGCCTCGTTGGGAATGTTCTCATTGTACTGAATGAATTTGATAGATTCCTCGAAGAATGTTTGGGTCAATGCCTTGAACATAGGATCTTCGGCTTCCTTTTCGGTAGGCCAGGTCTCTGGCAGACTTTCTACATCGGCAAGGTAGAATGGATCCTTATCTACAATCTGCTTCATCTTGCATCTGCCTAAACCCTGTACGATGATGGTCTTCTGATGCTCATCGTTTGGCATATTGATGACTCTCATCAGCTTGGCAAATGTTCCGGTTTCGTACAAGTCTTCCTGATTAGGTGAGTCTATGTCCGCATGCTTCTGGCAAAAGATGCAGAATACTGTTTCTGGATTTTGCTCCAGCATGTTTGCCAGCTCCTTGCTTTCCGCCCTGCCTATCAAGATAGGAGTAAGCACGGATGGAAAAACCACCAGGTCGCGGGTGCAGAGGGTAGGATAGACTCCTGCCTCCCTTTCTTGTATCAATACGGATGCATCGCCCTCAAAGTCGGCTATCATCTGGATTTGTGTATTCGAATTTCTGTTCATATTCTATTTGATAAACACTTTTTGGGGTGTATATGAATTTCTGTTCTATTTTGATAAACACTTTTTGGAGTGCATATTCTCTTGAATATATATTTATAGGGTGCAAAGTTAGTGATTTTTGCCGAGAATCCCATCGTTTTTTCCGAAAATCACCTCTTTATTAGATATTATTATTAATATAAGCAAGAAGACTGTAATAAAATGCTGATTTTTGCGTTACTATTTTAAAAGTAAAACTATGACAGGATTTAAATTCAAACAATTTGAGATTCATCAGGATCGTTGCGCCATGAAAGTGGGAACGGATGGCGTGCTGCTGGGGGCATGGGCACCTGGCGGTAAACGCATTTTGGATGTCGGGTCGGGTACCGGACTCATTTCGCTGATGATGGCGCAGCGCTTCCCTGAGGCGCAGGTGCTGGGTATTGATATGGACGGAGAGGCTTGTGAAGAGGCTGCTGAGAATGTGGCTGCAAGTCCTTTTGCCGATCGTGTCGAAATAGAGTGCTGCCGATTGCAGGACTATCATTCTGCGGAGTCTTTTGATGCAATCGTAAGCAATCCTCCTTTTTTCTTGAATAGCCTAAAAAATCCAGACAGTAAACGTACGATGGCCCGCCATACGGATAGCTTGCCTTTCAGAGACCTTTTCAGGGGAGCAAAAATGCTGCTGAGTGATGATGGCGTCTTTTCCGTGATTGTTCCTTCTGAGGTCCTTGAGGTGGTTGTGTCGGAAGCTTGTATGCTAGGATTTTATCTTGTCAGGCAGTGTGGCGTTAAGACAGTGGAGCGCAAACAGCCTAAACGCTATCTTCTGTCGTTCGCAAAACATCGGTATAATGGTATGGAAAATACTATAAAAACAATGACCGATTCCGAGGGGAACCGGTCAGAATGGTATGCGAAAATTACAGAAGAATTTTATATCAGGTAGGGGCTAGAGGTTCAGCTTTCTCTGTACGAGCTTGCTGATGGCTCCTACTCGCTTGCTTTGGCGCTGGATGTCTTTGTGAATGTCATCGCGCACTATATTTATGTCATTGAAGAAATCGGCAAAGGCTGATTGAATGATGTTCGGCTTGCGTACACTCTTGTCTGCAAACGGATTTACAATCATCTTGATGCCTTTTTCTTCCATGTGCACATCTATGTCGGCGCCGGTCATCACAGGGTCGCCATCATAATGGATGACACCCGGCTTGCTGCGGGTGATGTGGAGCTTCTTGCAACGGAAAGACTTGATCTTCGAGTTCTTGTCGAGGGTTTTGTTGAACATGTCGAAACTAACCTGTGAGGCTTCGATGACATCAAACGGTTCCATGATGACCACATCCATCAATCCATCGCTCATAGATGCCTGTGGGGCAATATAGGCGTTGTTGCCGTATTGGGAAGCGTTGGCGCATGAGATGAGAAACGCTTTATATTGTTTTGTTCCTGTCTCATCCTCCAGAGTATATGTTTCAGGCTCATATTTTAAGCCTTCTCTCAGGATGTTCTCTGCATAGCTGATCGGCCCACGCTTTCCGCTTTCTGCAAACTTCATGCTGACAAAGGCATCGAAGCCCATTCCGCAAGTGCAGAAGAATGGGTATTCGTTGATGACTCCGTAGTCAAGGTCGTGTATTTCGCAGGCGTTGATGATCTCAATGCTTTTCTTTAGGTTCATTGGCAACAGCAGGTGGCGCGCCAGGCCGTTTCCTGAGCCGCAAGGCAGAATGCCTAATGCTGAGTCGGAATGGACGAGGGAACGGGCCACCTCGTTCACGGTACCATCGCCACCTACGGCAACCACAATGTCTGCATGGTTGTCTCTGGCTTCGGCTGCCAGTTCTGAGGCGTGTCCTGGTCTTTCAGTCATTTTTATCTCGTACTCGAACTGCTCCTTGTCCAAAGTAGAATCTATCAAACTGGGAACCGCCGCTTTGCTGCTGGTTCCAGAAATCGGGTTCATGATGAAAACTATCTTTTTTTTCATATCTTAGTCAAGAAATTGTTTTTTAAATTGCAAAAGTAATAAAAATCCCTAAAATGGCAAGAAATATCTACTAAAAAAAGCATAAAAGTAAACTTTCTTAGGAAAAAAGCGGTTTTATTAATCTTTTTTTGTATCTTTGCAGCCTGAAACTAGAAAATAAATTAAAATAGAAATAAAGTACACCTATTATAATGGGACAATTACAAGAAAGATACAAGAATTATCGTGTACCTCAGAAGTATATGGAAGCCGGTGTGTATCCATACTTCCGTGAGATTACAAGTAAGCAGATGACAGAGGTAACTGACATCGACGGTCACAAGATCCTGATGTTCGGTTCTAATGCTTACCAGGGTTTGACTAATGATCAGCGTGTTATCGATGCAGCTAAGGCTGCTCTTGACAAGTATGGCTCAGGCTGTGCTGGTAGCCGCTTCCTCAATGGTACACTCGATTTGCATGTGCAGCTCGAAAAAGAGCTTGCTGAGTTTATGGGCAAGGATGAGACATTGTGCTTCTCTACTGGTTTCTCTGTAAACCAGGGCGTGTTGGCATGTGTTGTAGGCCGCGGTGATTATATCATCTGTGACGATCGTGACCACGCCAGTATCGTAGATGGCCGTCGTCTTTCATTCGCTACCCAGCTTCACTACAAGCACAACGATATGGAAGATTTGGAGCGCGTGCTCTCTAAGCTTCCTGAGGATGCAGTCAAGCTCATCGTTGTGGATGGCGTGTTCTCTATGGAGGGCGATTTGGCTAACTTGCCAGAAATCGTGAAGTTGAAGCATAAGTACAACTGCTCTATCATGGTAGATGAGGCTCATGGCCTTGGCGTGTTTGGTAAGCAGGGACGTGGTGTCTGCGATCATTTCGGTCTGACCGATGAGGTAGATCTCATCATGGGTACCTTCTCTAAGAGTCTGGCATCTATCGGTGGTTTCATCGCATCAGATAAGGATACCATCAACTTCCTCCGTCACAACTGCCGTACCTACATCTTCAGTGCATCTAACACTCCAGCAGCTACAGCAGCAGCGCTTGAGGCACTCCACATCATTCAGAATGAGCCAGAGCGTTTTGAGAATCTTTGGGATGTTACCAACTATGCTTTGAAGCGTTTCCGTGAGGAAGGTTTCGAGATTGGTGAGACTGAGAGTCCTATCATTCCTCTCTACGTTCGTGATGCAGAGAAGACATTCGTTGTTACCAAGCTGGCTTATGATGCAGGTGTGTTCATCAATCCTGTTATCCCACCAGCATGTGCTCCTCAGGACACATTGGTGCGTTTTGCTCTTATGGCTACTCATACAAGAGAGCAGGTAGAGAAGGCTGTTGAGATTTTGAAGAAGATTTTCGTAGAGGAAGGCATCATCAAGGCGTAATAGCAAAACAATGCGGTTGCTGAAAATTCATCAATCGTCATATATAATAAGGTATAAAGGGGCAATTTCTTCGGAAGTTGCCCTTTTTTTAGGAAAAAACTGAATAAATGCATATTTTTACAAAAAAAGTTGCTGAAAAATTTGGTGGAATAAGAAAAATGTTGTACCTTTGCACCCGCAATTCAGAAATGATGCTTACAGCAAAGAAGTAATTTCATTGTGAGAAGAAAGCGGGGTGTAGCGCAGCCCGGTAGCGCTCCTGTTTTGGGAACAGGTGGTCG
>ERZ1026888.1133-NODE-1133-length-12335-cov-42.376384_pt1 | contig 12335 bp, 4 predicted proteins | sample MGYA00380174_ERZ1026888 | MGnify/ENA primary metagenome ERZ1026888 (study PRJEB33269, sample SAMEA4719810) | human gut metagenome | biome: human-associated habitat; feature: organic feature; material: feces | place: Cameroon | collected 2013-10 ...
CCGCCTCGTACAGACGGAAGTTGTTCTTCAGTCGGGCATTGCGGAAGCGGAAATTGTTTCCACTTTCGTAGGTCTGGTCTTCAAATGGGAAAGCCAAATTTGTGCCAGTGAAATTTCCATCGCTTTCCTGGAATTTGTTGTTGATGTTACCACTGTTCATGTAGCAGTTGTGGGATGGATTCATCTTGCCCGATGCAGCTGAGTTTACTTGATCTGTGACACTTCTATTACTGTTGTCGTAATTATCATAGATAATACAGTTGTAGAGTGAGAGCTGTGAGCTAACTCCGGTTTTGGCATCCTGCCAGTGATAGATGCCGGTTCCGTTTGTCGCCATATTGTAGGCGATGGTATTGTTGTAGAACTTGGCACTCTCCAGGAAGATACCTCCACCACGACAGGTTCCGTTATAGCAGCGGTTGTTTGCCACCACAAGGTTGTAGCCGGTACCTTGAATCATATAGGCTCCGCCTCCATAACTTTCACTGCTGTTGGCATAACTCAGGTTTCTCAGCAGGTAACTGTTCGAAATCTTACTGTTCTCGCCGTCCATATACAAACCGCCACCACGTACGCGACTGCCATGGTTGAAGTTGTTGACGATGATGAGATTTTCCAGTTCTACACCTCGGAATACACGCACACCTGCTCCTCCGTCACGGTTGGCACCAGGATAGTTGATGATGTAACCGTGACGTACAGAGAAGCCATCCCATTTGGCATGCTCGTAATCCACGTAGTTTTTATCGTCTTTTAAAGTTCCTTTATAGCGTACGGCATTACCATCAGTACGTGAGGCGTTTCCATCACCCGATGGCGACCAGGTAGGAAGGCATACGTCTGGCTGATAGAGAACATAATGGCGCTCTGTTTTCCCGCTGTTTATCAACGTTTTTGTAAAGTCATAATTAGAGCCATCAGTAGGATTTTTCTCCTGATACCACATTTCCTTATCTCCGTTTTTGAAGTATACAGGCGATTCCTTTCTGATCTGTAGAATGGTTTCATACTTGGTCTTTTCCAGATTTTCGTATTCCTTACGTGCCGGCACGTATTGTGACAGCAGCGGATGGCGGTCGTCTTCTCCTGGGTAGCCTTCGTATGGGAAACCGCCATAAACCTTCACGTTGTCTCTGATAACGAATCCTTTGTAGTCGGTATAGATACCTGCACCTACCCACACCACAACGCTGTCTTTTTTTATTTTATTCAACTCAGCTGCTCTTTCCACAGCATATTGTAGACCGCTGATGTATCGTTCGTCTCTGTTGTTGGTGATTTTATTATATGTTCCCCAGCCAGAGAGATACTGCTTGTCCTGATTTCCTGAGTTAGTCCAGAAATCACCATAAGAGTCAGTTTCTGAACGATACTTGCCGTTAGTCTGACTATAATCTGTATTGTCAATAGTGGTGCTAAGCAGCGTATTGTCACTCTGCTTTACATAGAATTCGTTGCCCGTTCTACCCTTTGTGTTGTCACACATGGCGTTACCGATAATCGCCTTGTCCCAGCTGCTTCCGTCATATTCGGTATCTGGTTTATTCAGAAGATTGAAGTTCGGGTTGCCGTCCTGGTCGTCATTGTTGGCATCGCTGATGCTTTTATAATTCTGGTTGTATGAACGCACGTAGATAATCTTTCCTGCTTTCGGCAGGTGAGCCTCGTATGCACCCAGGTCGGGAACACCACCTAGGTCGCGGTCTTCGCCGGTGATGTCCTTGGCTGTTGTGGTTGCATTTCTTTCTTGGACGCTGTTGATGATGGCGCCAGCCTCTGCAGAACTGGTCAGCGGGCGGAAGGATGAATAGCCTCCGTAATAAACGTTGCCGCTCATCTTGGCACCCACTTCATTGGTTGGGTTGCTGAAGTTCAGGGCTCCGTTTTTTTCCAGAGTGTTGATATCCATGCTGTTCTTGCATTCCGAACCTTCCCATGCTCCGTTGATGTACAGTTTGTTTCCTACAGCATACGAGGTTGCCTTCACAAGGTCGTTATCTGGCGCTACTCCCTCATTGTTGATGATGCTCACGTGGTTGAGTGTGAGTGAGTTGTTGCTGCCTTGAGCCTTGTTCAGATAGATGATGGAAGGCAGCTCCGATGGTCTTGGATTAAGCGGATCCTTGCTTGTGTTGTTATTGATGACGCAGTTTTCCAGTTCCAATTTCACATTCACGGCATCCGGCATGGTAGCGATAGCACCGCCATCTGTCGCCGTGTTGTTCTCAAAGATGCAATTCTTCAGCTTCACGGTGGTTGCTTGGCTGCTCTGGTCCATGCTGCCTATCAGCACGCCGCCACCATAAGGCATGTAGGCAGTACCGGCAGCGTATGCGTGGGTAAAGGCATAGCCGTCGATGGTGATGTTGGCACCCGCTTCGATGCGGACCAGATGGTAGAGGCCCTCGTTGAGTTCAGAACCATTCAGGTTTCCGTTCAGTTCGGTGCGGTATTTGATAGGGGCACGGTCTTCATCCTTTGGATTCGGATTCTCTGAATATCCTGGATAACCGCCATACACGGTAATTGGGAGTAGGCAAGGTGGAACGCTGAAGGTGCATGACCTGGCATCTGTTTCCTCGCACTTGTAGGCTATCTTCGGTTCGAACACACCCTCGCGGCTACAGATTTCAAACTCCCAACCGCTGTTCTTGCTGATGGTAAATTCCTCTGGCGTAGTGTTGTCAGCAGTAACTACCTGAACCTTGTCTCCATCCTTGATGTTGGCAAGATAATCCAGTACTTCATCTACTGTTGATGAGGTATAGCTCTTTTCCCACGACTGTCCTGTTCCGTCCACCAGTTCTCGTGAACGGTCAAAGTAGATGCGCAGGCGTTTCTTGCTGTCATTCTTTTCAAATACAAGGTCGTGGTTGTCAGCCATATAGGCTCCTGCTGACGGAACCGAACTGATAGCCTTTCCGCTCAGGTCTATTTTTGGCTGATACAGGTAGGAAGATGGCAGGAGAGCATAGCTGATGCCCACGTTGCGCAGTCGGGTGCCTTTCAATGTTTCCCAGTAATAGTTCACCGTCTTCATGTCTGTAAGAACGCCACGTTTCTCGTTGAAGGCTTCCACCGTATTGTAAGGTGCCTCCTTGCCCATCACGAATCCCTTGCCCGAGTAATACGTGTTGATGGAGATGGTTCCGCTCTGATAGGAGCTGGTCCATTTGGCTGCATTTACATCCGAGATGGCGTTGTTGTAAAACTGTACGGTCTCTTCTGATGGGTTGGCTGCATAAATCTGTGCCATGGACGCTGAGTTGCTAGTGCCAGACTTGTGCCGGAGCAGCGAGTTGTTCCAGATGACGTTGTTGGCAAGAAGACCCTTTTTCTTAATATACACACCACCCGTATTGGATGACAGCTCGTCAGCGGCATCTGATGTGTTGGTGGTGTAGTTGTTGACGATGGTGTTGTTAATCACCAGTCCGTGACCATCCAGATACACAGCACCATTTCGGGTACTGGTATTGTTACTGATTACCGAGGTGGCAAGAATCTGATAATAGGCTTTCTCTGAGTTATTAGCGTCACCATTCAGATATACACCCGCTCCCTGATAGGCAGAGCAGTTGGTTACCATGCTTCGGGTGATGAAGCCGGCTTCGTCAATATAGATGCCTCCGCCCTGGTAAGCCGAACAGTTGTATACCAGGTTACCTTCCGTCTGTCCGTTTCTGCAATAGATGCCGCCGCCACGTGGCTGGGTGTTTGTGGTTTTCTTCATGCCCGGGTTACAGAATCTCACGGTGCAGTAGCGCATTCGGGCTGATGGGTCGTTGATATAAACGCCTGCACCACAGCCTGGGGCGTATTCGGCTTTGTTCGTATCGTGAAATTTACCTCCCTCAATGGTGAAGCCTTCAAGATATACTTCGTCGGTAAAGGCATTTCCTCCAGGCAAGGGAGCAAACCATACCACATGGTAGGAACCGCTGTTCTGTATGTTCCAGGCTTCGTCATTATTACTCCAGTTGGCATCGTCGCTTCCCTTGAATTCCGCACCCCTGATGATGGATTCCTGTTTCCAGCCCCAAGGCTTTAAATCCTTGGATTCCTCGATGCGCTTGGAGCGTTTTTCCTCAGTTCCATTAAACGCACCATAAACGCTGATGCCATTCTTCATCAGTAGGGATACCGGGGCTGATGCATCGTTAAGGATGCGGTCTTTTACTACATAGGTTCCGGCTGCTACCCAGACTTCGCCTTTCTCGCCTGGTGCCTTTTCTGCCAAATCGTTGATGGCCCACTGGATATCGTCCGTGGCATCATTCCATGTTGATCCGTCGCCCTTTCCCTCTTTCTGGGGCTTCACGTATCTGATGCGTCCTGCCTTCATGCGGGCATACTCGTAGGCTCCGATGTCGATGGTGCTTGTCTGGTAGCGTGTTCTGCCCATGATGTCGGTAGAAGTTGTTTCCAGGTTTTCATTAACTACTAGGTTAGTATAGTATTCCAGTTTTCCCTTGTTCAAAAGGGCAGAGGTTTCCTCAAAAGTGAAGGCGGTGCTGTATAATTGCTTCAGGTTACTGTTGAATGAGAAGTCGTAACCCTGGGTTACGGCACTCTGCTTGAACCAAGGGGCTGGCTTTATGCCGTGGTTCTCGTTGCTGATTCTTACGTTCCCGTTAGCGTCGGTGTTGGTATCGGTATGGGTAACTTCTACTTCCGGAAAAGCACAGGAATAGAAGGCAGGACGGCTGTCTTGCTTGCTGAGTGCAGTGGAATGCCAGAGCACGGTGTTGTAAACCGCTCCGCCGTCAATGCTGTTTGATGCCCCGTCTGTGGTCAGGTCTGCGGCGGATACGGTGTTGGCTATTACAGAACAGTTGACGATTTTCGATGTGCTCGAAAATCGGATACCGCCGTTCGTATTGTTGTTGATGTTGCAGTTGTAGACGGTGGCAGTTCCGTCTATCCACATACCGCCACCTTCGTTTTCGCTGGAGCCTCGCTTGCCTGCCACATTATTAAAAATGCTGCAGTAGCTGATGGCTGACAGCTGGTTGGTACAGGAATTATCTACATAGATGGCACCGCCGCGCATGCCGTAGTTGTTCGCAAAGTTACATTGCGAAATACGGAAGAAGCGACTCTGGGCATTGCTGTCGTTGCTGTTGTTCACCACGTAGATGCCGCCGCCTCTGCCATTTGCAGAAGTGTTTTCTCCATTGGCATTACCTGCTGCGATGAGGAAACCGGAAACAATGGTTGGCTTGTTGCCGTCGTTGGTGTTGTCCTGTGTTACGCCCATCTGGAGGGTCAGCACATGGATGGCATTGTCGTTGCGGGTGGTGTTCTCTGGATAGATAATCAGCTGCTGGCTCGCCTTGTCGTTGGTGGCGATGTCGCCCACCAGAGCCGTCTGATACTTCATCTGATATTTGTGTCTGCCCGTAGGGAGATCGTTCTTGATGGTTTCGTCTCCTGCAAAACCTCCATACATGGCAACGCCCGAAGGGAGGACGAAGCCTCCCTTCGGTGCCTTGTAGATGTGACCGGTAATGTCCTCATAGCCTTTCACCCAGATTTCGTCGCCAGCCTTGGCTTGGCTCAGCGCCTCTGTCAGGGTGATAGCTTGAGCCCACGACAAACCGTTGTTGCCGGAGGTCGTTATCTCGGAATCTGCTTTCACATGATAGGTCTTGCCTTGTGCAGACAAGGCGATGGAACAACCCAGCAACAGGAGGGTTGCGATAAGCTTGCAGTATGTTGGATAGAGTTTTCTCATGATGAATATTCTCTTATTATGTTAGAATTTGTCGATGATGATGTTGCTCGCATTACCGATTTTGGCTCCCTTGATGGTTACGTTGATCTTGTACCATTGGGCAGGATCGAAACTTTCTGTCCGGTTCTTGAAGTCGAAAGTCACCTTGTCGGATTTTTCCTCTGTTGCGCCATCTTTTTTCGTCTTGATATCGAAGATGATGCGTGGCTTCGTATAGCCGTCGGGAAAAGTGTAATGGTAAACTCTTCCGTTTCGCTTGCTGATTTCCGATGTATTTACAAAGGAGGTGTGTCCGCTTACCGGAGTCTTGGAAGTTACTTCTTGATAGTAAAGGGTAGGGAAGAGTCTGCCTTTTCCTGATCCTGAAATGGTTGATTCTGCTTCTTCTGGTTCGCCGTGATAAGTAAAACCTTGTACTTTCACATCGGTGAATTTTTGCTTACCATCTTTATCTTTTTCGTAGGCTCCCTTGGCATCCCATTGGATGTCAATCTTGGCAGCCAGTCTGCCCAGTACCATGCGCCAGTATTGCTTGGTGTTGATATCGGTAATGATGTTTTTTTCTACTTTTATATCTCTGTCATTGGTGAGAATTTGCGTCTCTGGGTCCAGCTTGAGTGCATAGCCCGTGGCTACGCTGATAAACTTGGCTACGTCTATGGCTCCGTTTTTATGGGCATAGTCGTTGGTAATCTGTAAATCATAAATGTTTGAGTTATGGTCTTTTCCGTCTTTTGCGATGCCGTCTAGCATTCCCTCCAGATTCAGTCCTTCTCCGTTACTGTAGGTAACCCCATAAACGCAACAGGTGCCTAACGGCAGATACATCGTATAGGTGCGAAAGCCGTTGGCTTCAGGTCCTGATAGGGTTGAGGTGGCATGGGTGACGAGGGCTTTTCTGTCGAATTCTTCCTTGGTATAGGTATCGTAATATACCATTTTCTGGGGGGCTGCATCGTGTATTTCGTCGCCTTGGGCCTTTTCCTTATAGGCAACGATGATGGTGAGCCGGTCCCAGTCCTCCATGTCGTGGGTGTCTTCTCCCGGGTCTCCGACGCGGGTGCTTGACTTGTCGTTAGGCACGGAGAGGGTGATCGAGATGGGTGCCAACGTGTCCTTTGGCCTCTCCTCGCTCTGCTCGCTTCCGCTGCATCCTGCCAGCATGATAAGCGATAGTATCGCAAATATGTATTTCGTAATATGATTCATGTATCAAATCTTTATAGCCGTTGAATTCTTCACTCTTCGTTCTTCACTCTTCACTTAATTAAATCTCCACGTCGTGGCTTCCGCCTGGCTTCCAGTCGAGTTTCACACTTACGCCTACGGCGGTGTTACTGGTAGAGAGCGAACCGTCTTCCTTCAGTCGGGTCTTGATAATCTTAAGCTTACCGGCTTTCAGCGGTTCGTTCATGGTGAAGATGGTTTCGGTGTATTTGCCGTTCACCTTGACGATGACGTGGTAGCGCCATTCCGGTTTGATGCTCGGGAAACAGACTGTGTAGAGGGCATCGTGGGTTGGAATGGAGTTGGTGATGAAATCCTGGTTGATTCTCTTTGCCCTGACCATCGTGTTGAGGCTGGAAGAATAGGTGCTGTCGTTCACCTGGAATTGGGTTGCCATGCCTTCTACAAATCCCCAGAGTTCTGTGGGCTGCACCCTGCTCTGGTCGATGACCACCACAGCTGAGCTGTTTGCCATATAGAGCGTGGTTTGCAGATCGTGTTCGAAATCGTTCTCGTCGATGGCGAGTCGGGAAGTGAACAGTCCGATGTTGTGACTGTTGATGGTATCTTTTGCCTCTTGCCGCAAAGCGAGTGATTTACAGGAGTTTGCGTTGGCGATTTTTACGTTGTCGGCACTTCCTGTATTGGCGAGAGAGAGGTTCTGATAGTTGTTGCGTGGCAGATAGATGGTGTAGGATACCGAGTTGGCACCCATCTTGTTTGCCTCGTGGTGGGAGAGTTCTTCGCCTACGAAGAAGGAGAGGTCGTTGTCGTGGGCATGGTCGGTGAATACCTTACTGAGTGCCTGTTTCAGCCGGGCTGCAATCTCCTGTTCCTCGATGAGGTTCAGATCCACGTCAATCACGGTGTTGATCTGCGTATTGAGTTGCAGATTATATTGTATCTTATACTCTTTGCCGCAGTCGCTCATATCTTCATCAATGCATGAAGATAAACTGGTGATGAGGCTGATGGTCATCACGGATGCCAGTAAAGTGTTATATAGTTTTTTCATTGTACTTTTTGCATTCTTAATGTTCGACAATCTTCCTCTACAAATATGATTATAATTTGCGTTTTCTATTGCACACTACACGGAAGTTCAGCAAATAGCTGTGTGTAAGGTTGTTATGTGAGTGTAGTGTGGGCGCTGACACTACACGAATACTACACTACATTGCACGGAGCGAGATGAGTGTAGTGTGGTGTAGTGTTAGTGTAGTGTTGATGCCTATATTGCACGGCTATAAAATGCTGATAATTAGCATGATATAGCGATTTAGTGTAGTGTGCAATAGTTTTCGAGATTTCTGTGTATGCTGCGATACGCTGATTTCGAAAGCTTGTTTCCGAAGGCAAGTGTAGGCGATAGCGGAGTGGAATTCCGCTCATTTCGCAAAGTGCCTAGGCATGGCAGTTAACTGCCGTAGTTAGGACAGAAAGTTGCCCCAGCTAGGGCAATTTCGTGCCGTTCTGAGGCGCAAAACGGGATGAGATTCAGTTGCTAGCCTGTCAAGCCCCATTTGTGTTTCTAGAAAGTTCCCCCGCACGCCCTTTAAGAACGTGTGGGGGATAAGCTATCGTTTTATTCTATCTGGCTTAGAGGTCTACATTGAATGTAATACCTTCCTTCCATGAAAGATCTACTGCAAGACCTACGTTAATCTTTGATGTACGCATATCAGGGATATGGTTGTATGCCTTCTTCAAGTTTGTGATGGTGAAGTTGGCAACAGTGGTATGATCCTTGAAGAATACATGGTCGACAGTTGTGGTAGTATTTCCTTCGAGCTTCAATTCACCAACCAAATAGAATTTGGTGTTTGCAGGAATTATGCCTTCTGCACCATAGAAAGCTACACCTGAATTATTTTCTAATTCTACGGTTACAAATACGTTGCTTTGCTTGTTGGCAGTTGCATCCTTGTTGTCCAATACCAATGTGTAGTTCGGGCTTGATTCTGTTGTTTTTGCTGCAAAACCAAAATTCATGTTATTATCGTAAATCGTATAACTGAATTCATTAGTATTGGCAGCATATGGTTCGAAATTCCAAGCTACACCTTGTGGCTGTCCACCAACTAAAATACCTGTAACCTTGAAGCCTTCTGTTGGTATATTTATGGTGTTGTTCTTGTCATATCCAAAATTGCCATCTTTTGCATTATCTTCTAATGGACCATTATTGCACTTTATAGTTGATTTCAAGCATGCTACACCATATTGGAGTGGATTTTGTAATGCAACGAAACGAGTTCTATTTTCAACTACGTCATTGTAACCTGTGTTCCAAATTGTACCTTTAGTCCATTCCTCGTATGTTGGTAATTTTGCAACTGCAGTAATCTCCTCTTGGGATGTCTTTACTGGAGAACTTACAAAATATGCTAACTCTGCAGGGTATGTGATTTTGGTATAATCAATGTTGTTTCCTGCATTGGTTGCTCCTATGCCAACATTGTTTGCATCGACAAAAGCAAATTGATCAGTATTCCATTGTACCTTTGCTACACCATCAGGTAAGTTCTTGTTTCTTGGAAATTCTACATCCTTGAGGGTGGTGCTTAGAGCGGTTTTACAGTTCTCGACGATTTTTTTGGCCAACTCGTTTTCCGTAGACTCATCCTTACCACCGATAACGTTTTTTAAGTCAGTAATGAGTTCTTTTACTGAAGTGGCAGAACCCGCAGTCAAGCTTTTAAATTTCGAGTAGCGAGAAGCTAATGCCTCGCGCTCATTCTCTGTGCCGAAATCAGATGGGGACTCCTTCTTAATTTCAGACCATTTGATGGTCTTTTTGTTGCCTTCAGGTCCTACCTCTATGGAAGTACCTGCAATAGTGTTCAGTGCTGTCAAAATATCTTTGCCATCTTCTGCAAAATTTGTTCCATTATAGGCTTTAACCAAATTGAACTTAAGCTCTGTTAGTGTTGGCTTTGCCCCTGAAGTTAATTTTTCATAAGGATTAGTCAATGCACCAGCTGCAAAATTATCTCTAACGGTACTCTGCCCTGTTGTTCCATTATATAAATTTCTTGGAGCTTTAGCATACAGAATAATATTCTTTGTTCCGACAGGAATAGCAATGTCACGATAAACACTACGCCAAGAAGTCATGTTCGTTCCGCTGACGTTATCTTTACTTGATGCATTTCCGCTAGTTCCAAGGTTTAGGGCTGCGGTAGATGTAGATTTCTCTCCAGTACCTGTATTTGTTCCAGGTGTGCCCTCGAAAGAAAACATTTCCATATTGTCCAATCCCAAAAACGTTTTATCGTTTTGGGTATAGTGCTCTGTCATTCTCGTTGAAACTCTGGCATTTCCGCCCTCATCATTTCCTGCATACGGAATGTTCAGGTAGAACTGTGTCTTCACCACTTGTCCTGCCACACCTGATCCTCCGCCCAGAGGATCTTCTGAATCTGATGAGCAGGAAGTGAATCCTGCTGCGCTTGCAAGAAGCATTGCACTTGCCAAGCTAAATAGTTGAAATCTTTTCATAACTTTGGTCAGATTTTAGTATGTAAATAATCTTGTTAATTAAAAATTCTATCATATTGCATGAGGTTCTTCTTCGCCTCCTCATCTCCAGCCTCCATCGCCTGCTGCCAGTAACGGCGGGCGGCTTCTCGGTTGCCCGTCATGTAGTAGGCTATGCCGAGAGCATTGGCGGCTCTTTTGTCGGCTTTTACCTTCTGTAACTCCTTCAGCGCCTCCTGGTAACGCTCCGACTTGAGCAACTGGGTGGCTAGGTTGATGGTGGTCGCCGCCTCGTCAGGTACGTAATCGTAGTAGATGCGGAGGAAACCGGAATTGCGCTGGTTGCCCAGAATCTTATCACGAAGTTCTGCCCATGCCTTGCCTTGGTCGATGCTCTTGATGCGACGCTCCCTGCGGTCGGCATCAGGCTCGTTATCGATAATCCTCAGCAGTTCGTCCCGGCATTTCAGATCGCTCTCCTTAATACTATAGCGAAGTTCAGCCCAAGCCTCTCCGCCATTATTGCACTCGAAGAGCGAATCGGGAAGCAAGGTGCGCTGCTGGATATAATCCTTCAATGCCTCTGCTCGCTTATCAGCCAACTGTTCGTTAAATTTCACGGAACCATCGATGGATGCGAGACCCACTATCTGGATAATCTTCACCGAAGAAGTGGTATCCATCGTGATGGCTTTGGTGATGTCGATAATCTGGTCGAGCACCTTGTTATTATTGCGGAATTCCTGCGTAATCTCAGCCTTCGACTTCGGGAAGAAGATGTAGAGTGCTCCTTCTTTCTGGCTCAAAACCAAATCCTTGGTGTAAGGACGATAGTTTTTAACGTATTGAAGCACAGGGTTGTTTTTCTGCAATTCGCCCGCCTTGCCCGTGTTGCCCTTGACGAACGAAAGGGCTGGTATAAACTGGATTTCGTTGAGCGTACAGCTATCTTCAGGAAGGATAATCTCCTGCGGCTCCTTCTGGCGGCAGTTGTCCATGCGGTCGGTAGGACCGATGTTGTAAACCAGCGAAACAGCCAACTTGGTTGGCATCACGAAAGTCTTGTTTTTTTTCTCGATAGCCGTAGCGCATTTCCCATAACAGTTATATTTGGTATAGCGAGTAAATCCCACTCCCAGTCCCAGTGCCGTTTCCAGGTTCCATCTGTTGCTCTTGCCGAGCGACCAGTCGTAACCATACACCAGTCCTATGGCACCCAAGTCACCTTGGAACCGATGCTTTTTTAGCTCTGGAAAAAAGCCGAAGGGGAAGTGTACGCCGCCCGCATTGTAATGCGAGTAGAGTATGTTGGCTCCCAGGAAGTGTCCGATGTAGGGGCATCCAAGCCAGTATCTGATTTCCGGTTGTATCGCAATGTGCTTCAGTTTTTTGTTTCCACTATACGTAAATGTGTTCCATCCTAATGATAGATCCATCGACAATCGGTTAGATAGTCTGGTTTCTGCAGCGATATTGGGTGTTGTTGTTGCCCAGTATGCTAGGTTCGTCTTCAATCGCCAGTCTTGTGCCAGCGCGGAATTCATCGTAAGAGTAGAAATCAAGAGGAGCAGCATGCGCAGTCCATTACTTCTATTCATGTATCGTTCTCTTTATATTGTTCTTAATCTTCTTTATCGTTCTTAGATATACCGTATTTTGTACGGGTATACCATATTTTATGTCGGATATATCTGATTTTGCTCAGAATATACCATTCAAGTTAGTATAACTTTCATTTATTCATAGGCAAAGGTAGTAAAAAATCCGATAGCTTCCAAAAAAAAGGGGGAGGCTGTCCGAAAATTTAATTAGGGAAGCAAACAACTGAATTGAGCATTTTTCTTTTGCTCTTTATAGTTAATTAACCTCGTATCTTCTTGATTCTCAATTA
>ERZ1026888.1137-NODE-1137-length-12307-cov-21.132305_pt1 | contig 12307 bp, 8 predicted proteins | sample MGYA00380174_ERZ1026888 | MGnify/ENA primary metagenome ERZ1026888 (study PRJEB33269, sample SAMEA4719810) | human gut metagenome | biome: human-associated habitat; feature: organic feature; material: feces | place: Cameroon | collected 2013-10 ...
CATCGCCCGATGCAAACTTCACGGTTACTGGCAGCAGCTCCTTCGGGTAGTTGGCAGGAACGGTGAAGGTAAACTCAGCCTCGGCATTTGCATTTGTTTCGATTTGGGCAGGAGCGTTTACCAGATACTGCACCTCGTTGATGCTGTAGAGATGGATATTGATGCTCAATCCATGCTTTTTGGTATCGTAGAGGTGGATGGTTCCTTCTCGCCAGTTATCATCAACGATTCCCAGCTTGTATGTGATGGTGCCAGTGCCCGTTTGGGTATTGCTATCGTATGTATAGCTTGAAACCACAGGCTGGGCATCTTCTGCGTATGCCAGATTTTCAGTCCATATTGCCTTGAAATCAGATGCCTGCTTGCTGGCAGCGTCATTACCTTTGTAGGTAAAGCTGATTGTCTGCTGTGTGCCTTCGCCCGAATGCACAAACTGATAGGTTCCATCTTCAATTTTCAGCTCTTCATCGCCATTGGAAACCCCAGGCACGATTTGCTGTATGGTAATCCAAGGGTTGTTGACAGGAGCACTTTTCAAGGCATCTTCATGGTTGTCATATCCCCTGCTTTCGTCCAGCTTATCTATGATGATTTTATATTCATAGTTTCGCTTGATATGGTATGGCTTATTGCTTGCATCCTGCAGGTATATCAGATAATACTTTCCGTTGTGCAACATCAGAACTTTTGAAGGTTCAGATGGCAGGTTGGCATCTTCGAATACGCCTGTAGGGTTAAACATCTGGGTGTTATCACCCTTCAGTCTGCTTCCGTCAAGCGGTGGCGTTACATAATCTACATCCCATATCCAGGAAGAATCACCCGTAGTAGGTGTAAATGCCAGATGATTCCTGTCGAATGGCGCCAGGGTACCGTAGGAGAGTCCGTTGACAACGGTCAATTTGAAATCATTTTCGAGATTGGGATTTTTTGCTTTTGCATCAGCACTCCATTCTGCCGAAATCTTAGCCCTGTCTCTTACGAGATGGATGATGTAATCTTTCTTTTGGGTATCTTTTCTCAGATATTCTTTCAGTTCTTTTGGGTCCTTTTTGCAGATATATCCCCAATAGCGCATAATCACAGACTGGTCTTCTGTGTGATTGGTCTCGAAAGTAGTCATGAGCAGGTTCTCATGCATGCCTGCCCATTTCCACTGATCACTTTCTTTGATGGTCTGGTAAACATTGTCGGTATTTGCAACCAGATGGATGCGGGAGGTGTTGTTCGGAATCATTGCCGAAAACTCTTTAGGGTCGGTATTGCCGTCGAGGTTGATGCCTCCGCCGCATATTCCTGCTCCAGGCTTGTGATCTAATTTGTTGCCTTTGTTGTTTCCATTCTCGTCAACTTCATAATAGTTTCCGTCATTTTCTCTTTTAAATCCAAGAACCGGTTTAAAATCCTGTATTTTGCCGAATCCTACAAACTGTCCCTTGTTGTCGAAGCAGAACAGCTTCATGGCTTCTTTGTTTCGGATACCTTCGTTGAGGAACACGGTGCTTCGGGTAGCGTTCTCTTCGAAACTGGGGATGGCTATTCTGAAGCTGGCTTTATAGTAACCTTCTTCTGTTTCACTGGTCGTAGAAGGGTCTGGGTCAACCATAGAATCGGAACAGGCTGTCAACATGGTTGTTAACAGCACTGCTATGATTCCGATATATAATTTTATTTCTTTCATGTTACTAACCTTCTTTATTGTTGATTCTCAATATCTTCAATTTCATCCAGAGTCAAATCGTGGACACAGCGCACGTAGGTGCCATCTTGCTGCTTGTAGTTATTGTAATCAGACTTGTTTCCGTCTAACGTCCAATAGTACGCACCCTTCAGTACTTGCTGTCCCACTGCCTTGTCATCTTTAGCCAACTCGTATATTCTCTTCACTTCTTCTCTGGTAGGAAGTCGCCAACCATTAAGTTGAAGCGTCTTGTTGTTCTGGGTTGTTGCACTTTCGCTATACTTACTGCAGTAGTCTATAGCATCTTGATAACTGCCTACCTGATTGCTATTACTCTTTTGGGTTGAAGCAATGATAAACGCAGGTGAAACCGTATTGTCTGTGGATTTATGATTTTCATTAACCACCGGCTTGGCTACGACATAGTCATTTGCCTTCTTGTTGTTGGCAAATTGTACGGTATAAAGACGATTGTCATATTGCCATTTAGCATCAGTGGTTCCGCTGCTTTTTAAATTCATCGAATAGATGGCAGGATACTTTCTGAAAAAGACTTCCTGTTCCTTATCTGAATTAGGGACATAAACCTTAAACGAGCCATATACGATAGTGTTGTTTATAGGTCGTCCTGCATGAAGGTCTATCCAGCCTCTCTTGTTGTCAGTATAGCTACCGTCATGTCCTACCAGGATTTGTCCGCAGTCATATCCGTTTTCTTTACCATATCTGTCGTAATAGTATGCTTTGGCATCCTTGATTTGGCAAGTCTCAGAAGCAAACCATTGGATGGTTTTATCTGCCTGGTTGTCATCCTCTACTCCCTTTATATCCAGCTTCGTAGGATATACCACCAGATAGCTTGCCTTATCAGCATCTACTTCAGTATCTTCTCCCGTAGTCCATTTGGTGATAGCCCATTTCAGATAGCCCAATTCTTCATTGTAATCAATGTTTATACTATCCTTGAGACGCTTGATGTCTGCATTTACCGTATAGATGTAGTTGCGTTCCAGCTTCTTTTCTCCCTTTGGGTCACGAACGGGGATGGTCAGCTCTTTTTCCCTTTTTTCATTCTTGCCATCCGTGCTTTCGAAAACGACCTTTACGGCAATTTTCGGAGCATTCTCCTGGCTGGTCCAGGTGGTGGAATAACTGTAGGTTGTTACTGAGCACTTGTTGGCTTCTATCTTATCCACCGTGTTATCTGCGTTGTTGCTCACGATTTTTGGCTTAGCCGTCTGGCCTGCAAATACAGAAGTATTGGTGTTGTAGTTGAGAAACTTCCACTTTACATTTGTGATATTGTAGCCGTTTACTGATGAAGAGAGATTCAGCTTAATCTTGGCAGCCGCTCTCACCAGTTCTACGGGAATATCCTGTATAGGGTCTTTGCTGATGATATACTGCCCCTTGGCACTCATCAGAAACTTCTTGTCTTTTGCCTGAGGATAGGGAAGCCAGATGTCGTTGTCCTGCTGGGTGGCTGCCTGCAACTCTTCAAGGGTCTTCTTGCTGAGATCGGCTTGGGCATTGGCTACGGCATAGTAGTTGTAGGAATGATCTTCCTGTAGGTTGAGATGCACCTTCCAGTTGTCTTTGCCCAATACTTCTGCCTGATTTTCTGCAGGACTTGAACTCTGGTGATTGACACAGCACTCGCCGAATTCCGGCTCGAACATCTTGAAGTCAAGCTTTGACAAGGTCTTCTCATGAAGAGCGTCCTCATCATTTGCTCTTGACTTCTGCAGGTCGTTGACCATAGGAATCATGTTCAGCTGTTGTGCAGACGAGTTGTTTCCCAGCTCGTCTTCAGCCGAACATCCAGCTATGAGCAAACCTGCCGTCAGGGTCAAGATGCCTTTCGTGAATCTTATGTCTTTATGTAACTTCTTCATGATGAATATTGTTTTCTTATGTCTTTATAATACTTGTTCGAAGTGAATGTCTTTGCCCGCATCCTCTCCGGTGGTACATCCCTTCAGTTTGAAATCAGGATTGAGAACAAACCTTTCGTTTGGATTCTTGGTCAGGAACACATGTGCTCTTACGTTGTGTGGCTGAGCCATATCCAGTCGGTTCTTGGGCACTACATAGAAGTAGAGGGTTTTCTTTGCACCTTCCTTGTTGATGATGTAGCTTTCTATCTTGTAGCTGTCGGCCGACTGTCCATCTTTGTAACTTCCATCTGCATTACATTCTACGAATCCGAACAATGGATTGTCTGTCTGGAGAATCCATGGTGCTCCTTTGGTGTCGATGTCCTTCAGTGTAATCTTCGGACCGCGTTGTGGCTGACCATAATATACCTTGTAGCCCCAATCAGTCTTGTCGGCATCAGGAAATATCACTTCTGTTGATGCATCGATGTAATCATACGTTCCACCATCTTGCCATTCTTTAATGGTTGGAGTAACGGTGAGCATGCCCATCTGTCCGTTGAGGAAGTAACCGTAAACTACCAGCTCGCGGTTGCGGATGGCTTTACCGTCTGTTGGGATACTGAAGTCAACGCTTTTTTCTTCCGTGCCTAAAGAATAATGAATCTTTCCTTTGATTGCCTTGGTGGTTTCACGGAGATAGCACAGGTTGTGGGAAGCAATTCCTGCTTTCTTAAAGGCATCCAGATAATCCTGTGCAGTTTGAGTTTCGTTCTTCTTGAACTTCTCTGGATCTTCTACTTCCTTGATGTTATCAGTCTCAACACCATTCAGTTTCAAAACAGTTGATACATAGCCGTTACTGTTTACATTGTATTTGTTGCTGGTAACAACCTGGTTGTCATCATTTTCTTTGTATTCAGTCTCATCAGGGAAGATATAGCTGGCGGTAGGAATGGTGTTTCCTTCCACCTCGATACTGGTAACCTTTACATTTTCTATGCCCGTTTTTCGGGCAAAGTAGAAGTGGAGCTTGGAAACAGCGCGAACCAGAGGAATCTTGATGCCTTTGGTCTTTGCCTCTGCTTCGGTTGTTCCAACATGATTCTCTACAGAAATGTTGGTGATGGCACGAGAGATAGGGAGACCTGTTTCAGGAACTTCCGTGTTCTGTGGATTGCCATTTTCCTGAATGCCAAAAGTAGAGTCAAAGCAGATATTCTGCAACTCCTTGCGGGTGATGTTGCTGAAATCCTTACCGTTCAACTTGCTTTCTATATTGGTACTTTCGGAATTCGCGAGGATGTAGAGGTCGATATTTTCCACCTCTTTACCTGCTATCTTTCTTAAGAAACGTAGCTGCAGATTGTAGCTGCTATTAATATCTTTCAATGCTTCTTCCTTATATGCGATAGGATTGGCATCTTCGTTTGTGCCAGATTGAAACACCCACACCTTGATGCTGTGAATGTCGCTCTCTGAGTTGGGGTCAGCTTTGCTCTTATTATCTGCGAGCACACCTTCCGTACGGCTTTCTCCAGCTCGGGTGCTGTTAGCCGAATTGCTAGAGAAGCTGAGGCTGATATATGCGTCATGATTCTCAGCGGTCTCTGTATCTTGGTTCTCTGAACAAGATGCCATGGCGCCTACCATGAGCAAGGCAGCTAGTGCCGTAAGTGTCTGGCGCATCATCTTGGTCAAAGTAGTTTTATAGCTAGTCATCTTTTTCTTTCTTTTACTTATACTTATACTTATACTTGTTGTTGCTTTGGTGGAGTAGTATGGGTAGTACTACTTCTTTTCCGAACCTCCCAGGTCGGCGTCCTGCAGGTTCATCACCCAGCCGTTCACCTTAATCTTGGCGTTGAGGCTGTAGTGGTCGCTGGTGTTGTCGCTTGGCACGTAGAAGGTGAGCACATAGTGGTCTTGGCGGTCGAGGTATTCCTGCGAATCCCAATCCTTTTCGGCACGTTCGCCGCAGAGGGCGAGGAACCATGGCAGGGAGTGGTCGAAGATGACCTTGTTGTTGCGCTTGTCGGTGATGACGATGCGCTTGTCGTCATATTCGCTTCCGCTGCGGGTGGAAACCTGGTCGTCGTTGCGCTCGAACATTCGGGATGATGACAGGTCGTAAACCAGTGCCTTGTCTATCTTTTCGCCTTCCACCTCGGTTTCGCCGCTCTTGTTGGTCACCATCTTCTCGCTGAAGGGTACATAGGTGATGGCTTTGTTCATCACCTTGTCGCCCTTATAGTCGAGCAGGGCAGCAGATCCCTTGATTCTTACGTCGAAGTTGTCGGGGGTGAAACCAGGCTGGTCGTTTTCGTATGGCAGCATCACGATGCGATAGGTTTTGGTACATTTCATCAGACTCAATTCTGATGCCACGTCCTTGCCTTCGTAGTTGAGGGATGTCTGTGCGGTATAGAGTGCAGAGAACTTTCTGTTGTTCTCGTAGTTCTCGCCTTCGTTCTTTCCCATCACCTCCTGCAGGTCGTCGATGGTTGATACGCCTGGGGTAAGCTGGGTGAAGGTGAATTCCATCTCGTCATCCTCGCCGTCAGCACGGGCAGAGATGTTCTGCTTGTCACGGGCCAGGCAGACGAAGGTGTACTTGCCTTCGTTGAGGTCGGTGATTTCCATTCTATGCCCGTTTTCAAACTTATCAGCCGACTCCACGTAGGTATCGAAATACTTTCCGTTCTTGTCGAACACATATACGTTGATGTTTTTTACCTCAGCCGAGAAAGCGTCTGCTTCCTTCACGTTGTAGGTATAGTCAAAACCGAGCGATATTTTGGGTGTAGGACAGCCCATCAGGTCGTCTTTCATGCAGGATGAAAGCGAGGTGAGTGCGATGGCTGAGATACAGACCGCTTTGCAACAGTTATGGGTGAAGAAATGTGCCATATTGTTATTGTTGTTAATATTATTCTTTTACTTATACTTATACCTTATTATATATAGAGTGCCAGACTTGTGATGTTGGGTGACATCTGAGGGTCTTGGCATCATCATTTTCTGCTAGAAGTGGTGCCTGGTGAAGAATCTTTCTTCCTGTAAGCACAGTGTGAATCCCGTCATTTTGTTGACGGCATAGGGTGGGGTGATGTTGTTTTTAGGTAATCTCTCGGAGGAACTGAGTCCTCCGAGAGATTGGAGTTATTTTATTTCAAGCGATATGATAATTCCTGATTCCAGGAATTCTGTGTTGTTATGAAATCGTATTGGAATCCGGAATGGGATTACTTCAAATCAACAGACTGCTCGTTGAGAACCCAAGGGTTAACAGTAACAGTAACGTTGAGATAATAGAATGCATTCTCCTCTGTTGGCTTACCATTAGGAACCTGTGCACCTACGTTGAAGATATTGTTAACTTTGAGACGATAGATGCTGTTACGCTGGATGGCGTTCGCATAACCGATGTTATTATCCTTGATAACCTGCTTGTAGTATGTCTTGCCTCCCTTGAACACCTCAATGTTGTAGTTCTTACGGAAGGCAGCCAATTCTGTTTCGTTATTGATGACGCTCTTCAATTTATTCTTCATCTTATCAGCATCCATGCCTTCGCCGAAAAGGTTTGCAACATCTGCATAATCTTTGTAGATCTGAGCGAAAGAGGTGTAGATTACGTTGTTGTAACGATAGAATGTACCTGCATTGGTAGCATCATCCTTGAAATCAGCATCACTGTAGTCTTTCAAAGTAACCTTGTACTCAAAGTACATAGATGTTGGATTTTCTGTTGAATTGTTCTCGAATACGTAGTTTACATCAGTTGCTGTAGTAGTGAAACCGCCATTCTTGTAATCGTAATCTCCACCGAAAGCAGCTTTTGGCTGGTAGTAGCTGAAGCCTTCTTTGTCACTAGGAATGACAAGTGCAGAAGAATTCCAAGTCTGCATTACGTAAGACTTGTTTGCCAAGTTAGAAATAGCATAGTTTGTCAACTCAAACGAAGCTACCTTTTCTCTAGCATCCTTCAAAGCTACCTTCAAAGCCTCTGAAGCACCAGCTGGATCGTCTGTACTAATTGCAGATGTGCTACTTGGAGCATCGATACGAGCTACTACACGCTCAACCTTGATAGCTGCATCTTTTTGTGTAGTATTTCCATCTGCTGATGTATAAGTTACCTTTGCAGGGTTCTGCTTGTTGTTGTTAGCCTTGATGAATTCTACAGAATAACCATTTCCATTCACATCTGCATCGTTCTGGTTGAACATAGCAAAGTTGTTATCGTTTGCAAATGGAGATGCAAAGCTCTCTGTAGCAGTGAAGAAGTTGTTGCTAGTAGCAGCAAAGTTCATACCACCTGCTGGCTTGTTGCTACCAGCCAGGAAATATACACGGTATGTCTGACCTGCTTCAACATTCTCAACCTTGATTTCGAAAGTCTTGTTACCGTCCTGCTGTGTTGTAGTACCATTTTCACCATTAACGGCTCCAGACCAAGTCAGGTCCTTAAGATTCTCAGAGAAAACAATCTTATTATCTTTATCTACCAAGTAGAATGTACCAGTCTTGATAGCTGCCTCAACAGCTGTGGCATTCTCTGTAGGATCAATAACTGCTGTTCTGGTACCATCTGCCTTTGGTGTCTGTACGTTCAATGTCATGTAGAAACCATCTACCTTAGCCTGATCTGCGTTGTCACCAGCCAAATCATCATTACTGCTGCAGCTAGTGAAAGACAAAGCTGCGGCTGAAACCAAGCTCATTACGAGCAAATTCATTCTTTTCATAATCTTGTTACTTATTACTTTAGTTAAAACTATATTTATTAATACTTTCTTTACTTATTCTTTTCTTTATTTCGTTCCTTCTATTCCAGAACTTTGTTTACCTTGTCCAGGTTTTCCTGGGCCTTCTTCAAGCCACCCTTTACAGCCTTCTCGAAATACTCCTTAGCAGCCTGGTAATCCTCTTTCTGGACTGCGAGACAACCGCGGGCGTTGTTGGCTTCTGGGGTATCGCCCACCTTCTTCAGATATTTCTCTGCACTCACCTTGTCACCACGCTCAATGGCGATGTAGGCAGCGTTGAGGTTGGCAAGCTTGTCTTCTGGGAACAGCTTTACGGCAGTCTCGAATACATTGTTGTATTCATCGCTGCCCTTAGGCAAACTGTTGGCTACCATGTACATCTCCTGAAGTGACAACTTCTGCGGACGGGTCTTGATAACCTTCTTTGCCTCTTCCAGGTTGAATGCCTTCACGTCATATTCTATGGTGTAGTCGGTGCGGCGCAAACCTGGCCAAACGTTCTGCAACAGGAAGCGGTGAGCCTCCGGAGCCTTTCTCTTCAAAGCCTTCTCCTTTGCATCAGGCTTCAAACTGCTGTTGATGATGCCGAGGGCGATGCCCTTTTGCGGAATATCGTTGTGGGCGATATATTCTGCCGTTCCTTCCCAGTCCTCTGCGGTAGCTGCTACCTTGATCAGCTTCTGGTCGATAGGATAAACCGAAGTGAGATAATCTTTCAGCGCCTGCGTTCTGTTGCGTGAAAGCTTGTCGTTGTTGGCATATCCACCATCAGGCGAAGCATAACCATGCAAGGTAATCTGGGTGATGGTAACATCCGAATCGTTCTTCACCAACTCCAGGGTTTCTATCATCTTAGCCAGTTCCTTGGCGTTGTTGCCCAGGTTTACCACGATGTCCCACTTGTTCACCCTGAAGTTGAGTCGTGCCGAACCGTTTTCCTGTCTTATCTTCACTGCTTCCGCCTTAGGCTGCTGGTAAGCGTAGAAGAGTTTCTGAGGCGTGCTGAGGATATCGCCAGCCGGAAGCAGACCTTCTGCCAGGATTACCTGGTTGCATCCGCAGGTATCGTTGCCGATAACCAGTTGCGAGTTGCTCATCCAATCCTGAAACGGAGTGGTATATATATAATGTAGGGTCTGTTTTTTCTTGTTCTGTCGCTGCTCCACGATGAGCGGGTTCTTGGAGGCAGTGGCATTGTTGCGCTGATAATAGATGTATCTCTTGCGTCCCATCACCTCAACAGCTGGCAGTTTCAGGGTGTCCTCATCGTTCACAATCATGGGGGTATAGATGAGTCCACGGTTGCTGCCCAGGATGATGTCGTCGAGCTTGAAGTCCATCTTCACGTTCACGTCGTCTCCATCTCTCTTCACGTCTTTCTTCGAAATCTTCAGCTTTCCGGCTGTCTCTTTCTTCTCTTTCTTCTCAGCTTTCTCTTTCTTTTCTTTTTTCTCTGCTGAGGCTATAGGCTTGCTTTCTGCTGAGGCTGTGAGCGATAACAGCAGGAGGGCAGCGCCCAGGGTACTATAGAAGTTATATTTTGTATTCATGATTTTTTTCCTTTCCAAATGAATGATCAAATGAATAATGATGTATAAATATACAATTTAAATAGGTATGTCCGTATGGGGGCGATTAGAACACATAGACGAGGTTAAGCGCCGCCTTGGTGGGTCCCACATAGTGGTGACTCTTGTCGTCTTCCAGTTTTTCGCCGCATTCCGCACATTCAAACTTGTCTGAACGGCTGTAGGTGTAGCCCAGTCCCAGTTCAGCCTCGAAGTTCCAGTGTTTGGAAAGGGTCCAGGCATATCCGTATGCCACGCCCGCTCCCGCGAACCATCCTTCGTAGCGATAATCTTTCAGTTTGGAAAAGTCTGTTCCTAATAACTTGAAATCAGCATTCACGTTACCGATGTTGTAGGATCCTGCAATAGCATGGAATCCCACAAAATGTCCCATCATCTTGTTGCAGAACCAGTATCTTGCTTCTGGCTGCACAAGCCAATGTTGCCATTTCCTGTTATTAGAAAATGTCCAAGGATTGTAGTTGCCTGCTACATCCAAGGTCCACTTGGGGGTGAGTGCGAACTCTACTCCCAAGTTTATGGTGCTGGTCGCATCATAAAGAAGGTTGGTTTTCACCGCAACCTTTTGGGCTGAAGCATCGAGTGCAAAGAAGCACAGTCCGATCATCAGTGCCATTTTAATCCTTTTCATCATCTTTTGCTTATACTTTTATATACTTAATACAATATCTTTTTATCTACCGGTTTACAACTAATACATAAGAAATCTAATATCCATTCCCTTCCTGTTAATCTACTTTGTCTTTACTTTCAATTTACTTTTCAGTTAGGAATCTTACATTCTCGTATTATAAACCTTGCAGCTGAGTTCCTGGCTCAGCGCATCATCTTTTTTCGGCTGCAAAATTATAAAGAAAAGCAATACCATGCAAGTTTTTTAGCACTGAAAAATACTGAAAAGTACCTTTTTTAATTAAAAACAACACTGAAAACTACTTAAAGTTGTTAATTCCGGCATTTTTTCATCATCTTCTCATCACTATTTCTATTTATTTTTGTAAATTTGCAGCCGTTATCAGTTAGATGGAAATTCCAGCATTTTGCTGTTGAAAAGCCTGCTGATGATAAGAAGATATAAGCTAAAAGATAGAATTTATAAGTAAACAATGGAACCAAAACTTAACTTAATGAAGGCAATTTTAGGCTTGGAGCATTACTTTTGCCCCAAGTATTGTGGTATCGTAGACCGCAGAAGAGTGATAGGCTATCTACTTTTCTCGGTTTCCGAGGTATTTATTATTTTGTACCATTTTATCCTTATCCTCCGATTAGGAGAACCTCATGGGGTGGTGGCTGATGTGGTGAATGCCGTTTTGTTTGCCAGTCTGCAGCTGGCAATCTGGACCAAGAAACTTACTTTTACCAAGGGTCTCACCTTTTTATATATATTGGCTTTTGCCAAATTGACTGCCAACTGTATACTTTCCTCTGTGTTTGGCGCGTTGCCCGACGAGTTGAGTAGCATCAGCAATGTGTTTCTGGTGTTCCTGCTGGTATTGATGGCGTTGACGCAACTGATGTATAAGACCGCATTGGCTCTTATTGTCGGCTTGGTTCCGATGGTTGTCTTCTATTTCATAGAGCATCCTGCTGTTACATCCTTCTTCGGGATGAAGGCATTCTTCGTGGGTTTTATGATGATTATCTATGTGTATATCTATAATACGAACTATGTTCTGAAGGGGCTTCGCCAGCCTCAGAAGGTTACCCACGTAGAGAGAAAGGCGCTGGATATGCTTGCCAAATTGAAGGAAAAGGATAATGATAATGCTGGAAATCTGATGGAAAGGCTGAATCCGGAATTGCGCCAGAACATTATCAATAATGCTTCGGAGCACCTGAAAAAGGAGGAACTGAATAATCTGATGTGGGATGAACTGTGTGCCGACCTGACCAATAGTGAAATACAGATCTGCAAGCTGGTGTTGAAGGATAAGAGCTTAAAGGAAATCTGCATCCTGCTTGATAAGACCGAATCCAACATCACAAGTCAGCGCAGCCATATCCGAAAGAAACTGAATATGGATCGTAAGGATGATTTAAAGCGCACCCTGGAATTGCGATTTGCGGAAATCAGAAAGAAAAACCTTTGATTTAGTTTATAGTTAAAAGTTTATAGTTTATAGCAAGATGCTGAAAACTTGCATAATTATGCGTTTCTCAGTCTTGCTATAAACTATCAACTATAAACTATCAACTAAATTCAGTCTTCCATTCTCAGGAAAGCCTTAGGGAGATACTGTATCAGATCACTGGCGATGAGGCTCTCCTTGCCGATGTCCTTGATGGCAAGGTCGCCTGCCAATCCATGCAGATGCATACCGATTCGGCAAGCGTCTGCCTGGTTGTAGCCACGAGAAAGAAGCGAGGTGATGATACCCGTCAATA
>ERZ1026888.1141-NODE-1141-length-12265-cov-4.109746_pt1 | contig 12265 bp, 16 predicted proteins | sample MGYA00380174_ERZ1026888 | MGnify/ENA primary metagenome ERZ1026888 (study PRJEB33269, sample SAMEA4719810) | human gut metagenome | biome: human-associated habitat; feature: organic feature; material: feces | place: Cameroon | collected 2013-10 ...
ATTTATAATCCCCCTTGATTAAAAATAGATAAAAACATATATAAAAATTAGTGATTAAGTGTAATATACAACCTTTACAAACATAAGTAAATGAGGTAAAGTTAATTTGTTGGCATTTTTTTTGGTACATATTTTAAAGTGAATAAAAACGCTGATTTTATGTTTGATACTTTGTTTTTTAAGAAGAAATTTGAATAATCAATAAATATGTATTGGCTGACATATAATTAAATTTGGAGGAAAAGAATGAGAGACTGGGAAAACAACATTCGAAGGGTTGTACCTTATACACCGGGAGAACAGCCAAAGAATACCTGTGTTATTAAGTTAAATACAAATGAGAATCCATATCCGCCAGCGCCGGGAGTGAAGGAGGTTTTAAATAATTTCAATACAGATGATTTAAGACTGTATCCTGACCCAAAGGTTGATAAGCTGGTAAATGCAATTGCGGATTTTTATAGGATAGACAGCTCGAAGGTGTTTGTCGGAGTTGGCTCTGATGATGTACTTGCCATGATTTTCATGACATTTTTCAATTCAAAAAAGCCGATACTGTTTCCTGATATTACGTATTCATTTTATGATGTCTGGGCAGATATGCTTCGAATCCCTTATGAGCAGCTTCCGCTGTCTGATGATTTTTCAATAGTGCCGTCAGATTATTATAAGGAAAACGGCGGAGTAGTATTTCCAAACCCTAATGCTCCGACAGGAAAGCTCATGCCTCTTGATGAGATAGAGGACATAATAGAGCACAATCAGGATGTAATTGTCGTAGTAGATGAGGCATATGTGGATTTTGGCGGGGAGAGTGCGCTTCCGCTCATTGACAAATATGATAATGTCATCGTGGTACAGACATTCTCGAAATCACGCTCGCTGGCAGGCTCAAGAGTTGGTTTTGCCATGGCAAGTCCTGTGCTTATCAAGTATCTGAATGATGTGAAATATTCGTTCAATTCATATACCATGGACAGAATCACAATCGAAGCAGCTACAGCAGCTGTAAAAGACAGAGCATACTTTGAAGAGACCACAGCAAAGGTCATAAAGACACGTGAGTGGACAAAGAAAGAGCTTAAGAGGCTTGGCTTTACATTCTGTGACTCAAAGAGCAACTTTATATTTGCAAAGCCTGCAAATGTTTCTGCAACAAAGCTTTTTGAGGACCTTAAGGCAGACAATATATTTGTCAGGCATTTCAGCACACCTGAGCGAATCAACGACTATCTGCGAATATCCATAGGAACTGATGAGCAGATGCATACACTAATTAAATTTTTGGAGAATTATTCATGTTAAAAAAATATATTTACATCTTTTTAATTTCAATGGTACCACTTATTGAACTCAGAGGAGCGGTTCCGGTTTCACAGGTGATGGGGCTGCCGATAGTGCCATCATTTATCGTTTGTATCATTGCAAATATGCTTCCGGTACCAATTATTTATCTTTTTGCAAGAAAGGTTCTCATTTGGGGAGCAGACAAACCAATCATTGGAAGGTTCTTCAGCTTCTGCCTTGAAAAAGGAGAGAAGGGCGGCAAGAAGCTTCAGGCAAAGGCCGGAAGAGGTCTGTTTGTTGCACTTTTACTTTTCGTAGGTATCCCACTTCCGGGAACAGGTGCATGGACAGGAACACTTGCTGCAAGTATCCTTGATATGGATTTCAAGTCAACGGTTGTCGCTGTCATGCTTGGAGTACTGCTCGCAGGCATGATTATGATGTTAGTAAGTCTGGCGGGCGTGTCTATATTCCTGTAGAATTTATGGGATGCTCAGGCAATGATTGATTAACAATGCGTTTTCTTCGACCCTTATTAAACAGTACAAATCCGGTCACCAGTGAAACAATTGTAACAGCAATCACAATCACAAAGACAACCACACTATTGCCGGGATCAGGGAAAAATCCTGAGAGTGTGCCCCAAAGGTTGAAAAGCAGATGAAGCCCCATAGAGTAGTAAATAGAGCCACCGCGTTCGCACACATATCCGAGCACGATGCCAAGTGCAAAGGCATATATGCCCTGAATCCAGTTGAGATGGAACAGTCCGAAAAGTGCAGCCTGCATCAGATTGGCAAGAGCAAATGGCAAAGCCTTTCTGGCACAGCGCATGGTTACACCGCGGAATATAAGCTCCTCACAGATTGGCGCCAGTATTACAGAATAAAGTACTGTTACAAAGGTGATATCTGTGATGCCGGATGTCTCAAAAAGCTTGTTGTACTGCTGCAGCCAGTCGGGACGGATGTAGCCGGTTAAGTTTGCGATGAAATTGGCAGCAAACTGTGTACCCGGCACGAGTACACAGTTTGCCGCAATCATCATGGGATTGAAGGTTTTCTTAGGGGATGGAAGAAAATTACCTTCGTATCTGGCATAGTACCACATGCCAAAAATCGCAATGGTAATGAGTGCATAGATGACCATAATCATCATGTTAAAATTTACAGAGGTAAATGTCTTTTCAAGGCGGTCCGATACGTTTGCAGACGGAAAAGCAAGCTTTCCGACAAAACCCTGTCCAAACACTCCCATGCCCATCATAAAGAATAAGGCGATAGTCTGAATTGCCTCAACTGCAAGCAGTGGGACAAATGTGTAAAAGAAATATCCTACTTTTTTCATTTTCAATTTACTCCATTCTGATTTATTAGGCGATAGTAACACTAGTATAACATATCATAATTTAATTGCAAGAAAGCTGTTTACTTTAAAACTTTAATATGTTAAAATTAAATGTAAATAAATCGCATGAAAAAGGAGAACACGATGAGCAAGAATCTTAAAACAGAAGCAGTAGACCATTTGTTTGATGCTATTTTGTGTCTCAAGGATAGAGCAGAGTGTTATACATTTTTTGAGGATGTTTGTACTGTAAATGAGCTTTTTTCTCTATCACAGAGATTTGAAGTGGCAAAGATGCTTAGAGAGCAGAAGACATATCTTGATATAGCAGAAAAGACCGGGGCTTCCACAGCCACAATCAGCCGTGTGAACAGATCCTTAAACTACGGCAACGATGGATATGATATGGTTTTTTCACGCATGGAGGATGGCTCTGACAAAGAGGATTAGTTTATCATAGGGGAAAGAAAAACAGGCTCGTTAATTTGAGCCTGTTTTTTTAGAAGCCTCTTTTTCTTCATTTAGATCGTCAATCATGCGCTCAATCAGCATTTTCTTGATGTAGACATCAAAGCTCAGCATGCAGATAAAGCTGAATGTGTGAAGAAATTTCTGATCCTCATCAGGAAAATCCTCAAATGTCTCACCGGCAATCTTGTATTTCTTGCCGAGATCCTTTAGGAGCTTCTGCGATTCCTCCGCCTCTAAGCTGAAAACCTCAGTATAGACATCCTGCATCGTAAATCCGTCATCATTGCCGAAATACTTCTCGGTAAGCGGATTAAGAATCGAGCGGATATCGTTGATGCTCAATATATTTTTGAAATAATATATAAAAAGCAGTGTGAGCACATGCTCCTTAGAATACTTTTTCTTGTCCGGAGAAGGGAGCAGATTGTTTTTGGCATAGTTGTTTATCATTGTCTTTGTAAGGATTTTGTCGCTTTCATAGCGCTTTGATGCAGCGAGCTGCTCGTCCATGAAGGTTGTGACCTGATCCATGTACAAATCAATGTTTGGTATATCCTCCGGCTTTATGTAATCTATTGATTTAAGCTGTTTTAATAATTCTGATAAAAAATCTTTAACGTCATTCTCCATATCATCACCTCAGACTTTTATTATATAGTATTGAAAACTATATGACAAGTTTTTTTTGAATTTTCTCATATTGGGTTGTGCAAAACATATGTTTGTGGTATGCTGTAGATAAATTATTTTTGTATTTATGGTTTGTGTGCCTGTAATAAGACTGGAGAATTGAGAGGAAAACAGATGAACTTAGATATGTTGAATGAACAGCAAAGGGAGGCCGTTTTGACCACAGAGGGACCGCTTCTTATTTTAGCGGGGGCAGGCAGTGGCAAGACCAGGGTTCTTACATACAGGACTGCCTACCTGATAGATGAGTGTGGCGTCAATCCTTACAATATCATGGCAATCACTTTTACAAACAAGGCTGCGGGAGAGATGCGTGAGCGAATTGATGATATGGTGGGCTATGGTTCGGAAAGCATATGGGTTTCTACATTCCATTCGACATGTGTGCGTATACTGCGCAGGTATATTGACAGGCTGGGATATGACACGAATTTTACCATATATGATGCTGACGACCAGAAGGCTCTGATGAAGGACATCTGCAAGCGTCTTGAGATAGATACCAAGATGTATAAGGAAAAGATGTTCTTAAATGTCATTTCATCTGCAAAGGATGAGATGATTGATCCGATAGAGTTTGAAAACCGCTTCACAGGTGACTTCGTGAAGCGCAAGCAGGCACTTGTATACAAGGAGTATCAGAATACCCTAAAGCAGAATAACGCACTCGATTTTGATGATTTGCTTGTGAAGACAGTAGAGCTTTTTAAGCTGGATAAAGAGGTGTTGGATTACTATCAGGAGCGCTTCAGATATATCATGGTGGATGAGTATCAGGATACAAACACCGTGCAGTTTGAGCTTATCAGGCTTCTTGCCATGAAGTATAAGAATCTGTGTGTGGTGGGTGATGATGATCAGTCCATTTACAAGTTCAGAGGTGCCAATATCTACAATATCTTAAACTTTGAGAAGCATTTTGAGGATGCAAAGGTCATAAAGCTTGAGCAGAATTACAGGTCTACCCAGAATATCCTGGATGCCGCCAACAGCGTCATTTCCAACAACGTGGGTAGAAAGGACAAGCGACTTTGGACTGACAATGGAGCCGGAGACAGGATTACCTTTGAACAGCTTGAGAGTGGCTTTGAGGAAGCGGATTATGTGGCGCGTTCGATAGCGAGACTCGTGAGAAAGGGTGAGGCGCGCTATAAGGACTGTGCTGTGCTTTACCGAACCAACGCACAGTCGCGTCTCTTCGAGGAGAAATTTATTGCTGCCAACATCCCATACAAGATTGTCGGCGGCGTGAATTTCTATGCCAGAAAAGAGATAAAGGATATCCTTGCATATTTAAAGACTATTGACAATGGCCATGATGACCTTGCTGTAAAGCGAATCATAAATGTGCCAAAGCGCGGCATCGGAGCTACAAGCATCAATAAGGTGACAGACTATGCTCTTGAGAAGGGTATAGATTTCTATACGGCACTGCGATATGTCGATGAGGTGCCGGGCATGGCGAGATCAGCAGGCAAGATAAAGCCGTTTGTGATGTTTATACAGTCACTTCGTGCGAGAGCCGAGATGGATTCGGTTTCGCAGCTCATACAGGCAATAATCGATGAGACCGGCTATGTCGATGAGCTGAAGGCTGAGGGCACGGATGAAGCAGAGCAGCGTATTGAGAATATTGATGAGCTTATAAACAAGGCTGTTGATTACGAGCAGGGGGAGGAGAATCCTACTCTCAGTGGCTTTTTGGAGGAGGTAGCGCTTGTAGCCGATATAGACGGTCTTGACGAAAACAGCGACTATGTGGTTCTTATGACTCTGCACAGCGCTAAGGGACTTGAGTTTCCAAATGTGTATCTGGCGGGTATGGAGGACGGTCTTTTCCCAAGCTATATGTCAATCACGAGTGATGATGCGACAAGCGAGATAGAGGAGGAAAGGCGTCTTGCTTATGTTGGCATCACGAGAGCCAAGGAGCATCTTACCATTACATCTGCACGCATGCGTATGGTGCGTGGAGAGACACAGTTCAACAAGGTATCGCGATTTGTGAAAGAGATTCCACGCGAGCTTATGACAGGTGAGGTCTATGAGCCAAAGCGCCGTGATGATGACCTTGAAAGAAATTCGCAGAGCACGTACAGAAAGGCTAAGGAGGCCTTCAAAAAGACACCTACATACGGCATAGAGTATGCGACCACATTTAATACACAGCGTACAAGGACACCTGTCTATACACCTGTGAGCAACCAGAAGTCTTTTGCCAGTGCCAATACCACCGGCGGCCTTTCATATAAGGTAGGAGACAGAGTATCTCACATTAAGTTTGGCGCGGGAGAGGTCATGGCAATTGTAGAAGGTGGCAGGGATTATGAGGTCACTGTGGACTTTGACAAGGCCGGTACCAAAAAGATGTTTGCTTCATTTGCCAAATTGAAAAAAATTGACTAAAATTATTGTAATTTTTATAGGAAAATTGGATATAATATGCTATAATGGATTTAACAAATAGCATTTGACAATTACTTTTGGAAAAGGAGCGGATTGAATTATGAGTAAAGTTGAAGAATTATTAAAGGACAACAAGCTTGCAGAGAAGCTCAGCATGGCAAAGCTTAATGACCTTCTCAAAAAAGAAGAGGAAGACAAGAAGCCTTCCAAGGCTGTTATCATATTTGCCATCATTGGTGTATTAGTTGCAGTGGCAGCAGCGGCATATGGTATCTACAGATTTTTTACACCGGATTATTTAGATGATTTCGATGATGAGTATGATGATGAATTCGATGATGATTTCTTCGAGGATGAAGACGATGATGATGCTGAAGAGGAAAAAGAGGCACCAAAGACTAAAGAAGAGAAATAATCGTTTTTAGATAATGGGGGCTACATATGTAGTCCTCATTTTTCTTTATGTGTGAAGCAAGGCATTTGCAGTCGCTCATACAAAGGAATAATAAAGTATAAAGAGAGATAAGAAATACATGAAAAAAAGATTTAGAGGAACAGGAACCGTAGAAAGAGTAGACTTCCCGAACAAGGGAATAGCCGTTACAGATGACGGCGACAGAGTAATTGTGAAAAATACCATTCCGGGACAGAAGGTGGAATTTGTTGTAAATAAAGTAAAGCATCAAAGGGCAGAGGGCAGACTCATGGAGGTAATTGAGAAATCCCCTCTGGAGACAGAAGAGCCATGTCCTCACTTTGGAATGTGCGGGGGATGTACATACCAGACAGTGCCTTACGAAAAGCAGCTTGATATGAAGCTTACCCAGGTGAAAAAGCTCATTTCGGATGCTATCGGCACTGAGGAAGAGGCAGGATATGAGTTTATAGGGATACATGGAAGTCCGAAAAAGAGTGAATACAGAAACAAGATGGAATTTTCCTTCGGTGATGAGTATAAGGATGGCCCTCTTGCGCTTGGCATGCACAAAAGAGGAAGCTTTTATGATCTTGTGACAGTATCGGATTGTCAGATAGTGGATGAGGATTTCAGGACAATATTAAAGGTAACACTTGATTATTTTTCAAAAAACAATATCCCATATTTCCACAGAGCAACACACAAGGGCTATTTGAGGCATCTGCTTGTCAGAAAGGCAACAAAAACCGGTGAAATCATAGTCGACCTTGTCACTAGCACACAGACAGAAGGCTTCAACGAGGAGGAGCTGCTCGCAGGCTTTAGATATGCGCTTTTGACCAGGCAATATGACGGCAGATTCAAGGGCGTTTTACACACAAAAAATGACAGCGTGGCAGATGTGGTCAAAAACGAGGGCACAGAGGTGCTCTACGGAGATTCATATTTCTACGAGGAGCTCTTAGGTCTGAAATTCAAAATCACACCATTCTCATTTTTCCAGACCAACTCTCTCGGAGCGGAGGTGCTCTATGAGACAGCGAGAGAGTTTATTCTGGGAGATGACAAGGATTCGCTAAACGGTAAAACAGTCTACGACCTCTACAGCGGAACCGGCACCATCGCGCAGCTTATGGCACCGGTGTGTAAGGAAGTAGTAGGTGTCGAAATAGTTGAGGAGGCAGTTTGCGCAGCAAAGGAAAACGCAGCCCTTAATGGTCTTGATAACTGTAAATTTATCGCAGGTGATGTCCTCAAGGTGCTTGATGAGATAGAGGAAAAACCGGATTATATAATTCTTGATCCACCACGAGACGGTATCCATCCGAAGGCTATCGGGAAAATCATAGAGTATGGTGTTGAGAATATGGTTTATATTTCATGTAAACCAACAAGCCTGGCAAGGGATTTGCAGATATTTATGGACAGAGGGTATAGAGTGGATAAGATATGCTGCGTGGATATGTTTCCGAATACTTATCATGTTGAGACGGTATGTTTATTGTCCAAACTTCATGAAGCGAAGCATCATGTGAATGTGAGACTGGATATGGATGAACTGGATTTGACATCTGCGGAGAGGCGCTAAAGGTCCAGGGGACCTTTGCCCAGCGCGGACCGAAGTGGAGCGTAGACAGGCAAACTATGAGGAAATCAAAGCACACGTGGCTGAGCATAATGATGGAATGAAAGTTTCAAATCTGTATATTGCACAGGTTAAGGCTAAGTATGGGATTATAGAGCGAGAAAATTATAGCAAGCCTAAGTCAGATGATGCCAGACAGCCTAAGTGTCCAAAGGAGAAGGAAGAGGCAATAGTAGAAGCGTTGAAAGCTTTTAAGATGATTTAGTTTAGGAGTATGACAATATGAGGGTTTTATTAGGAACAACAAATCCATCAAAGGTAAAAAGATTTTCGGATTTGTTAAAAGGGTATGATATTGAATTTATTACTTTAAGAGATATCGAAGTTATAGAAGAACCTAAGTAAATGGGGAATACACCAGAAGAAAATGCTATTATGAAGGCAGAGTTTTATGGACAATACTTTGATGTTGTTATTTGTAATGATTCTGGATTATATTTTGAAGAACTGGATTTTGAGGATTTGCGTCAGCCGGGACTAAATATTAGAACACCTATGAATATGGATAGACTGTCAGATGAAGAGATGATTGATTACTATTCAAAACTTATTGCAGGGCTTGGAGGTAAAGTCACAGCATATTACCTAGATGGAATTGCAGTTTATAATCACGGAGTAATTTCATCGTTTATGGACAATATGGCAGCTCAAAAAAACGGATTATTCTATATGCTTGATAAAGCTTCATCAAAAAGATTTGAAGGATGGCCTCTTGATTCATTATCAATCAATAAAGAAAACGGCAAATATTTTGTTGATGGAAGTATTGAAGAAAGCAAAGAAAATATCATAAAAGATCAATATCAAAAGAGTGTCGTAGATTTTTTGATTAAGTCTTTACATATAGCATTGTATAGGAGAAATGAGACAACTGGAGTTTCCTGAGAATATTCAGGCAATTGTCGGCGGAAAAGAATATTCGCTAGACAATACTGTCTTAAAAATCTGGCCGGAAAGTGAAGAAACAAATGGCGAATATGCAAGTGCAATAAGAAGTTTCAAACACAATTTGGATATTCAAAAGATACACATAAATTTTGATATAAAAGATACTATTGAGAGGCCGAATGACATTTGAAGGAGAAAATAGTGGACAGAAATAATGCATTAACAGATCCTAAGAAACTTATCAGAGTAGAATTAAAAAATGCTGGATTTGATATTGATAAAATCAAAATACCGGATAGAGTATATCTTCTTGCTGATGACATTTTTGATGAAATGGTGTCAAGAAATGTAGGAGAATATAGATATCCATTAGGTGGGAAGCTGTATGTGTTTAATAAAAATGAAAACATTGGTTTTATAAAAGGGCATATGTGCTCGCCTGCGATAGCTACACAAGCGGAGGATTTAATTGCCGGAGGCGTTAAAGAATTAATTCATGTTGGTTATGCCGGGGGCTTACGACCAGAATTAGTTCCGGGAGAGATTATTCTTACGGACGGTGCTTTTAATGATACTGCAGTAGCAAGGTTGTACGGATATGATTATGATATAATTCATTCATCGAAGGATTTGACGAACGAGATTGAATCAATGATAACAAGTGCAGAAATACCATATAAGAGAGGAATTCACTGGACGACGGACGCAGGTTATAGAGAGACGTGGGGACAAGTCATGGATTATCGGGATAAAGGAGCACTTTGCGTTGAAATGGAAGGTGTTGGTTTGTTTACAATAGCTAATTATAGAAAATGTGTGGCAACAGGTATATATGTTGTTTCTGATGTGTATTCAGAGAATGATTGGAAACTTGGATGGGAAGGCAATGATATTAAAAGAGCTGTTGGTGCTGTTATTGATATGATAATTGAGTCTATAAGATAGATTGGAGTGTGGTAAGATAGTCGTGAAGTTTGAAACTGTTTATTTTATTAATGGGACAGCATATGCTGGAAAATCCACAATGGTAAAACTTCTGGCAGAAAAATATGACGGAATCGCCTGCGAAGAAAATTATCAGGATAGACTTTTAGAAAATTTGGATACCAAGGAGTTTCCTAATCTTACTTACACAAGAGATTTACAGGATTGGGGTGAATTTGTCAGAAGAACTCCAGATGAATATGAGGCGTGGTTAAATGGAGTTACGAAAGAATGTACTGTCTTAGAAATTGAAATTTTAAAGGATTTAGTTTCCAGAACAAAGAAAAAAATATTTGTAGATACTAATATTTCGGTTGAAATTTCAGATGAAAATCATGTTTTGATTATGTTAGCAGATCCGAATATTTCTGTGCAGAGATTTTTTGAAAGACCAGATAAGGAAAAACAGTTTTTATATCAGTTGTTATTGAAAGAAGATAATCCAGAGGATGCTATGATAAATTTCAGAGAATGTCTGAAAAGAGTTAATTCACAGGAAAGATACCGCCGTATGATGGTGCGAAAAAAATGATTCTGGTTGATGATGTGGATAATCGGCAGTTTCTGTGTGAATTGCTTGAGAGCATGTGGGAAGAATTGCTTAAGAAGAAAGAGAACAACTATTTCTAAAAAGTCAATTATCATTTTGTAATGGAAAATAGACAGAATTATTCACAAAACTGTTTGTACAATACTAACAAATTTTTGAGCGTATATAGTCTTGTAAAAGTGGCAGCATGGCAATCGAGTAATATCGGTTGCTTTTTTGTTGCCTATTTTTAGAAAGTCATCAATTGCCCCGATAGAGTGATTTCTAAAAACAAAGTAAAAAGAGTGGAGGAAATGCAAAGTGAAAGAGTATTCAAAAGGTATTTATGTGAAATTTAAACCGGAGGAGGTGGAAATACTGCATGATCGGATGAAGGAAGCCGGAGTTCATAATATGAGTGCGTATATCAGGAAGATGGCGATAAACGGGTATGTAATAATCCCTGAATGGCCTGATTTGAACCGGGTAATATCTTTACATACAAGGAGTAGTAATAATCTCAATCAGTATGCTAGGAAAGCAAATGAAACGGGGAAGCTGTATGAAGAGGATATTGCAGAAATAAAAAAGATGAATAATGAGCAAACAGAACTTCTGAAAAAGGCACTTGAAGCAGTTATTCATCTATATGAGGAAGATTCAAAAAAGAAAGGATTTCATTTATGGTAAAAAATAAAGTGGTTATAAAAGAAAGAGATGCATGGAGTGATTTTGCAAATTTCATTGGATAAATGGTAGCAAACTATGCAGAAGCAATGGAACTGGACCAATTACCGAATCCGGATTGTTATCTTCGCATGAAGAGAATAAAACAGTTGTACAAGGAATTATATAAAACGGAAAATATTGAGAAATTCAGAAGTATTATCATTCCTATTGAAAGAAATGATGCGGCATGATAAAATTACCGTATAAACGGAAATAAAATCGATAAATACGGATATAACATAACGGAGGAACACACATGATTATCAGTGAAAGAATTTTTTACATAATGGAGCAGAAGAACATGAGCCAGTTGGAACTGTCGAGAAGAACCGGGATTGCAACAAGCAATATCAGTGACTGGAAAAAGAAAAAGACAAATCCAAAAGCAGACTGTTTATTATCCATATGTGACGCATTGGATATTACACCGGAACAGCTTTTAACGGGAAAAGGAATTGATCCGGAGTATAAAGATGCAGATATGGATTATGAAGTTACCAGGTCGGACATTAAGATATTAAAGCAGATTCATAGCCTTGGAGACGAACAGTATAAAAGATTGATGGCATATATGAAGGCACTGCAGAAACTAGAGCAGATGGAAAGCATTGTGGAGGAATAATGGAAGAAACAAAAGAATTGATTACTACAGATGCTATTCGGAGTAAGGTGTACATACTTCGTGGACAGCAAGTAATGTTGGATCAGGATTTGGCAGAAATTTATGGTTATCAAGTTAAAAATTTAAATCAACAAGTAAAACGTAATTTGACAAGATTTCCAGAAGATTTTATGTTTCAACTAACTAAAGAAGAAGTGGAATTGGTGAAATCACAATTTGTGACTTCACGGAATATAAATTATTTTGAAG
>ERZ1026888.1142-NODE-1142-length-12247-cov-31.925033_pt1 | contig 12247 bp, 5 predicted proteins | sample MGYA00380174_ERZ1026888 | MGnify/ENA primary metagenome ERZ1026888 (study PRJEB33269, sample SAMEA4719810) | human gut metagenome | biome: human-associated habitat; feature: organic feature; material: feces | place: Cameroon | collected 2013-10 ...
CCGCCTCGTACAGACGGAAGTTGTTCTTCAGTCGGGCATTGCGGAAGCGGAAATTATCTCCACTTTCGTAGGTCTGGTCTTCAAATGGGAAAGGCAGATTTGTGCCAGTGAAATTTCCATCGCTTTCCAGGAATTTGCTGCTGAGGTCACTACTGTTCATGTAGCAGTTGTGAGATGGATTCATCTTGCCCGATGCAGCTGAGTTTACCTGATCTGTAATCTGCTTGCCGTTGTTATAATTATCATAGATGATACAGTTGTAGAGTGAAAGCTGCGATTCTACTCCGGTTTTGGCATCCTGCCAGTGATAGATGCCGGTTCCGTTTGTCGCCATATTGTAGGCGATGGTATTGTTGTAGAACTTGGCACTCTCCAGGAAGATACCTCCACCACGACAGGTTCCGTTATAGCAGCGGTTGTTTGCCACCACAAGGTTGTAGCCGGTACCTTGAATCATATAGGCTCCGCCTCCATAACTTTCACTGCTGTTGGCATAACTCAGGTTTCTCAGCAGGTAACTGTTCGAAATCTTACTGTTCTCGCCGTCCATATACAAACCGCCACCACGTACGCGACTGCCATGGTTGAAGTTGTTGACGATGATAAGATTTTCCAGTTCTACACCTCGGAATACACGCACACCTGCACCTCCGTCACGATTGGCACCAGGATAGTTGATGATATAACCATGACGTACAGAGAAGCCATCCCATTTGGCATGCTCGTAATTCACGTAGTTTTTATCGTCTTTTAAAGGTTCTTTATAGCGTACGGCATTACCGTCGGTACGTGTGGCGTTTCCATCACCCGATGGCGACCAGGTAGGAAGGCATACGTCTGGCTGATACAGTACATAATGGCGCTCTGTTTTCCCGCTGTTTATCAACGTTTTTGTAAAGTCATAATTAGAGCCATCAGTAGGATTTTTCTCCTGATACCACATTTCCTTATCTCCGTTTTTGAAGTATACAGGCGATTCCTTTCTGATCTGTAGAATGGTTTCATACTTGGTCTTTTCCAGATTTTCGTATTCCTTACGTGCCGGCACGTATTGTGACAGCAGCGGATGGCGGTCGTCTTCTCCTGGGTAGCCTTCGTATGGGAAACCGCCATAAACCTTCACGTTGTCTCTGATAACGAATCCTTTGTAGTCGGTATAGATACCTGCACCTACCCACACCACAACGCTGTCTTTTTTTATTTTATTCAACTCAGCTGCTCTTTCCACAGCATATTGTAGACCGCTGATGTATCGTTCGTCTCTGTTGTTGGTGATTTTATTATATGATCCCCAGCCAGAGAGATACTGCTTCTCCTGATTTCCTGAGTTAGTCCAGAAATTACCGTAAGAATCTGTATTGGAACGATACTTGCCGTTAGCCAGACTATACTCCTCGTTTTCGATGGTTGTATTGAGCAAGCTTCCATTGTCTGTTACATAGAAGTCATTGCCCGTTCTACCCTTTGTATTATCACACATAGCGTTGCCGATGATAGCCTTGTCCCATGTGCTTCCGTCATATTCGGTATCTGATTCATTCAGAAGATTAAAGTCTGGGTTGCCGTCCTGGTCGTCATTATTGGCGTCGCTGATGCTTTCATAGTTCTGGTTGTACGAACGCACGTAGATAATCTTTCCTGCTTTTGGCAGGAGAGCTTCGTATGCACCCAGGTCGGGAACACCACCTAGGTTGCGGTCTTCGCCGGTGATGTCCTTGGCTGTTGTGGTTGCATTGCTTTCTTGGGCGCTGTTGATGATGCGGCCAGCCTCTGCAGAACTGGTCAGCGGGCGGAAGGATGAATAGCCTCCGTAATAAACGTTGCCGCTCATTCTGGCACCCACTTCATTGGTTGGGTTGCTGAAGTTCAGGGCTCCGTCTTTTCCCAGAGTGTTGATATCCATGCTGTTCTTGCATTCCGAACCATTCCATGTGCCGTTGATGTTCAGTTTGTTTCCTACAGCATACGAGGTTCTCTTCACAAGGTCGTAATCTGGCGCTACTCCCTCATTGTTGATGATGCTTACATGGTTGAGTGTGAGAGAGTTGTTGCTGCCTTGGCTTTTGTTCAGATAGATGATGGAAGGCAGCGCCGATGGACTTGGATTATGCGGATCCTTGCTTGTATTGTTGTTGATGATGCAGTTCTCCAGTTCCAATGTTACGTTCACGGCATCCGGCATGGTAGCGATAGCACCGCCATCTGCCGCCGTGTTGTTCTCAAAGATACAATTCTTCAGCTTCACGGTGGTTGCTTGGCTGCTCTGGTCCATGCTGCCTATCAGCACGCCGCCACCATAAGGCATGTAGGCAGTACCGGCAGCGTATGCGTGGGTAAAGGCATAGCCGTCGATGGTGATGTTGGCACCCGCTTCGATGCGGACCAGATGGTAGAGGCCCTCGTTGAGTTCTGAACCGTTCAGGTTTCCGTTCAGTTCGGTGCGGTATTTGATAGGGTCGCGGTCTTCATCTTTCGGATTCGGATTCTCTGAATAATCCGGATAACCGCCATATACGGTTACAGGAAGTACGCAAGGTTGAATGTTAAAGGTGCATGACCTGGCATCTGTTTCCTCGAACGTGTAGGCAATCTTCGGTTCGAAGATACCCTCACGACCGCAGATTTCAAACTCCCATCCGCTGTTCTTCTCAATAGTGAAATCCTCTGGTGTAGTATTGCCCGCAGTAACCACCTTTACCTTGTCTTCATCCTTGATGTCGGCAAGATAACCGAGAATTTCATCTACAGATGATGAGGTATAGCTCTTTTCCCACGATTGTCCTGTTCCGTCCACCAGTTCTCGAGAACGGTCAAAGTAGATGCGCAGGCGTTTTCTGTTCTCATTCTTTTCAAATACAAGGTCTTGGTTGTCAGCTATATAGGCTCCTGCTGACGGAACCGAACTGATAGCTTTTCCGCTCAGGTCTATTTTTGGCTGATACAGGTAGGAAGATGGCAGGAGGGCATAGCTGATGCCCACGTTGCGCAGTCGGGTACCTTTCAATGTTTCCCAGTAATAGTTCACCGTCTTCATGTCTGTAAGAACGCCACGTTTCTCGTTGAAGGCTTCCACCGTGTTGTAAGGTGCTTCATTGCCCATTACGAATCCCTTGCCAGAGTAATACGTGTTGATGGAGATGGTTCCGCTCTGATAGGTGCTGGTCCATTTGGCTGCATTTACATCCGAGATGGCGTTGTTGTAGAACTGTACGGTCTCTTCTGATGGGTTGGCTGCATAAATCTGTGCCATGGACGCAGAGTTGTTGGTGCCTGATTTGTGCTGGAGCAGCGAGTTGTTCCAGATGACGTTGTTGGCAAGAAGACCCTTTTTCTTGATATACACACCACCCGTATTGGATGACTGCTCGTCAGCAGGATCCGAGGTGTTGTTGGTATAGTTGTTGACGATGGTGTTGTTAATCACCAGTCCGTGACCATCCAGATACACAGCACCATTTCGGGTACTGGTATTGTTACTGATTACCGAGGTGGCAAGAATCTGATAATAGGCTTTCTCTGAGTTATTAGCGTCACCATTCAGATATACACCCGCTCCCTGATAGGCAGAGCAGTTGGTTACCATGCTTCGGGTGATGAAGCCAGCTTCGTCTATATAGATACCTCCGCCTTGGTAAGCCGAACAGTCGTATACCAGGTTACCTTCCGTCTGTCCGTTCTTGCAGTAGATGCCGCCACCACGTGGCTGGGTATTCTCGGTTCTCTTCATGCCAGGGTTGCAGAATCTCACGGTGCAGTAGCGCATTCGGGCTGATGGGTCATTGATATAAACGCCCGCGCCACAGTCTGGGGCGTATTGGGCTGCGTTCGTTTCGTTAAATTTACCTCCCTCAATAGTGAAACCTTCCAAATATACTTCGTCGGTAAAGGCATTTCCCCCAGGCAGGGGAGCAAACCATACCACATGGTAGGACTCGCTGTTCTTTATGTTCCAAGCTTCATCACTATTGTTCCAGATGGCATCGTCTCTTCCATTGAATTTTAAACCTCTGATGATGGATTCCTGTTTCCATCCCCAAGGCTTTAAATCCACGGATTCCTCGATGCGTTCGGAACGTCTTTGCTCTGTTCCCTTGAAGGAACCATAAACGCTGATGCCATTCTTCATCAGTAGGGATACCGGGGAAGAGTGATCATCGGTAAGGATACGGTCTTTTACTTCATAGATTCCGGCTGCTACCCAAACTTCTCCTTTCTCGCCTGGCGTTGTTGCCGTTTCTGCTAAATCGTTGATGGCTTTCTGTATGTCGCCCATAGCTTCTTTCCAGGATGTACCATTGCCGTTTCCACCTTCTTTTACGTATCTGATGCGTCCTGCCTTCATTCGGGCATACTCGTAGGCTCCGATGTCGATGGTGCTTGTCTGGTAGCGTGTTCTACCCATGATGTCAGTAGAGGTTGTTTCCAGGTTTGCTACTAAGTTAGTATAGTATTCCAGTTTTCCCTTGTTCAAAAGGGCAGAGGTTTCCTCGAATGTGAAGGCGGTGCTGTATAATTGCTTCAGGTTACTGCTGAACGAGAAGTCGTAACCCTGGGTTACGGCACTCTGCTTGAACCAAGGGGCTGGCTCAATGCCGTGGTTCTCGTTGCTGATCCTTACGTTCCCGTTGGCGTCGGTATTGGTATCGGGATTGGTAACTTTTACTTCAGGAAAAGCACAGGAATAGAAGGCAGGACGGGTGTCTTGCTTGCTGAGTGTAGTGGAATGCCAGAGCACGGTATTGTAAACCGCTCCGCCGCCATTGCTGTTTGAAGCCCCGTCTGTGGTCAGATCTGCGGCTGATACGGTGTTGGCAATTACAGAACAGTTGACGATTTTCGATGTGCCCGAAAGTCGGATGCCGCCGTTTGTGTTGTTGTTGATGTTGCAGTTGTAGACGGTGGCTGTTCCGTCTATCCACATACCGCCACCTTCGTTTTCGCTGGTGCCTCGCTTGCCTGCCACATTATTAAAAAAGCTGCAGTAGCTGATGGCTGACTGCTGGTTGGTACAGGAAATATCCACATAGATGGCACCGCCGCGCATGCCGTAGTTGTTCGCAAAGTTACATTGCGAAATACGGAAGAAGCGACTCTGGGCATTGCTGTCGTTGCTGTTGTTCACCACGTAGATGCCGCCGCCTCTGCCATTTGCAGAAGTGTTTTCTCCATTGGCATTACCTGCTGCGATGAGGAAACCGGAAACAATGGTTGGCTTGTTGCCGTCGTTGGTGTTGTCCTGTGTTACGCCCATCTGGAGGGTCAGCACATGGATGGCATTGTCGTTGCGGGTGGTGTTCTCTGGATAGATAATCAGCTGCTGGCTCGCCTTGTCGTTGGTGGCGATGTCGCCCACCAGAGCCGTCTGATACTTCATCTGATATTTGTGTCTGCCCGTAGGGAGATCGTTCTTGATGGTTTCGTCTCCTGCAAAACCTCCATACATGGCAACGCCCGAAGGGAGAACGAAGCCTCCCTCCGGTGCCTTGTAGATGTGACCTGTAATATCCTCGTAGCCTTTCACCCAGATTTCGTCGCCAGCCTTGGCTAGGCGCAGCGCCTCTGTCAGGGTGATGGCATTCTCCCATGATAAACCGTCGTTGCTGGAGGTCGTTATCTCGGAATCTACTTTCACATGATAGGTCTTGCCTTGTGCAGACAAGGCGATGGAGCAACCCAGCAACAGGAGGGTCGCGATAAGTCTGCAGTATGTTGGATAGAGTTTTCTCATGATCGTTGTTCTGTTTTTTATGTTTAGAATTTATCGATGATGATATTGCTTGCATTACCGATTTTGGCTCCCTTGATGGTTACGTTGATCTTGTACCATTGGGCAGGATCGAAACTTTCTGTCCGGTTCTTGAAGTCGAAAGTCACCTTGTCGGATTTTTCCTCTGTTGCGCCATCTTTTTTCGTCTTGATATCGAAGGTGATGCGTGGCTTCGTAGTGCCATCAGGGAAGGTGTAATGGTAAACTCTTCCGTTTCGCTTGCTGATTTCCGTGATGTTGATGAAGGTTTTCTGTCCGCCTACGGATGTTCCTTCTATTTTTTCTTTTTTGGTATAATCATCATAGAGGGTAGGGAAGAGCCGTCCGTTTCCTGCACTCGTTGTGCTTGTGCCTTCTGCCTCACCATGATAGGTAAAGCCTTCTACTTTCACATCGAAGAACTTCGGAATTCCCTTGTCGTCATTCTCGTAAGCTCCCTTGGCATCCCATTGAATGTCGAGTTTGCAGGCAAGTCTGCCCAGCACCATGCGCCAATATCGCTTGGTGCTGCTGGTGGTGTTCGAGTTGAACTCCACGGGAATCAGTCGGTTGCTGGTCAACGTGTTGTTGGCAACATCCACTTCTGTAGCATAACCGGTGGCTACGCTGATGAATTTGGCTATATCCATCAAATTGCTGATTTTATTATATGCGTAATCGTTGGAAATCTGCAAGTTATAGATGTCTGTGTTGTGGTCTTTTCCGTCCTTTGCTATCTCGCTTAAGGCTTTTTCCAGGTCCAAACCTTTGCCGCCGCTATAGGTTACACCATAAACGCAGCAGGTGCCTAGTGGCAGATAGATGGTGTAGTCGTGATAGCCATTGGCATCGGCTGGAGATAGGGTGGAGGTGTAATGACTCACCGGCGTACGACGGTCAAATTCTTCCTTTGTAAAGGTATCGTAATACACCATCGTGCTGGCTGATCCGTCATAGATATCTTTTCCCTTTGTCTTTTCCGTATAGGCGATGATGATGGTGAGCTGGTCCCAATCCACCTTGTCGTTGGTGTCTCCTCCCGGGTCTCCTATGCGGGTTTTCGTCTTGTCGTTAGGCACGGAGAGGGTGAGCGAGATGGGAGCCAGCGTGTCCTTTGGCCTCTCCTCGCTCTGCTCGCTTCCGCTGCATCCTGCCAGCATGATAAGCGATAGTATCGCAAATATGTATTTCGTAATATGATTCATGTATCAAATCTTTATAGCCGTTGAATTCTTCACTCTTCGTTCTTCACTCTTCACTTAATTAAATCTCCACGTCGTGGCTTCCGCCTGGCTTCCAGTCGAGTTTCACACTTACGCCTACGGCGGTGTTACTGGTAGAGAGCGAACCGTCTTCCTTCAGTCGGGTCTTGATAATCTTAAGCTTACCGGCTTTCAGCGGTTCGTTCATGGTGAAGATGGTTTCGGTGTATTTGCCGTTCACCTTGACGATGACGTGGTAGCGCCATTCCGGTTTGATGCTCGGGAAACAGACTGTGTAGAGGGCATCGTGGGTTGGAATGGAGTTGGTGATGAAATCCTGGTTGATTCTCTTTGCCCTGACCATCGTGTTGAGGCTGGAAGAATAGGTGCTGTCGTTCACCTGGAATTGGGTTGCCATGCCTTCTACAAATCCCCAGAGTTCTGTGGGCTGCACCCTGCTCTGGTCGATGACCACCACAGCTGAGCTGTTTGCCATATAGAGCGTGGTTTGCAGATCGTGTTCGAAATCGTTCTCGTCGATGGCGAGTCGGGAAGTGAACAGTCCGATGTTGTGACTGTTGATGGTATCTTTTGCCTCTTGCCGCAAAGCGAGTGATTTACAGGAGTTTGCGTTGGCGATTTTTACGTTGTCGGCACTTCCTGTATTGGCGAGAGAGAGGTTCTGATAGTTGTTGCGTGGCAGATAGATGGTGTAGGATACCGAGTTGGCACCCATCTTGTTTGCCTCGTGGTGGGAGAGTTCTTCGCCTACGAAGAAGGAGAGGTCGTTGTCGTGGGCATGGTCGGTGAATACCTTACTGAGTGCCTGTTTCAGCCGGGCTGCAATCTCCTGTTCCTCGATGAGGTTCAGATCCACGTCAATCACGGTGTTGATCTGCGTATTGAGTTGCAGATTATATTGTATCTTATACTCTTTGCCGCAGTCGCTCATATCTTCATCAATGCATGAAGATAAACTGGTGATGAGGCTGATGGTCATCACGGATGCCAGTAAAGTGTTATATAGTTTTTTCATTGTACTTTTTGCATTCTTAATGTTCGACAATCTTCCTCTACAAATATTATTATAATTTGCGTTTTCTATTGCACACTACACGGAAGTTCATCAAATAGCTGTGTATAAGGTTGTTATGTGAGTGTAGCGTGCAATAGTTTCCGAGATTTCTGCGTATGCTGCGATACGCTGATTTCGAAAGCCCGTTTGCGAAGGCAAGTGTAGGCGAGAGCGGAGTGAAATTCCGTACATTTCGCAAAGAGCCTAGGTATGGCAGCTAACTTGCCTGCCAAGCCCCATTTGTGTTTCTAGAAAGTTCCCCCGCACGCCCTTTTGGAACGTGTGGGGGATAAGCTATCGTTTTATTCTATCTGGCTTAAAGTTCTACATCGAATGTAATACCTTTCTGCCATGTAAGATCTACTGCAAGACCTACGTTAATCTTTGATGTACGCAGGTCAGGGATATGGTTGTATGCCTTCTTCAAATCTTTGATGGTGAAGTTGGCAACTGTAGTATGATCCTTGACGAATACATGGTCAACAGCTTCTGTAGTGTTTCCACTGAGCTTCAATTCACCTACCAAATAGAATTTGGTGTTTGCAGGAATTATGCCTTCTGCACCATAAAAAGCTTCACCTGAATTATTTTCTAATTCTACGGTTACGAATACGTTGCTTTGCTTGTTGGCAGTTGCATCCTTGTTGTCCAATACCAATGTATAGTTCGGCTGTGATTCTGTAGAATTTGCCGCAAAAACATTTTTCACGTCCTTATCGTAAATCGTATATTTGAAATCACTAGTGCTGGTAGTATTGGGTTCGAAATTCCAAGCTACACCTTCTGGCTGTCCACCAACTAAAATGCCAGTAACCTTGAAGCCTCTATTTGGTACAGATATAGTGTTGTTATTGTCATATCCAAAATTGCCATCATGTGCATTATCTACTAATGAGTTACTATTGCATTTTATAGTTGATTTCAAGCACGCAACACCATATTGAAGTGGCTTTTGTAATGCAACGAAACGAGTTCTGTTCTCTACTACATCTTTGTAGTCTGAAGCCCATGTGTCTTCTTTAAGCCATTGATCATAAGAAGGTAAGTCTTTAATAGCTGTAATTTCATCTTGGGATGTCTTTACTCGAGAACTTACAAAATATGCCAACTCTGCAGGGTATGTGATTTTGGTATAATCAATGTTGTTGCTTGTATTTGCAGTACCAATGCCTACACTATTTGCCTCGACAAAAGCAAATTGCCCATTCTCCCACTTTACTTTTGCTACGCCATCAGGTAAGTCCTTGTCTTCTGGGAATGTTACTCTTGTGAGGGTGGTGTTCAGAGCGGTATTACAGTTCTCGACGATTTTTTTTGCCAACTCGTTCTCCGTAGACTCATTCTTACCACCGATAACGTTTTTTAAGTCAGTAATGAGTTCTTTTACTGAAGTGGCAGAACCCGCAGTCAAGCTTTTAAATTTCGAGTAGCGAGAAGCTAATGCCTCGCGCTCATTCTCTGTGCCGAAATCAGATGGGGACTCCTTCTTAATTTCAGACCATTTGATGGTCTTTTTGTTGCCTTCAGGTCCTACCTCTATGGAAGTACCTGCAATAGTGTTCAGTGCTGTCAAAATATCTTTGCCATCTTCTGCAAAATTTGTTCCATTATAGGCTTTAACCAAATTGAACTTAAGCTCTGTTAGTGTTGGCTTTGCCCCTGAAGTTAATTTTTCATAAGGATTAGTCAATGCACCAGCTGCAAAATTATCTCTAACGGTACTCTGCCCTGTTGTTCCATTATATAAATTTCTTGGAGCTTTAGCATACAGAATAATATTCTTTGTTCCGACAGGAATAGCAATATCACGATAAACACTACGCCAAGATGTTACATTTACTCCGCTGAGGTCCTCTTTTTCACTTGATGCATTTCCGCTAGTTCCAAGATTAAGAGATTCGGTAGATGTAGACATCTCTCCTTCACTCGTACCAGGTGTACCAGTGAAAGAAAACATTTCCATATTGTCCAATCCCAAAAAGCTTTTGTCGTTTTGGGTATAATGCTCTGTCATTCTCGTTGAAACTCTGGCATTTCCGCCCTCATCATTTCCGGCATACGGAATGTTCAGGTAGAACTGTGTCTTCACCACCTGTCCTGCCACGCCTGATTCTCCGTCCAGAGGATTTTCTGAATCTGATGAGCAGGAAGTGAAACCTGCTACGCTTGCAAGTAGTATTGCACTTGCCAAGCTGAATAATTGAAATCTTTTCATAACTTTAGTCAGATTTTTAGTATGTAAATAATCTTGTTAATTAAAAATTCTATCATATTGCATGAGGTTCTTCTTCGCCTCCTCATCTCCAGCCTCCATCGCCTGCTGCCAGTAACGGCGGGCGGCTTCTCGGTTGCCCGTCATGTAGTAGGCTATGCCGAGAGCATTGGCGGCTCTTTTGTCGGCTTTTACCTTCTGTAACTCCTTCAGCGCCTCCTGGTAACGCTCCGACTTGAGCAACTGGGTGGCTAGGTTGATGGTGGTCGCCGCCTCGTCAGGTACGTAATCGTAGTAGATGCGGAGGAAACCGGAATTGCGCTGGTTGCCCAGAATCTTATCACGAAGTTCTGCCCATGCCTTGCCTTGGTCGATGCTCTTGATGCGACGCTCCCTGCGGTCGGCATCAGGCTCGTTATCGATAATCCTCAGCAGTTCGTCCCGGCATTTCAGATCGCTCTCCTTAATACTATAGCGAAGTTCAGCCCAAGCCTCTCCGCCATTATTGCACTCGAAGAGCGAATCGGGAAGCAAGGTGCGCTGCTGGATATAATCCTTCAATGCCTCTGCTCGCTTATCAGCCAACTGTTCGTTAAATTTCACGGAACCATCGATGGATGCGAGACCCACTATCTGGATAATCTTCACCGAAGAAGTGGTATCCATCGTGATGGCTTTGGTGATGTCGATAATCTGGTCGAGCACCTTGTTATTATTGCGGAATTCCTGCGTAATCTCAGCCTTCGACTTCGGGAAGAAGATGTAGAGTGCTCCTTCTTTCTGGCTCAAAACCAAATCCTTGGTGTAAGGACGATAGTTTTTAACGTATTGAAGCACAGGGTTGTTTTTCTGCAATTCGCCCGCCTTGCCCGTGTTGCCCTTGACGAACGAAAGGGCTGGTATAAACTGGATTTCGTTGAGCGTACAGCTATCTTCAGGAAGGATAATCTCCTGCGGCTCCTTCTGGCGGCAGTTGTCCATGCGGTCGGTAGGACCGATGTTGTAAACCAGCGAAACAGCCAACTTGGTTGGCATCACGAAAGTCTTGTTTTTTTTCTCGATAGCCGTAGCGCATTTCCCATAACAGTTATATTTGGTATAGCGAGTAAATCCCACTCCCAGTCCCAGTGCCGTTTCCAGGTTCCATCTGTTGCTCTTGCCGAGCGACCAGTCGTAACCATACACCAGTCCTATGGCACCCAAGTCACCTTGGAACCGATGCTTTTTTAGCTCTGGAAAAAAGCCGAAGGGGAAGTGTACGCCGCCCGCATTGTAATGCGAGTAGAGTATGTTGGCTCCCAGGAAGTGTCCGATGTAGGGGCATCCAAGCCAGTATCTGATTTCCGGTTGTATCGCAATGTGCTTCAGTTTTTTGTTTCCACTATACGTAAATGTGTTCCATCCTAATGATAGATCCATCGACAATCGGTTAGATAGTCTGGTTTCTGCAGCGATATTGGGTGTTGTTGTTGCCCAGTATGCTAGGTTCGTCTTCAATCGCCAGTCTTGTGCCAGCGCGGAATTCATCGTAACAGTAGAAAGCAAGAGGAGCAGCATGCGCAGTCCATTACTTCTATTCATGAATCGGTCTATTTTAAATTGTTCTTAATTTTCTTTATCGTTCTCAGATATACCGTTTTTTGTGCGGATATACCATGTTTTTTTGTGCGGATATACCTGATTTTGCTCAGAATATACCATTCAAGTCTTTATTACTTTCATTTTTTCACAGACAAAGGTAGCAAAAAAACTAATAGTCTCCAAAAAAACGGGGGGGGGTAATTTTCGTATTTTAGATTTTCTTAACCTTTATAGTATCGTGTGCGTACACACATGCGCCCAGCGTGTGTATATATATTATAAGGAGTTTGATGGGAAATTAAAAGTCAAAATGTTTAAGACTGTTAAATTTTAGACAAAAATAAAACTTTCTTCTCTGAAAATTTGGTGGTTTCGAAAATAGTTAGTACTTTTGCACTCGCTTTTGAGAAATCGCTTCTCTTAGCAAACAT
>ERZ1026888.1147-NODE-1147-length-12194-cov-24.358761_pt1 | contig 12194 bp, 8 predicted proteins | sample MGYA00380174_ERZ1026888 | MGnify/ENA primary metagenome ERZ1026888 (study PRJEB33269, sample SAMEA4719810) | human gut metagenome | biome: human-associated habitat; feature: organic feature; material: feces | place: Cameroon | collected 2013-10 ...
ATTTTATCATATTCATTATGAGTTCCTATAAAACGAATATATACAAACTTAATGGTAAACTTGATAACTACAACAATTCTATATGTATTCCCTTTTATATTGAATACATAATGTTGATTGCCAACATTGTCAACACTATTAAAAGTTGACTTAATATCAGCAAAATTATTCCACTTGCTTTTCTTGACAATCGTAATCCATTCCTGTAATGCTACTTTAGATTTGGGATGGTCTTTTATGTATTGCTTCAAAGCTTGTTCTGTAAATATTCGCATAGACGACTCAATTTTTCAGCAAAGGTAGGAATAAATTTTGTAAATAGCAAAAAAAATATATAAAAACTTTGTTTGGTGGGTAATTTAAGAGAGGAATGAACTCACCTTTCGGCGAATCCATCCCTCTGACACATAATACTCTGATTATAATCCTTTATTTTTTCCTGTTTTTGAATGTTTTTGCGTTTAGATTGAAAAAAACTCGCTTTTTTGTTGGAAAGTAAGAAAAAATATTGTACCTTTGCAGCGGTTAGAGCCATCGTCTCTTTTTATGAGCCTTGACTCCAACCTCTGAGCGAGGCTTTGCCTCGTTTTTTCATTTTAGATATTTTCTGTTGTAAGTCTATAATTTCTCTGGCGCATTATATTCACGTTTTGTTTATTATATAGATTCTACTATGTAGTCAGTTTCCTCCAAGCACTATGAGGCTTTTGATAAATTCTCCGACAGTAACGGCCCCTTGGATGGGCTTGTCTTCAAAGACCATGAAGTATGCAAACTTGCTGCCAGCCTTGACCGCCCATTTATTGCCACATGCTATCTTGTTCTTACTATCCGATCCATCAAGATGAGATCCCTTTGTTTCGAGCAAAACCGTAATGCCATTATTCAAAACGATGATGAAGTCAGGGTAGGCATTGACGAAACCATTGATGCAGAAGCCTTTGCCTTTTTCTTGGTTCCGATGCCAACATCTTACACAGTCAAGGGAAATAACTTGGTCTATAACATCTCTTTCGAAATCGTTGAAACCTTCTTCCTCTTGGTACATTTTCTTAGCAAAAGCTGGCGCTTTGTCTTTTGTCAAGATGATTTCTGAAGGCAGGTGTTCAGAATATTCTATTTCTATTTGTTTAGACTGAATCTTTTTGTCGAATTGTTCTTTGGCAAAGGCAATCTTCAGTTGCCTTATCTTGTTTTTGGATGCTTGTATCGTGTCAGCTGTATTCTTGCCTAAGTTGCGCAGCTGAGGCAAGTCCTTGTCTTCAAGCACACTTGTGACGTATTTGTATAGGTCGGCATCAGAAACACTATTGTCTCGTGTGATGTTGTCAATGATTGACTTGGATAGATGCTGAATAATTTTATCTTTGTCATTTATACTTCCATAGAAATTGTCAAACATGAGTGCTTCTTTTTCTTTTAAAGAACTGGTAATGATGTTGTCTTCGTCATTCTTATCAATGTCTATCTTTTTGACATTGGTGTTGCTGTAAGAGAAGTCTATGTGCTTGTCCTCTTTGGATAGCTTGAAATCTTCCAACAAGGCCTCTTGTGTTAAAGGAACAAAGTCTTTGGTGATTCCAAATACCCCATAGTCTTTATTGACTTTGATACAAAACTGTGGTAGATTGATACTCTCTAGAAATGGTTTGTATCTGTCTTGAATGGCATAAGTTCTTGTCTTTTGCATAACTTCTTCACTTGTTTTGTTGTTGAGCGATTCTTGGATGTCTTGTTCGTACTGTTGGCTCATGCTCTCTGCCTTTTTCATCAGTATGGCGGTATCGTTTGCCAAGGATACACCTTTTTCATCAGCAGTTTTGCCTTTTGCTTCTGCTGACGGAAGGATAATGTCTTCGGAATTGAACTCCCATTCGTTAGGCTCAGATTCTACTGGGCTATTGGCATAGGTAAGGTGAAGCGCTTCGTCATTTCTGAAGTAGAGTTGGCTTTTTGGTTGCATGAAGTTATCGCTTGGTGTATCTGTTGCCACATAGTCTTTTCTGCTATAACCTGATAATCTGAGACTTTCCACTACATTGTCAATAGTGGTATGGAAGTTGGCTGATGAAGTGAGTACATACGACATGTTCAACAGCACATTGTCGTGTTGTCGAGTGTAGGGTTGGCGCAAGATACGTCCTAAGATTTGCTCTACGTCTATTTTGGAAGAGCGGTTGGCTGTGGAGGCGAGGATATAAGCAAATGGACAATCCCATCCTTCTTTCAAGGCATTGATGGTGATGATGTATCTCACAGGGCAGTCGCGGCTCATGAGGTCAATACCTTTCAGTTCGTTGAGATTGGCGGTCTTTATCTTGATTTCCTCTTCTGAGATGCCTGCTTTCACGAGACTATTCTTGATGTTGGTGAATGTGACATCATCTTCATCATTTTTAGGTTGTGCTTGGAAAAGCACAATCGGGCGAATGTAATCTCTACCCAAATTTTCCTCTTCCTTGGCTTTGTCTTCTAAGTTCTTGCGTAATGCAATCGCACTATTGATCACATCCGCATGTTTTGGGTAATTGCTGACCATCACTGGCAACTTCACCATGTTTTCATTCTTCAATCGGGCTGGACTCACAAAGCTTATGATGTTGCTCTTCTCTCGTGGAGTGGCAGTAAGGTTGAGCACAAAGCTAGGGTTGATGTTGGTGAGTGTATCAACACGCAAGTTGCCTTCGAAGTTGTGGCTCTCGTCAATAATCATCACAGGATTGAGATGGGCTATGACTTGGATGAGTGAAGTCTCGTCTGCACCCTCGATTCTCTTTTCATGATGATTGTATGTCTTGGTAAATTCGGTGAGGTGCTCGTTCTCGCTGTAAACCAATCGCTTGTCTTTTGCCGTTGAAGCAAAAGATTGAATACTCAATACGAATATGCTGAGTTGCTCTTCTACCACGATGGGGTTGAAATTCTGTCCGTAAAGCAAAGCTTGCTTGTCATAAACTTCCACACGTCCATTGAATAAAGTATCAATTTTCTGTCTGTATGGATGCAAGGGATTCTTGAGATTTTGATAGGTTTGTTTCAGAATCGTATCTGATGGTACAAACCATGCCACAGCTTTCGTCTTGCCCATTGGCATGGCATCGAAGATGGTAGCCAAGGCGTTGCAAGCGATAAAGGTCTTGCCACCAGCTGTTGGTACTTTGATGGTAATGTTGGGTGTACCTTTCATCGTGTCGCAATATGGATGAAAGGTAGGGTCGCCTGGCTGCAAAGGGTGGATGCCACGACTTTTCCAAAAAGAAGAGAAAGCCTTGCTGAGGCTTCCTTGCTCCTTCCATGTCTGTATGTATTCTGCGAGGTCTTTGAGTACGTCTTGCTGATAATTCTTCAGTTCCATAATTTAAAATCTTTTGATGTCACGTGGTATTTTCTTAAACTTAATATGATGCCCAGTCATGAATGAATCATCCAACAAGCATCGGTCTGCATAGATGATGTAGGAGTCGTGCTTCACATTCACGATTTCTGTAAGAGTGTCGAAGCTCAGCGTCGTGAGTTCGTCTTTCTTGTAGTAGAAATAGAAGCCTGTTCGATTGAAATCGTCCAGCAAATATGGCTCTGTTTCGTCTGTTGCATGAAGAAGCGGTTGCTTGGTTTCGGAATAGTAGATGTATTCTCTGAATTTGTCAATACCGACTTCCTCATTCAAGTTTCCATCTTCCTTGAAGAGTGGGGCACCAAGTTCGTAATAGTCGAAAGTGCCTCCCAAGCCTTCCATCTTGTCGTCAAATACCTTTGTTCCGATTACTTTCAAGCAATTATCGACAATCTTAGGCTTACTGATTTTTGTATATTCATCCTCTTTCTCCGCAGCAATAGCTTCCGCTTCTTTCAAGAACTCATCAGCTTTGAGGATGTTCTTTGCAGTCAATTTCTTACTGTAGATTTCCTCTTCTTTCTTGCCTTTGAAAGGATAACCGGAGATGGCACGGCGAACACGCTCTGCAGTGATGGTGTTGGCATAGTCCATCATCTCGATGAGGATGAAATTTAATTCATAGCCTAAAGACTTGTTGATGTCAAGAATGGCATGTCCCGTAGTTCCACTACCAGCAAAACTATCCAAAACAATATCTTCTGGCTCGCATATTGTCTGAATGACAGATTTTATCAAAGCTATTGGCTTTGGATAATCGAATTTTTTCTCAGATTCAGGAAGTATCTCTTTAAGAAGTGAAGACCCCTTGACCGTATAGAAACTCTTCTCTGTCCATAGGGTCGGAATTTGCTTTCCTTCTGTAGAATTGTCGCTAAGAACTAAAGTCTTGTTTATGTAGTCTTGTGCATATACAGTAAGATGCCCTTTTTCTATTTTCTTGATGAGACCTTCTGGTAAGTATTGCACACTGAATTGATTTTCAATTATTTTATTTGTATTTGGAGTTATTTTTATGTATCCCAACTCGTAATCATTTTTTACTCGTTTAGGTATAAGTCTCCAAACACACTCTTTCCCTTTGCTTGTAATAGGCCAAATGGCAACGCATCCTGCAGGGGCGATGGAATAGTTATAAGCGTAATTACTTATGGTTTCTTCATTCGCTCCTTCTTCTCTTAGTTCAGAAAGAGATTTGCCGTTTCCTTTGTATTTTCCTGTTTTAGAATCAACGAAAATAGGGTACGTTTGGTTTGGACGTTGGTCTTTGTTGAATGTACTAAGTGTCATGCCTTCAAACGCTGAACGGTTATTACCCCCACAGAAATCAATGATTAAAGGTGTAAAATCTTTATTTACAACAAAAACTAAATATTCATGTTGATAATTGAAACCTGCAGATGGTTTCCCGCCAGATGTTTGCACCGTTATAGTAACTATTTGCTTTGTTGCAAAAAGTTCTTTGAGTGCTAGAACGAGTGAGTTTAGTTCATGGAATCCAACACTTACAATAAGAGCTCCATCTACGCTCAAAAGTTTCTTCATCAAAACGAGTCTTGGGTACATCATGCAGAGCCACTTGTCATGGCGGCTGAGGTCTTCTCCTTCTTTGCCAACAACTTCTCCTAACCATTTCTTGATATGTGGATCGTTGACATTGTCGTTATATACCCAGTTTTCATTACCAGTATTGTAAGGAGGGTCGATGTAGATACACTTGATTCTACCCTCATACTTAGGCATGAGGGATTTGAGTGCCAACAAGTTATCACCATGGATAATCATGTTGCCACTATGAGTTTCTTCTTGGGTCTGTCCGCTTTCTGCGGTATAACCATATTTATGGTCCAAGACATGGAATGGCACCTCATTGTGATGAGATACCACTTTATCTTTACCAATCCAATTAAGTGTCGGCATTTTTTAGCTATAGTTTGTTAGAGCGTAGAACTATCTTATTTCAGAGAAAAACGGGCAGTGGGGCAGAGGAAGTTCCTCATTCAATGGTGAGGAGCAGCGTGCCTATCAACGAACAAATGCCTGGGGATGAGGTATAAAAGAAGCGTGAGCTTCCCTTATCTACATCCTTAGGCATTTGGCGTGGCCCGTATTACAGAGATAAGTTCCGCCCACGCTATAGCATGGGCGTTTAGAACCTATTCTTTTCTGTAATACATCTTATCTATCGCCAAATTTCAAGGATGTTCCGAATAAATAGTAAACGCGTAATTAAATTACTCTAATATGTTATTTATCAAATACTTTCTGTTTCTTGTTTTTGTTCTTATTTAATTGTTAGACAATTTATTTATCTTGAAGAACTACTATTTTAGATGGTTTACTTCCATTAAATATAGTAGTTCGCTATCTGATATATTCTCCTGCTCGGATTTGTCATACATCGTTAGTAGGATAATATGAATGGTGTTTTCTATCTTTATCACATTATAAGTGATAATACGAGCGCCGCCTCGCTTTCCTTTGCCTTTGGAAGCTATGCCCATTCTTATCTTTCTTAATCCTTTTCCTAGGTCAGAACCGATAAAGGGATTGGCAGAAATTTCTTCCTTGAACTTATCTAGGTCGGAAATAATAGACTTGTATTTCTTCCTCAGCCGTTTTACATCTAATAGAAAAGTTTGAGAAATACTAATTATGCATTCCATATCACATTTCTTTTTTCAATTGCCCCATCATATCGTCGAAGGACATAAGTTTTGTTTTTCCTTCTTGGAAGAGCTTAACTTCCTTGCATGCTTTGTCAAATCCATCTAGTAGTTCTTCTTTTGGGCGAGGGACGAATTCTTCGCTGTGGGAAGTATGAGCTTTCGAAATGAAATTCTTAATCATTTCATTCATCTTTTTAAGCAAATCAATGTTTTTGATTTGCGTAATATTGCTTGTCATTTCACCATATAGAGCATTTAACTCTAGGGTAGTTGTGGAATTTACATTCATAATTTATCCTCCAGTTATGTTGTTTGTAAGGAAGCTAATGCTTTCTTGGTTGCAAAGGTAATAAAACTTTTTGAAATAATGCAACTTCTAAGCTAATTATTTGTATTTGTTTGCGAGGATAACCTCGCAAAGAGAGGGATGAACTCACCATATGGCGAATCCATCCCTCTGACACATTATATTCACGTTTTGCTTGTTATACAGATCTTACTTTCAGCATCGGCTTATCTCGCTCCCTTCATTGCGCCTCTTCTCATCATCAGTCGTTTCTGACTTTTGATGGTGCAAAGATAGTGTGTTTTTCTGATGTTGGCAAGGGGAAAAACTATAAAGCGTGGTATGATTTTCCCTAAAGAGTAGGGGGAATTTGGAAAAAGCTGTGTCTATATGAGGAAAAATGGGTGCGGACGTATTTTTATTTTCCTCGGGACATTTTTAGAAAAACCTCGGGACGTTTTTCTAAAAATGTCCCGAGGTTTTGTTTGGCATCAAGCTATACCTTATTATTTAATAGCTGATAGACTTTCTGCTTGAAACAGAAAATTAATTATTCTACAGTTGATAGAACTGGCTGAAAGCCTTCACGCAATATTCATGGTCGATGACGCTGCCCGTTTCTCGGCAACTGTGCATGGCGAGGATGGCGTTGCCCATATCTACTCCTCTCAAAGGAATGGAAGAGGCGAGGATGTTGCCGAGGGTGCTTCCGCCTGCCACATCACTATGGTTGACGAAACGCTGGCAAGGTACGCCTGCTTTCTCGCAAATGCCTGCGAAGATGGCGGCAGAAACGGCATCGCTCGCATACTTCTGTGCGGCATTGAACTTGATGACTGGTCCACCTCCCAACATCGGATGATTGGTTGGGTCATATTTCTCAGAGTAGTTCGGATGCCAAGCGTGGGCATTGTCGGCTGATACCATGAAGGCACGCTCCACTGCCTGGTAATAGGCTTCATCGGTTCCACTCTGGGCGAGGGCGATGCGCTTCAACATATAAGAGAGGAATGGACTTCCTGCTCCTTGCTTGGTCTGCGAACCGGTCTCTTCATTGTCGAAGATGGCGAGCACCTGTGTGGTTTCCGTTGGCTCTGATGCCAATAGTGCCTCCAGTCCGGCAAAGCACATGGAGAGGTCATCGAGGCGACCGCTTGAGATGAACTCGTTGTGCGCTCCGAAGGTACAAGCTGGGGTGGCATCGGCGAGATAGAGGTCGAAGTCGAGAATGTCGCTCGCTGTGAGTGGGCGATGGCTCGCATTGCCAGATGTCGCTGCCTCCTCGGAAGCGTTCTTGTTGAGTTCCTCTAGAATGACATTCATGAGCAAGTTACCCTTCTCCAGCTCATTGTTGATGATGCCGAGGATAGGGAGCACGTCTTTCTGACGGCTCAACTTCACGCCGTCGTTCACCTGACGGTTGAAGTGGATGGCGAGGTTGCTGATTTGCAGGAGAGGTCGCTTGATGTGGAGTAGCAAGGTTTGCGGTTGCATCACGTCCTCGCTCTTCACGATGACTCTACCCGCCAAGGTCAAGGGACGGTCGAACCAGGTTGACATGATAGGTCCGCCGTACACCTCGGTGTTGAGTTTGACGATGCCTCCCTCCATGTCCATCTCTGCATTCGGTTTGATGCGGAAGGTAGGGGAGTCGCAGTGAGCGCAGATGAGGTGGAAACCGCTCTCAGCCAATGGCTTGCTTCCGATTTGGAAAGCATAGATGCTGGAGTCGTTCTTGGTGACGAAGAATCGGTCACCACACTTCACTTCGCCCAAAGCCTCTGTTGGGTCGATACGTCGATACCCTTTATGGGTGAGTTCCTCTGCGAGGTTCTTGACAGCCCAGAAGTTGACTGGGGAAGCGTCAAGGAATGATAAAAGTCGATTGATCATATTGTTTTTATTCATTACTTCTTTTTGAATTGATATTGCAAAAATAGCCAATTATTCTGAATATCAAGCAAGAAAAAGATTATTTAACGCAAAAAGGAGGGTGTGCCGGTCAATCTAGAACGGGCACACCCTCTAAAGTATGTAAGAGATTCCTATGTCTTATCTCCAGATGAAATAAGAATTGTAATCGCTGCCATAGTCTTTGTAAGCGGTTTTCATCCTGCCGATAACTTCTTCATATTTCGACTTGTCGTTGCCATACCATTCCATCGGAGGATACCAAATGATGTCATTGCGCTTTGGCGCAAGTCTCATCCTACAACCATTGAGCTGGTCTTTGTCGAAACCATTATCATGGTAATGGTCTGTTTTTGTTGGCTTGATTTTGCTAGCTCGTTTGTCGCCTCCTGGTAACCAACCATATTCTGGGATGAATGTTTCTAGTCTTCCCATCGTGAACTCGCCAGTATTTGCATTGATGTCTTTTATTTCTAAACGGTAACGACGTGCTTCACCTACAGGTGAAGTCCAATCGCTTATAACAAAAACAGTATTGAGCCATAGAGAAAGCAGTCCTGCTCCAATAGATTTGATTTTGTAATATGCGATGGATCCACCATCCAAAATGAGATATGTTTTGTTCAAGGAATCACGTTGACAACCAACAATCTTGAATGGTGTAACAAAGAGATATGTACTAAACTCTTTCGAAGTATAATACGTCTTTGGATCTATCATCAACGCAACATATCCATACGTCTTGTCGCCGAATGGTGATGAGATGTTTGGGATGTCGCAGATCTCTGCGTACACATCGAAATCTCTCGGTTCCTTTGTCTTGAATACGTCAAAAGGCATGGTTCCTTGATAAGTTCTAATATGAGTAGAATCGGCTACTACCGAGATGCTGTCTCTTATTACTTGATGAACGCTATCGATGGTTGGTGGCAGGTCATCATTGATAGTTGTTGACAGACTATCCGTTGTCGTATGATGCTTTTTGTCTTCTTGATGTTGAGGCTTTTTCGTTTGGGTGGTTGGAGGAACGCCGCCACAATGTGTGTGAGTGTCAATATCGATTGTGAAGAAAATATCTCCTATATTCTTTTGGGCAGTCTCTTTTTGCTTAAAATAAACATCGACAACTACATCATCAGTAACTTCAAATGTCTTGTCTTTTATGACTTTTTTATTTACTTCTATCTTAGAGCAATACCAACCTTCATTTGGCGTAACGACAATCTCTTTCTTCGTTCCATACTTAACTCTGTTTGGACCAGGAACGTTGGCTTTTCCACCATTGTTAGGATGGCAAACGACAGTTACTTTATACAACGATTCCTCTACTATGTTGGAATTAGGTGTTCCACCGTTTGCACCATTTGCAGCCTTTTTCATACATGGTTGAACCTTGCTGTCGGTGTAGACAATCGTGCCCTTCTCCCAATTTTTGTTGTGTGGTATCTTCTGAAGTTCCTCTTTTGTGAGTTTTTCTTTGGAGAAGAGCCATGCGATTTCTCCATTGGTTTTCACCAAAGCCAAGCAGTGTTTCGTGTTGATTGTTATGTTGTCCATCACGGCATAACCATCTTTGCCAAACTCGCCGAAACCAGTAACTCGATTGTCGCCAAACTCCTTGTCGTAGGCCTCTATAATCAAGCGCCCTTGATAGTCAATGACTTTGTTTCCTGTTTCAATGGAGGCAAAATCTGACGATTCGAAAAGATTTGAAGCATTTAAATCTGAATGACTGATATAGTGTTGATTATCTGATGAGTAGGTGGGGTAGGTCGCCAGATACTTGAAATCCTTATCTACTGCAATTACATATCCATGGGTGTCTTGTTGCGTGCCAATCAATGCAACCCCGTTATGGAAAGAGGAAGCCCTCTCGGCAGAACCGATTTTAGTGTTAGGCAACTTGTAATAAGTGACTTCATCGTCTTTCTCGCTGACGTAATATCTTCCATCATGTACATCACCCAAGGCATTGCTTGTGAGGATGTTGCTATTGATAGCAATGCTAGGAATCTCGCAGACAACATTCCCCTTGGCATCAATCAAACTAGCTTTGTATTGATTAAAGAAGGAGTCCTTGTCTTTCTCAAAGACCCAAGCATAGCCCTCGCTGAAGTTTCTGGCTTCATCCCATTTAGGATCGATTACAACTTTTAGGTTCTCATCAACGAAGCCCCATTTCTTGTTGCTCTTAAATGCTCTTAGACCACATCTCATAGGTCTGATGTCACGACCATAGGTGGCAGTCAGACCAGCAGGCGATGGAAGTCTTTCTCCATTCACGTCCATAAAGAAGGTTTCCTTGATGCTATAGCCTTCTTTCTTTTGTACGATAGCCAGTCCATCCACAAACGGTGTCTTGGGTTCCCAGGTCGGATTCAGATTTTTAATTCTACAATCCTTATAGAGAATCGCATAATACTCTTTGCCTTGTGCATTTCTTTCTGCAGATAGAACTAGAAGAGCACCATGGTCGAAATGCATAGGATTATTATAGGAAAGACCAAATTCCTTCCATTTAGGGGCGTGTTTCAAGTCACCGTCGATAGACCAAGTACCAATCTTCCCATTATCCTTTACGCAAAACATTCCTTCGCTTACATTATAGACACATTTGGTATAAGTGTCCGAAACCGTCATATACTGCGTGTGTTCTGATAGGTACGGAAAGGTGGGAAAGGTTGCAGCCTTCTGCGCCATGGCATCGAAGGCAAAGGCCAATAGGATAGACAATAAAACTTTGGATAAAGTATCCGAGGTTTTGAGGATAGAGAATAATTTCTTCTTTTTCATGAGATAAAGATTTAAATATACACTGATTGATAAAAAGATGCGGCAAATTTACAGTGTTTTTCGTAAATCTCGTGTTTAAGCAAACAAAAATAACGCTCAAATCGTAAAAAGGTAGGTTTCACAAAAAAGCCATTTGAAAAAAATATGTGTGTATTATATAGAAATAAAGTATATGCGCGTTATATATCATATAAAACGGCTTTGCGGAAGGTTAAAGTCACGTATTAGAAGTAGTGTTATTTGAAAATTACTATTTTTCATCCTAAAAACATTAGAGATATGAACAAGGAAGAACGCATACAAAGAATTAATAGAGTATTGAAGGGGTATTTTTCTGATAGCTCAAATCCTAGAAGTATTCTAGCAAAAGAACTTATGGATCTTTTTGTCTCAAAAGGAATTTTTAATAAGAATCATCGCGATGGTTTGCCTATTAGAAAACTTCTTAGAGATCTTAGCGAAAAGAATAGAATTTCAGAAATACCATATGCTTATGGGGTGAAGAAATCAACAAATACCAATTGGTTCTTTAGCGATATAAATTATGTAAATGGAGATGATACACTGTTATCGGGTAGCTCTGAAATAACAAAGCAGCCAAGTTGTGCAATGACAAAAAAACAAAAAATGGACGTGCTAATTCTGACGAGTATTATGTAATTGGGCTTTGTAATGAGGTACTTGGTCTGACCGCATCTCAGCAACACCATTTTGATTTTCTTGTTGGCGATAGTGGTAGAAAACTACCAGTTGATGCTTACTATAAAGAATTGAATCTCGTGATTGAGTACTGTGAAAGTCAGCATACAATTTCTACTCCTTTTTTCGATAATAAGAAAACGATAAGTGGTGTTTCTAGAGGAGTTCAGCGTCGTTTGTATGATGAGCGTCGTAGAATAGAATTACCACGGCATGGCATAAATCTTGTATCTATTCACTATGATGATTTTGGTACAACAAAGCGTCTAAAAAGAAATCATGATTCTGATATAGAAATTGTACGCAAAAAACTCTGTGATTACATAAAGGCAATATGAACTTCACGACCTAAATCGGTGAGGTGAACGATAACAGCAATAGCTAAACAATACCTCAGTTCGGGATAAAGGAAAAGGGTTAGAAATTTGGTAGTCTCAAATAT